>Ga0256868_10001216_pt1 | contig 14233 bp, 10 predicted proteins | sample RVTome_13_FD_187341 | JGI IMG/M metagenome (GOLD analysis project Ga0256868, IMG submission 187341) | Soil microbial communities from uranium-contaminated site in the Upper Colorado River Basin, Wyoming, United States - RVT92D227 HiSeq ... | reverse complement strand
TGCCATAATAATATGCTCCTTTCAGGTTCATATTTACAGGATAAGATAGCATATCGCATGTGCAATACCATAGTTTATTTACAAAACTCTCTACCCCCCACTCCTTGTAATTATGACACAGCCTCGAGTGTATAGAGGGGGAGAGTTTAGGAAATACCTAACAACAGGGTACCGGACCACCCTTGAAGAGATAGTTGATCAGAAAAACCACATCCCCCACATCTACCACCCCATCACAGGTGACGTCTCCTATTTGTAAGGGATTGGGAGCGGCTCCGCCTTTGAACAGGTAATTGATCAGGAAAACCACATCCCCCACGTCAATAACCGCATCTCCGGTGCAGTCACCGACAAGAGTGCAGTTGAAGAGAATGGAGACGTCGTTGCTCGACTTATTCGCGACAGCCAAGTCCAAATCCCCGTCGCCGTCCAAGTCAGAGCTTGCCACCGATAAGGGATAAGTTCCCACGGGATAGGTTGTCGAGGAGGGGAAGCTCCCGCTACCGTTGTTCTTCAAAACGGAAACCGAATTATCCAAATAATTGGTCACAATCAAGTCCAGTCCCGTTTCACCATCGATATCCGCACAAAAAACGGAAGTCGGAGTCCTGCCAACATTGTAGTCAATTTTAGGCTGGAAAGATCCATCACCGTTGTTCTTCAGGATGGAGACATTATTGCTCAAATTGTTTGCCACCACCAGATCCAGATCCAAATCCCCGTCTAAATCCGCACAGAAAACTGAAGTGGGGGAATCTCCGGTTGGGTAGTCAACCTTGGTGAAAAAAGTCCCATCACCTTTGTTTTTTAAGATGGAGATACTGTCACTTTGTGAGTTTACCACAGCCAGGTCCAGGTCAAAATCTCCATCCAAATCGGCACAGAACACCGAGCGCGGATCGTTCCCTACTCCATAAGTTGCCGAACCGGTAAAAGTCCCATCTCCATTGTTCTTTAGAACGGAGATGTTGTCGGAGCCGGCATTTACGACTACCAGGTCCAGATCTTTGTCTTTGTCAAGATTCGCACAAAAAACAGAATAAGGACCATCTCCCACCCCGTAATTAACGGCACTCTGAAAGGTTCCATCCCCGTTGTTCTTCAGTATGGAGACGTTGTCAGTACTGTAGCTGGCAACGGTTAAATCGAGATCACCATCCCCATCCAAATCTGCGCAAAAAACACCATGAGGAAAGCTTCCCACTCCATAGTTGACCGCACCGGCAAAGGTTCCATCCCCGTTGTTTTCAAAAATGGAAACATTACCGCTGACAAAATTCGACACAGCCAAATCCATATCCGAATCCCCGTCTAAATCCGCTGAGAAGACAGACCAGGGACTGCTTCCTGCTCCATAATTTACAGGCGGAGAGAATATGCCGGCACTGATTTCGGCTTTCACTGTGAAATACCAGAGATAACTGGAGTTGAGAGAGGCCCCCTGAGTGGATTTGATGCCACGGGTTAGCATTACGTTTACTATTTCGCCTGCTTCGAAATCATCATCAGGATTCATTGTGGCAGTCATGGTCAGACTGTCGTAGCTGAATGTCCCCGTATGCAAACCGGTGGACCAGGCGTTGACCACAATAGTGGAATCATTTATAGTGCTGGAGTTGATATTCCGGTCGAATCTTGCCCGGATGTCGGTGTTGGTCAGGGCATTCGATTCGTTCTGTCCGGGAAAAACAGAGAGAACATAAGGAGCGGCGAAGAGCTGGTCGCCACCGGAGATGCAATAGGCTCTTCCTCCGTCGGTAAGCATCTGGGTTCCAGCCAAGGCATCCGGGGTGTGATCGCCGTTCACATCCGGGAGACCTCTGACGGTGTATAGACGATTACCGGTGTAATATTGCCAGAGAAGGGAACAGGCTTTGACGTCAACGCAATACACGTAGTAATCGAACGAGCCACCCAGTGCTTCAGGATAGCCGTCACCGTTAACGTCGTCTATGGGATCCACCGACCAGACATCTCCGCCGTTCAGGGTGCCGACCGTGTAATTGCAAATCACCGAACCATCGACGCCCGAAAGGCAGATGATGGCGTTTTTCCATGAGCCCACCAGAACGTCCTGAATCCCGTCGTCATCTATGTCGGCGATGGGCTCCACCCGCATGACCCAATCTCCCGATCCCACATAGTAATTCCAGATCTGACTACCAGTCCTTCCATTCCGGCAGTAGACGGTGTAGGCCGTTCCGCCTCCCAATACATCCTGATATCCATCCCCATCGACGTCCTCGATGACGGAGACATCCCAAAGCCCGCCACCGGTAGTGAATGGCCATATGATCGAGGGGGTGCCGGAGCTGTGTCCGGATAGACATATTATTCTATACTCGTTGTCCAATCCACCAATGACCGCATCTGCATATCCGTCGTTGTTAACGTCCTCTATGGCTGCCACGGTACCGACTGCGTCGTTAGCATAAAACTTCCAGATCACATTTCCATTAGTCCCGTTAACACAAATAGCCACGTCTCCGGGTGAGCCTACCCCTAACAGGACGTCATCTATGCCATCGCCGGTCAGGTCGGGGATGGCGCAGATACTGTAAACCCATCCGGTATCTGCATGACTATAGGTGTCGTAAGACCATATGGTTGCGCCGGTCATGCCGTTGATAGCATAGGCGGTTCTCCCTCCCCAGGCGGTTGCCAAAAGGGCGTCCGCATGACCGTCGCCATTTACATCTTCAATGTATGAGACACATTGATCACCATAACCTCCGCTATTGCTTGGTCCGCCCAAAGGACGGCACGACCAGAGGGTATCTCCATACCCCGGGCTATTTCCTTTGAAGCAGAAGAAATGATCCTGCACCGGCGCTCCGGCATCATAACTTTCTACGAGTACATCCGGCAGCGTATCACCATCTACATCCACAAATTCGGAGACACAAACCACATTTTCGATCCCCTGAAACCACCAGATTAAATCGCCTCCTGCTTTTAGCCCTTCTTTTACCTGCGGAATCGGAGATGGTTGGGAAGTGCCAGCTCCATTCAACCGCTTTTGAAGCAGCTGCCAATCTTGTTCTCTGTTTATCTCATCCCCCCATAGTTCTGGTCCTGTGAGAACAAAGATCATTAGTGCAACCAAACCGAAAACCTTTAACGATCCGGTAGACATAGAAACAACCTCCTGTAAAGAGATTTGATTTTGTTTTTCAGGATACTTCCAGCCTCTTATTATTTAAAATACCATAAAATTATAAAATGTCAATATGATTTGTGTGGATTCATTCTATTTATCGAACCGATGAAGAGACTTCTGCACAGGATTGGCGATTTTAGTTAAGTAATGGTTTCAGTTAAGGTTAAGATAAACCAAGCAAAAAGGAAATATGTTTTTGGGGAGTAGGACGAATTGCGTTTTTTCCGATCAAAATAAGGGGGAGGGACCGGAGGTAAACAGAAAGTTGATTAAATAATAGACATCCAATATATCGACCACTTCATCCCAATTTACATCTCCCGCCATCGGAGGATTAGGAGCAGGACCGTTTTTATAAACGTAATTTAGTAAATAGATCACATCCTCGATGTCTCTAATTAGGTTTCTATTAACATCGCCGCGAAGATAAAGCAGAGGATATCGGTCCTGCCTATCCCCTCCTGGAATATTGTAAGGTGTGTCTCCAATCCCATCGCTGTCTGCATCCACACCAGCATAGTCACTCCAGTAGTTGCCACCAGATGGATAGCCGTTATCCCAAATATCCGTGGAGCCACCATCCCAGGCATTCGACATATTGCTTAGAAAACTGTTATGCTGGAAAACATTGCTTTGGCTCCAAATCCACACATAGACACCATAAGATGTATTGTCTGCTACGGTGTTACCAATGATCGTGTCGGAAGTGGCTGTCTGGAGAAAAATCCCGATCCCGTTGTGCCTGATATCGTTTCCTCTGATCATGCTATAATTCCCAAAGAGGAACAATAACCCATACCCACAATCCGTGATTGTATTGCCATACATGTTATTATAGTCCCCCCAAAGATAGATACCAGTTCCACATTGTATGATTCTGTTTTTAGAAATAACGTTAAGTCTATCATTCAGCGAAACTCCATAGTAGGAATTGTAAATTGAATTTTCAGAGACAGTGTTGTAATGCGCATCCTGTAAAGTCACTCCTTCTCCATTGTTTGTAATATAGTTTTGGAAAACGACATTGCCATTACACATTGTTCCGAGAAAAACGCCAGCATCCGAGTTACCTGAAATGGTGTTCCCGGTGATGGTATTGGAATCGCAATCTTGCTCGAATGTTATACCATAAGAGTTGGCTGTTATTGTGTTGTCGTAGATGGCATTTTTTGAAGCATCCGTTTCAATTTTAATTCCGGATAGATTATTGTTGGTAATGATATTTTTGCAAATCGTATTGCCAGTCGACAAGCCAGCAATAAAGATCCCCCGGGAATCGTTATCAGAAATGATGTTATCAGTAATGGTGTTGTCTGAAGAAGCTAAAATGTCAAGACCGCCATTACTTGAGCTGCTGCAATGAATGATGGCATTCCCTGCGATGATGCAATGGGTTGCAGGATAACAAAGAAGGATGCCATCGGAGTAAATGCCGCTGTTTTGTACCTTGAAGTTCCTAATGGTTACATTACTTGCATAGACACTGATAACCGTGCCCTCTAAATTGCCATCGATAATGGTCGAATCCCTATTTTCTCCAACCAGCACAAGAGTGCTATCTATGGCTAAATTTCCGTAATATACACCGTTGAAGACAAAGACGGTGTCATCGGTGCTGGAATGAACGATGCCCTCCTGAATATGCTGATAAGGATGCTCCAGGGTGCCATCCCAAGGACCGCTGGTGTTGCTGTCATCCACATAAATGGTGATGCTCCACGTGACACTTGACAAAAGTGGGATGAAAATATATAAGATCAATAAGAAAGTGGTTGTGATTTTAACAGATATAATATCTTTCATTGTTTTAAACTTTTAAAAGATTCCACAAAACCTCAGGGTGAGCAAGGCGGCTCTCCATTCTTAAAGAGAAAGTTTATCAAATAAACAATGTCACCTATATCCACTACATCATCGCAATTGGCATCTCCAGCAATTGAAGGAATAGGAGCAGAACCATTCTTATAGAGATAGTTTACTAGATAAACTACATCACCGCAGGTTATTATTCCATCCCCATTAGCGTCACCTCGGCGATATAATAATACCCTTATTGTTGGAGGAAGGGAATCTGCAATACCAGCGGAATCTTTAGCCACCGCCCTTAGGAAGTATGTCCCTGGTAGTATATCAGAGATTTGCCAGACGATAGGGAAACTATCGGGTTCCATACTAGTGCCATTCAAGATATTCTTCCATTCGATTGAGTCTTGATTTTTATATTGATAGGTCACTTGACTGATTTCATAAGGGTTCAAAGCAGCTGCCGTCATCGGAACATCGCCTGTAATATAGGAATCATTCAAAGGATTGATTATGATGGCTTGAAATGGAAGTATGTCGAGTACGAACAGATTAATCGTATCCGCTTTGGTATTACCTAAACTATCATGAAGCAGAGCCCATATTTGACCGCTCCACCAACCATCTTCTAATTGCTCGGGTGGAATCAGCCCATCCGAAATAGGTTCAAAGTTTATCGGAAAATGATAAGGACAGGTTGAAGTGCCAATATAGAGATGTGTGGTATCGCCATATCCTTTGACATAATATTCAACTTTGGAGACCTCACAGGTATCCATAGATGGAAAAACTGAAATCCACGTTACGATTTCATCCCTTGCTTTAACGTAAGCCTTACCATTTCCGCTCAGAAAGAGGCTCGGATTGACATTAAATATAGAGGATATAGAATCTGCTACCATTGAGAAGGCTGGTTGCGGTGACTGGTTGTCTACTAAGACCGCTTTTGCAGAGCCTTGCACTAGTGCCAATATGAAGGTACTGTCATCAATGTAGCCATCTTCGTCAAAATCATACATAATATTTCCAGCGGTGTCTTCAGCTATCGCTCTGAATCCATAGTAAACGTTCTGAGTTAAAGAGATGGTATTAAAGTTCCTGTAAATATAAACATTTTCGGAAATTTGATCTCCTTCGCCAATATAGTTCCAGAATGGGAAGATATCCGGATCGGTAGCTAGCTTATAATAAAATTTGACTGAACTTATTTGAACTAAGGTATCATCGACTGCCTTCAAATTTATAAGTCCTGCTACCTTAGGTTTGCCGAAACAGGTAAAAACCACATTCTCGATGGAAAGCTGAGCATTTAAAACTTGACAATCAACCGAAACCCTTACTATAGATGAAGTATCGGGTCTGTAATATTGATCGTAGCCTATAGTGATAAAATAAACGCTGTCACCATCTTCTACCAGCCCAGCGTTGTTCCAGCGGGCTTTCCAGTACCCATCATAAGATGTGTCTGTGACCTCATCAATATAATACCAAGGGGGACCTGGAGTGTTTATACTGTAAAAAAACTCAGTTTCAGTTATCGCGGTATCTTGACACTCCGGAAGACGATCAGCCCATATTGATACAAATCTTGCAGAATCTTCACCACAAGGAATACTATGCCATTTCGGAGCCACTATCTTTACGCATTTAATAGTTGCCGGTAACACGCACAGTTCAATAATAAGGGGACCAGGTATCAGTGTATCTCCTGAGGTTTCATCAACTACCCATACAAACACGGAGTCAGTTCCCAACGGCCAACTGCCCACATGTACTTCTATAGTGCAGGGCATGGCGGCGTGGTTTTGGAAATCGATTCGATGGTATTCATCATCCGTTAAGGCTCGTACGTCTACAGTAAAAGAATCATTCTCAGCATTCTGTACATCGATAACCACATTGTTGATCCTATCTGACCTGACATTAAATCCACAGGTACTTTGGGGCGAGACGGTGTCATTCACACTCACCAGATAAACGGTGGGTACCAACGTATCCGAATAGCTCAAATAACCTTCATATCTAGAGAAACTGCCCAACTCATTAAAACTCCAACTATGATCTGACCCCAAAGCGAGACTAAATGGGAAAATGAAGATAATGAGTAGTATCAGCAGGATTAATTTAAACCAGTTCATCTGAATTCTCATATTTTCTTGAATTCGGGTAGAAAAGTTGTGATTTCCCCAAAGATTGATGAGCTTTATTTTCTATAATAACCAGATATAAGATAATAATATCTTTAGATTTGTCAAATGCTATTAATGATAATTCTATGGGTTCAATGCTATTTATCGAACCGACAGAGAGGTTTCCAGATAGTATGGTCTATTTTAGTTAAACTGTGTCTTCGGTTGAGGTTAGAATAAGCTGGATAGTATTGAAATAGGCTTTTGGGGAGTAAGGAGGGATAATGTTCTTTTCGATTAAAATGAGGGGGAAGGAACGGAGGCAAACCGAAATTAGATTTCATTATGAAATAGATGAAGATACCTCTCAATCGATATGACTGATTGATTGATAACCCCGAAATCTATGTGATTTGGGAGTAAAAAATCGGATTTGTTGCCCTTCAAATGGTGTATATTATAATTACCTAATCTTTCATCGACTCCAGGAATTTGGCGTTGTTTTTGGTCTTGCGGATACGATCCAGCAGAAACTCCATGGCTTCTACGGAATTCATCTCGTTCAAGAACTTCCTCAAAATCCATACCTTGTTCAGATCCTCCGGCGGCAGAAGAAGCTCCTCTTTTCTGGTTCCGGAGCGGTTGATATCCATGGCCGGGAAGATTCGCCGGTCGGAGAGCCGCCGGTCCAGAACCATTTCCATGTTGCCGGTTCCCTTGAATTCCTCGAAGATGACCTCGTCCATTCTGCTCCCGCTCTCTATAATGGCGGTGGCGATGATGGTGAGGCTTCCCCCCTCTTCTATGTTCCGCGCAGCTCCAAAGAATCTTTTGGGTCTTTGCAGCGCACTGGAATCTACTCCTCCCGAGAGTATCTTACCGCTGTGGGGCACCACTGCATTATTAGCCCGAGCCAGTCGGGTGATGGAATCCAAAAGAATCACCACATGCAATCCATGTTCCACCAATCTCTTGGCTTTCTCCAGCACCATGTCCGCCACTTGCACATGCCGGTCTGGGGGCTCGTCAAAGGTGGAACTGACTACCTCTCCTTTAACCGACCTTTTCATGTCGGTGACCTCTTCCGGTCTTTCGTCGATCAACAGAACGATCAACTTCATGTCTGGATGATTGGTAGTGATGCTGTTGGCTATCTTCTGAAGCAGCATGGTCTTGCCTGCCTTGGGCGGTGACACGATCAGTCCCCGCTGTCCCCTGCCGATGGGAGTCATAAGGTCCATGATCCGGGTGGAGACCTCCTCGGAATTGGTTTCCAACTTTATCCTCTTCTGGGGATAAAGCGGAGTGAGGTTGTCGAAGAACACCTTGTGTTTTGCCACCTCAGGATTTTCGAAGTTCACCGCTTCGATCTTCAACAGGGCGAAATATTTCTCACTCTCCTTGGGGGGTCTCACCTGTCCGGAGACGGTGTCGCCGGTTCTCAGATCGAAACGCTTTATCTGGGAAGGGGAGACATATATATCGTCCGGACCCGGAAGATAGTTGTAGTCCGGAGAACGGAGAAATCCATAACCCTCTGCCAAAATCTCCAAGACCCCTTCGGCGAAGATGAAACCGTCCTTTTCGGTTTTTGCCTCCAGCAGCTTAAAGATCAATTCCTGCTTTCTTAAACCCCCCAGCCCGGGAATTCCCAGCTCTTCGGCCAGATCCAGAAGCTCGGTTACGGTTTTGCTTTTTAATTCTACGATATCCATACCCTTCCACCTTTCCTTTTGTGTTTGATTTATAATGTGCCGAGTTTTAACTTCTATGAGGTTCCTGCTTCAGTATCTATTAATAACCGGAAATTATCAGATGCATCACTTATACTCGCACGAGGTAAAACGATCTTGCTGATTGAATCTTCACCCTTAATCCATGGTTTTGGAATTATTGGGAGGTATATTTTACCGCCACAGGCGGGATTGAAAATTTGGACAAAAGTTGTTTTATGAAATTGAGTTTATGTTCCGAGGAAGACCTTGATAGCAGTAATCTTTCAACTAAACGGAGCTGCTCTATGAGTTTGGTTTCATCCTCTCTTATAATGGATTGCCTATCGGTTTTATCGGCATCTTTCCGTTCGGGCTTCACCCGGTTTTACGGTCATAACCTGGTTTTCTTTCTCTGATTATTCCTGTTTGAATAATAATCCGGCTGCTGGAATCTCCAGCTTGGTAGCCTAAGCGGGTCGGCGAGTTTCTCGCATATATAATCGTCTTCCCTCCACCGGACACCGTCTGGTATGCCCCTGTAAATCGCTTCTAACTTCGACTTAACAGGAAAACAAGAGAGATAAAACTGATTAAACCTTTCCAAAGAACTTATTGGTGGAACGATGGGGTAAGGTTCACCCGTGTCAACTCAATCAGGATTTCCGTTTTTTCGTTTTTACGGGCTCCTTTGCCACCTTCTCTTCGGTAAGCTCTTCTACTTTTGCATCCCCCCATAACTTCTCTAAAGCGTAAAATTTTCTTACTTCCGGCAAGAATATGTGTATCACCACATCCACATAGTCCAAAAGAATCCAGCGACTGGCCTGGTATCCTTCGTGATGCCAAAATCGAACTCCCTTTCTCTTCAGATTTTCGGTGATCCATTCGGCTATCGCTTTGGCATGAATATCCACGCTGGCGGAGCATATCACGAAAAAATCACACACCGGAGAAAGCTTGCGCAGATCGAGGATTTTCACGTCGAAAGCTTTTTTCTCCAAAGCCAGTTCGCCTGCCAGATGAGCCAACCTCTTGGGCATTATCTTCAAAGAGCTTTGTACCTCCTTTTTTACATGGTTTTAAACGGCAGACACGTTGTTTTTGGTTGAATTCAACTATCGGGATAGACTCGAAAGAAGAGTTCTATAGTCGTTTCCGATCAATACGGTCAAAGTGACGTCCTCGTAATTGTCCTTCAGCTTTCGGCAGATGACGTTTACCGGCTTGATGCCCAGTCCCCTCGCGGTCAAAAAGGCGATTTCGGAAGGCGAGCCATCCTTTCCGGCTTCCGTGCGGTCTATGATCATGCTTTCATTGGCCAGAGAATCTTCCAGCCCGGCGGAAGCGAAATCGCATTTCTCCACATCCACCACTTCGTACCGGATACGGCTGGTTTTGAATAGTTCCAATTTTCTTGCCATCTTCTGGGCTAGCTCGGGGTCCTTTGATGTAGTGCATCCGTTAAGTATTTGAACCCGAGCGGAAAAGAGCTTTCCCGGGTCGTCTGCAGGTGAGCCAAATTCGGATGCTTCCGGTTGGCTTAGTTTTTTGTAAAAGGAAAAAGCATATATGAGCAGCAGGATGGTCAAAAAAGCAATGGTGAACCAAAGCAACTTGGAGCCTATTTTAGTCCAGAAGTTGACTCTTATTCTTCTGCTTCTCCGGTAGTACCTATGGGTTCTTCTTTTGTTCTTCCCGAACATTATCTTAACAAGTGGAGATATATAGCTATTGAGTATGAAAGGTTTCCGTATTTATGCGAGATTCAACAAAGAGTTGAAGGGGAGAGGATATCATCGGGTCATCCAGACCTCATCTTTTATGCTCATACCAGGGATAGTAATTCCCCCAATCGCTGGGTGAAGGGCAGGTAACCACGTTTATCATAAAAGAGAAACTGCTGTTAGGTCGGTAATACAACTGGAAATTGGGCAGCACGGCGTTTTTTATCCCCGCATTGTTTCGCCCCACCACCGTTAAGGGCTGATGCAGGTAATTCAAGCTTAAAGTAAGACTCAACGGGTTGGATATCCGATAGTTTAACGTGGTGGTATAGATTCCCAGGCTGCTGCTGGTGCTGCCGCCGGAGAAATAGGAGAAGGTGTAGCTTTGATACAGCTTGAACCTGGAGGGATCAAGCAGGCTGAAGGACTGGGCATTCGATTTTGATCCCAGCGGATTAATGACTGCAGAATTATCGGTAGTTATTTGAGCTTGAATCGGAGTCAAAACTGAGATGAGAAAAATCAGCATCAACGCAGATATGAAAATTTTCGATATTGTGTTCATATTCTCCTCGCTTCTTGAACCACGAAAACAAATATAAAAATTGCCTTTGGACCTGTCAATACCTTTTTAATGCCTTTTTATGGAACCCTCAAATTATTATACGATTCACCTGACTTTTAGTTCCCATCCGAAGATCAGAAAACGGAAGTCTATTTAAGTTTTCAAAAAACGAATCGATTGATATGATTTGATTTTTATGGATTAATTATACCGAAAATCAATTTTCCCGGGATCTCAAGATTCCCCGCTGTATTTACTGCCTACTTCTTTTACGAAATTGATACGACTAGGGCGAAACCTCCGTTTGGCGGGTTTGCCGTTCCAAAAGGATTCTTTCCAGCTTTTTTAATTCCTCCGGTGAGTTGATCCCCAGCGTTTCCACCGGGTCAGCCGTTACCATTCCCCCGACCGTAAGGTTTTGACCCCGGATGATCTTTATCGCATCGGTTAAGTAATATTCTCCCTGTTTATTATCATTGGTTATGCGTTTGAGGGCCGAAAAAAGCGCCACCCGGTCAAAACAGATGATACCGGTATTGATCTCTTTCACCTTTATTTGATCGGCAGAAGCGTCCTTGGCCTCCACTATTTCCTGCACCATTCCTCTTTTATCCCGGATTATACGTCCGTAATGAGAGGGGTCGGCCAAAACGGCAGTCAATACCGTTGCCGCCGCTTTTTTTTCTCTGTGCGCCTTCAGCAGCTTATTCAATGTTTCCGCAGTAAGCAAAGGAACGTCGCCATATAGAATCAAAACGTCACCGTCGAAACCGGATAGCAGCTTTTGGGTTTGCCGCACCGCGTGCCCGGTACCCAACTGTTCCTTTTGAATGGCGAACTCGACTTTATAGCGATCTATTAAGTCCTTAGTCTGTTCCCACTTATGACCCACCACCAGGATGATTCTTGCTGCTTTTATTTGCCCGGCGGTTTTTATGACGTATTCCACCATCGGCTTCCCGCCTATTTTATGCAGAACCTTGGGGAGATCGGAATTCATCCTGGTTCCCTTCCCCGCTGCTAAAATCACTACGGCAATAGATTTTGTATCTTTCATTTTATTCTTTTGCCAAGAGGTGGTTGAATGTATTAGTCCCCTGGCATATTGGCTTCAGGATGAGGGTGGTTCGTAATGATTTTTAACGTTCAGCAGTAGATGAGGATTTACCGCAACCTATAGTTTGTGGATTTCGTTTTTTATTATTCGATTTTTATTGTTAACGTAGACTATGGTGGGTTTATGTTTTCTGGCTTCCCCCGATTCCAAATGACAGTAGGAGATGACGATCAACATGTCCCCCTTCTGTCCCAAACGTGCTGCCGGACCGTTTAAGCATACGATTCCCGAAGCGGATTTGCCCACCAGAACATAGGTTTCGAATCTTTCGCCATTATTTAAATTAACTACCTGTACTTTTTCATAAGGGAGAATGCTGGCGGCTTTAAGCAGCTTTTCGTCGATGGTGATGCTCCCCTCATAATTCAGATCGGCATCCGTAACGGTAACCCGATGGATTTTGGATTTGCAGATTGTTACTAACATGAAAGATTTCTCTCCGCTGTATACTCTATCGGTTAACGCTAATATTGTACAAGAGAGTTCTCTTGCCCTAGTAGGAACCATGCGGTTCATACCAGCGGCCACTTTATTCTACGTTTTGACCTTTTGCTTCTTTGAACACATTTACTGAAGTTATTTCTGAACCGTTGGTTCCAGCTACCAAGATATTTTTCATTATTGGTTCAGGATTTCCTGTAAAACATTGGCTACGTCACTTTTATCTTCATGTTATCTATCAGTCTGGTCTTGCCGAATCGGACTGCCAAGGAAATCAACACTTCACCTTTAAGCTTGTTTAAAAGCTCAAGAGTCTTAGCATCGGTGATAGCAATGTAATCTATCTCGGCTAATGGTTGCCTGTCAATAAATTTATTCATTTTGGAGACGATCCTGAAAACACTTCGCTCTCCCTCTCCGATTATCTTTTTGGCAAGCTGCAAAGTTTGATACAGCACTTTTGCTTGCTTTCTCTCCTCCCTGGAAAGATAACTGTTGCGTGAGCTATAGGCCAGCCCGTCCCATTCCCGGACAGTGGGAGCGATTATCATCTTTATCCCGTAATTCAAATCGTACACCATCTTTTTCAGAACCACCGCCTGCTGGGCGTCCTTTTGGCCGAACACTGCCATATCCGGCTGGACGATGTTGAAAAGCTTTGCCACTATGGTGGTCACCCCCCGGAAATGTCCCGATCGTACTGCTCCCTCCAAATGAGTGGTGAGCCTCTCCACGTTCACGTAGGTTAGATAACCTTCCGGATACATTGTCTTATTGCTGGGAGCGAACAAGTAGTCGCACCCGACTTGTTCCAACAAAAGCCTGTCTTTTTTAAAATCCCGGGGGTATCTTTGGAAGTCTTCCTGTGGTCCGAACTGCGTCTGGTTGACGAAAAGGCTTACCACCACTACGTCCGATTTCCTCCCGGCTATTTTAACCAGACTCAAATGACCTTTGTGAAGATAGCCCATGGTGGGGACGAAGCCGATTTTCTTCCCCCGTCTTTTTAACTCCCCGCATATTTTCTGCATCTCTTTGGGAGATCTAATTATCTTCATAAATTAAAAATTCAAAGTTACAATTTGAAATAGGAATTGGAGTTAATGTAGGGACAGCCCTTGTGGCTGTCCTTCTTGGAGATAGGACAGGGACAAGCCCTGTCCCTACGCAATGATTCAAGTGCAAAGCGGGTTTTTTACAAACCATAAGTAATTTTGCATTTTTAAGCTCTTCGGGTCTAATTCCCCGCTGCTTGCGGCGTATAGAAATAATTTCCATTAGGATACCTCGTCCGCTTGCGGCGAGGCAGTTCATTTCCTCTAATAACTTTCCTCATCGGTTGGGAATTTGCCCGATTTCACGTCGTTCAAATAGCTTTGGCATGCTTTTCTTATCTCGATGGCCAGATGGGCATATCTCCGGACGAACTTGGGTTGAAAGTCCTCAAACAATCCCAATATGTCGTTTATCACCAGCACCTGCCCGTCACATCCTGCGCCGGCGCCGATTCCTATGGTAGGAACCTTAAGGGAATCGGTGATCTCCTGCGCCAGAGTCTTGGGCACAGACTCGAGCAAAA
>Ga0256868_10001215_pt1 | contig 14237 bp, 6 predicted proteins | sample RVTome_13_FD_187341 | JGI IMG/M metagenome (GOLD analysis project Ga0256868, IMG submission 187341) | Soil microbial communities from uranium-contaminated site in the Upper Colorado River Basin, Wyoming, United States - RVT92D227 HiSeq ... | reverse complement strand
CCCGGCAGCAGGGACCCGGCGACGAGGGTCTCGACGGCTCCGCGCCCGATTGTGCCCGCATCCGAGCCGCTCGGCCGAGGCGCTCCTGACCCGAACCAGCACGCCTCGCCGTGCCGGCCCGTTGTCGACCCGCCCCACCGACGCGGAAACGGCAGATGAGTCGCACGCAGCCGGCCTTGGCGATCATGGAACGGCGACCGGTGCGGGTATGCGCGCCCGAACGGCGCCGTGGACAGCCCGCGGGGCCGCTACCCTGCACGGATGCAGCATCCCGCGTGCGGCCCTCGCTTCCATGAGTGACAACGTCTGCTACGTCGATGCCTACGCCCGGACCGTCCAGGCCGCCGTCCGCGCGGTCGAGCCGCCGGCGGCCGAGGGGAAGGGCGCCCTCGTTCTCCTCGATCGGACGGTCTTCTACCCGGGCGGCGGCGGCCAGCCGGCCGACCGGGGCGAGATCCGGGCGCCCGACGGACGAACGTGGCGCGTCGTGGCCGCGAAGAAGGCCGGCGAGGAGATCTGGCACGAGCTGGAGCCCGGGGCCGATCCTCCGCCGGCCGGCCCCGCCCTCTTCACGGCCGACCTCGACTGGGACCGCCGCCTCCGGCTGATGCGCACCCATACCGCGCTGCACGCCCTCTGCGGCGTCGTCTGGCGTGACTACGGGGCCCTCGTGACCGGCGGGAACATGGAGCCCGGCGGCGGGCGGATGGACTTCGAGTTCGAGCGGATGTCCGGTGAGCTGGTGGCCGCGATCGAGGCGACGGTGAATGAGGAGCTCCTCCGCGCCCGCGACGTGCTTGTTAGCGTGCTACCACGCGAGCAGGCGTTCGCGATCCCGGACCTGATCCGGACGAAGGTCAACCTCCTCCCCGAGGGGATCGAGCGGATCCGGACGATCGAGATCGTGGGCCTCGACCTCCAGGCCGACGGGGGCACCCACGTCGCCAACACCCGCGAGGTCGGCACGATCCGCGTCACTGGGTACGAATCAAAAGGCCGCATCAACAAGCGGATCCGGATAGAGCTCGCCGACCCGGACTGAACCCTCGCGCCCGGCCGCCCGGCCCGCCCGAGCCCTGCTGCGGCCGTCCAGCCAGCCGGGTTGACGTGAGGCGGCTATCCGAGGACGACCCGGACTCGGTGCGTGGCCCGGTCGTCGGCGAGGGGGATCGCGGCAGCGCCGCCCGTCAGCGGCTGTCCGTCGAGCTCCGCCGATGCCACCCCGCGACTGACTCCGTGCGGGTTCTCCACGACGATCTCGTACCTGGCGGTGTGATAGCGGAAGTCGATCTCGTAACCCGGCCAGGCGCGGGGAATGCAGGGATCGAGCAGGAGCGTCGTTCCGCGCAGACGGAATCCCAGGATCCACTCGACGCCGGCCTGGTACATCCAGCCCGCCGAGGCGGTGTACCAGGTCCAACCGCCACGGCCCACGTGCGGCGGCTCGGTGTAGACGTCGGCCGCCATGACGTACGGCTCCACCTTGTAGCGATGGACCCCGGCCCGGGTGCTGGCATGGTTGATGGGGTTCAGGATGGAGAACAGCTCGCCGGCCTTGTCGCCTTCGCCCAGCGCCGCGAAGGCGAGGACCGACCAGATGGCTCCGTGGGTGTACTGGCCGCCATTCTCCCGGATTCCCGGCAGATACCCCTTGACGTAGCCCGGATCGACGTCGGCATGGTCGAACGGCGGCGTGAACAGCAGGACGAGACCGTCACCGCGCCGGACGAGGTACTCCTCCACGGCGGCCATCGCCCGCTCCGCGTGGGGAGGGTTGGCGGCTCCCGACAGGACGGCCCACGATTGGGCGATCGAGTCGATCCGGCATTCGGCGTTCATGGCGGAGCCGAGCGGGGTGCCATCGTCGAAGTAGGCTCGGCGGTACCAGTCGCCGTCCCAGCCGTGGCGCTCGAGCGCCCGCCGGAGCGCCTTCATGTGGGTTCGCCAGCGCTCCGCGCGAGGACGCTCACCGCGAGCCCCCGCGATCGGCGCGAAGGCGGCGAGGACGGTGTGCAGGAACCAGCCCAGCCAGACGCTCTCGCCCCGGCCCTCATGACCCACTCGGTTCATGCCGTCGTTCCAGTCGCCCGACCCGATGAGCGGCAGCCCGTGCGCACCCACCGCGAGGCTCCGGTCGAGAGCTGCCGCACAGTGGTCGAAAAGCGAAGCCGACTCCGCTGAGCGTTTCGGCTGGAAATAGGCGTCCGTCTGGTCCGGCCGCAGGGCCGGTCCCTCGAGGTATGGGACGGTCTCGTCGAGGACCGCCTTGTCGTCCGTGACCGCGAGGTATCGGCTGACCGCGTACGGCAGCCACAGGCGATCGTCCGAGATCCGGGTCCGGACGCCCCGGCCCGACGGCGGATGCCACCAGTGCTGGACGTCTCCTTCGGCGAATTGGCGTGCCGCAGCCCGCAGGAGATGCTCCCGGGCGAGCTCGCGCCTCGACGTCACGAGGGCGATGACGTCCTGGAGCTGGTCGCGGAACCCGTAGGCTCCGCCGGCCTGGTAGAACGCCGTCCTCGCCCACAGCCGACACGAGAGTGTCTGGTAGATGAGCCAGCGGTTGAGCATGATGTCCATCGAGCGGTCGGGTGTCCGCACCTGGATCGTGCCCGCGGTGTCGTCCCAGTGGCTTGCCACGCTGCGCAGGGTCGCCTCGTGGTCGGTGATGCGCCCGCGCCGGATGAGGTCAACCGCCGCCGTGGCATCCCCCGCGTCCCCGAGCAGCACGAGGACCTGGGTCCTCGCTCCGCTGGCGAGCTCGAAGCTGGTCTGCAGGGCGGCGCACGGATCCATGCCGGCGCCGGCGGCTCCCCGCAGCCGGTATCCGCGGTCCAGGCCGGCGGGCCGGTCCGGATCGCCATTGCGGCCGAGGAACTCGGTCCGATCGGCCGTCCACGCCGTCTGCCGCCCCCCGAGGTCGAGGAAGGCGACCCGGCCGCCGAATTCGGTATTCCACGGGTTGTGCGCCAGGAGTGCCTGCGTCTCCGGCTCCAGTGCCGTGACGATCCGGGGCGCGCTGGCCCCGCGCGACGTGCCCAGAGCCCACTCGGCGTAGGCGGTCACGGACAGGCGCCTGGAGCGCCCGGATCGGTTCTCGATGGTCAACACCGAGATCTTCAGGGGGTCCTCGAGCGGGACGAGCTGGACGAGGTGGAGTTGGATGCCGTCGTGCAGGTGCTCGAACCGGCTGTATCCGGCACCGTGACGGGCGACATACGTCGATTCCTCGCATCGGATCGGCTGGGCCGTCGGACCCCACAGCTCGCCGCTGTCGTCATCCCGGACGTAGATCGCCTCGCTCACCGGGTCGCAGACGGGGTCGTTGGACCACGGGGTGAGCTGGTTCTCGCGGCTGTTCCCGGACCAGGTGTACCCCGACCCGGACTCGGAGACCTGGAACCCGAACGACGGGTTGGCGATCACGTTCAACCAGGGCGCCGGGGTGGCTTGTCCCGGGCCGAGCATGGCGACGTACTCGCGCCCGCCATCGGCAAAGCCACCGAGCCCGTTGAAGAACTCCAGCTCCGGACGCGGCGCGGCCGCCTCGCTGCTCGTTTGCCTCGAACCGGGCGGCGCTGGGGGCGGAGCGTTCCTCTCGGGGCGCTCCAGGCGGATGACCTGGTCGGCGAGACTTCCCCGGCGACTCAGCAGGACGGCCCGGGCGGCCGCCTGGAGGAGCGTGCGGTCCTCGGTCGAGAGCCGGTCGCCGCGCAGGATGTGCACCCCGCCGTGGCCCGGATGGCCCTCGCGGACCAGGATGGACTGGCTGGTTCGCACGAGCGTCTCGAGCGAATCGTGGAGGTCCTGGGCGTAGGTGGCGCCATGCTCGTTGAGGATCACCAGGTCAACGTCGAGGAGCTTCAGCCGCCAGTATTCGTGCGCGCGGAGAAGCTGCCGAACGATGTCGAGGTCCTCGGCTTCGTCGATCCGCACCATGACGATGGGCAGGTCGCCCGAGATGCCGTGGGCCCACAGGCCCGGTGCTCCCTGCGCGTTGCGGGCCAGCATGCCCGCCGATGGCCGCAGCGACGGGTCCGAGTAGAGGATCCGGTTGGCCAGGCGCTGGAAGAGGTGAGCCTCATCAGCCTCGACGCCCAGGTGATGGAGCTGGACCTGGGCCTGCGTCCAGGCCAGGGTCGCCGCCCGTTCGAAGGTGGCCGACTCCCGGTACTTGTCGGCCAGGTCCAGGACGTCCTCGCGTGACTCGGCGACGACCGTGGAGAAGATCGCGTGGGCTGTCGCGCCCGGGGCGAGCCTGACGCGGCACCGGAGGCTGAAGATCGGATCCAGCACCGCGCCGACCGTGTTCGAGAGCGGACGCCCATCGATGACCGAGACCGGCGAGCGGACCGACCGGCCGCGGCCGAGGAAGCGGCCTCGATCCGTTTCGTACTGGATGATCCCGCCGGTCTCCCCCTCGACCGCCGCAACATGCGCGGCCCAGATCGGGTGCTCGTCCCTGGATCGTGGACGGCGGGTCGCCAGGAGGGCACCGATGTCGGGGGCGAACTCGGTTTGCACGAACAGGTTCTGGAAGGCCGGGTGAGCGGCGTCGACCGCCTGCGGCGCGAGAGCGATCTCCGCGTAGGACGTCAGCTCGATCTGGTGATCATGCGAGCCGAGATTCGTCAGCGTCACGCGGCGGATCTCCGCGTCGTGCTCCGCCGACACGACGACGGTCAGGCCGGTGGCGATCGCGCCGTCACGACGGGAGAACTCGGCGTGATCCTCCGAGTAGCTCACCTCATAGCTGTCTGGTTCCGTTCCGCTGGGCTGGTAACCGGCCGACCACACCGCCCCGCTGTGCATGTCGCGCAGGAAGAGATAGCTGCCCCACGGGTCACGGGTCACGTCCTCGCGCCAGCGGGTCACCGCCACGTCGCGCCAGCGGCTGTAGCCGGATCCCGCGGCCGTCACCATGACCGCGTACCGCCCATTCGACAGCACGTGCGTCCTCGGGATTGCGTCGTGGGGCGAGGTGAAACGACGAAGGACGGGCGGCACGAGATCGCGCACGTCGGCGGCGCTCTTCACCTCTTCGGATCGCGGCCGGGCCACGAGCACGTCGCGCGGCATCCGCTCCTGGAGCAGCAGCTCCGTCGCCTCGATGAGCGGGTCGGCATGGAAGCGCTCCACCATCGCGCGGTCATTGAGCACGTTGCCGAGGGCCACCAGCGCCATCCCCTGGTGATGGGCCATGTAGCTCTTCACGACCGCAACCGATTCCCCTTCTGGGAGCCGGCGCGGCGTGTAGTCCAGCGCCTCCCGAAAGCCATACCGCCCGCCCGCTCCGGCATGGCTCAACCGGGCGAAGTTCCGGACCGCGGCCTCGGGCTGGATCATCGCCCCGAGGGCGGTCGCGTACGGGGCCACGACGACGTCCTCGCTCAGTCCGCGCTTCAGGCCGAGGCCTGGCACGCCGAAGCTCGAGTACTGGTACGTCTGCTCGAGGTCACGCGCGTTGAATGCCGATTCGGAGATGCCCCAGGGCACGCCGCGCTCGGCCGCGTAGCTTATCTGGCGGGCCACGACCAGCCGGTACGTGTGGTCGAGCAGGCTGCGGGCCGGAGCGCGCATCACGAGGGCGGGCATCAGGTATTCGAACATGGAGCCGGACCACGAGATCAGGGCGGAGCCCCGACCGACAGGCGTCAGCGCGCGGCCGAGCCGGAACCAGTGGTCCGGGGCGACATCTCCCTTGGCGACCGCGAGAAAGCTTCCGAGGCGGGCCTCGGAGGCAAGAAGGTCGTAGCAGCTCGGATCCAGCGTGCCGTCGCGGACCCGAAACCCGATCGAGAAGAGCTTGCGGGTCGGGTCGAACAGGAAGCTGAAGTCCGTCGCCCGGAAGAGCTCCTGGGCCTGGTCGGCGATGGCCTGGAGTCTTCGAACGAGCATCGCCGCGGCCTGCGGTCCGTCGCCGGTCTCGCGAGCTGGTGGATCGGACAGCTCGGCGATCGTCGGGAAGTCGGTCACCCCGGGAAGGGGCTGCAGCAGCGCGAGGTCTCGAACATGGCTGCTTACGGCCAGCCGAGTCGCCTCGGCCCAGGTCACCAGCTCGCTCTCCGCACCCTCTCCGCGCTCTGCGGTGAGGGCTGCCGCAACGTCCGACAGCGTCACGGCGTGTGCGGATAGCTCGCCGAGGCGGGTCGCCCATGCCTCAGGCGTCGCGGGGACGACGGCGGTGGCCCCTGCGGGCAGCTCGAGGGCTTCGTCGAGGTCGCGCCGGGTGAGCGTCTGGCTTCTCCGGTCGTCGCCGATCGCGCGAGCCGCCTCGCGGGTCAGCGCGATCCCGTCACCGATCCCTGCCAGCGCGGCGGCGACCGGAAGCGGCTGGTCGACCATCTGGCGGCAGGCGTTGGACAGCACGAGCAGGTGGCCGGCGAGATTGCCACTGTCGACCGACGACACGTACGCCGGCTCGAGCTGATGCAGATCTCGCGTGTCGTACCAGTTGTACAGATGACCGCGGAAACGTTCAAGGCTTCCGATCGTCGCGAGAGTCGCCTCCAGGCGCTCCACCATCTCGAGCGTCCCGATCCAGCCGAAGTCACGAGCCGTCACGGTCGCCAGCAGGTACATCCCGATGTTCGTCGGCGACGTGCGATGCGCGACGATCGGCCGGGGATCGTCCTGGAAGTTGTCGGGCGGCAGCCCATGGTCCTCCGGACCGACGAAGGTCTCGAAGAACCGCCAGGTCCGGCGGGCGGTCAGGCGGAGTGCCCCGACGTCTGCGGCCGAGAGCTGCTTCGCGGCCGACTCGAGGGGTGGCAGGCTCACCCACCGGGCGACGACGGGTGAGAGCAGCCACAGAACGACAAACGGCGCGGCCATCCAGCCCGCGCCCGGCTTCACCGCGAGGACGAGGAACCCGGTGGCTGCCGCGATCGCGACGCCGCCCGCCATCTGCCGGTAGAACCCCGCGAGGTCGAGGTCGTGGCTGGCCTTGGCCTGCGCGGCGGTCATCCATTCGAGGAGGTTTCGCCGGGTGGCATAGAGCCGCGCCAGGGCTCGCAGGATCGCGTCGACCATCAGCCACGCCTGGTGCGCGAGGAACGTGAGGCCGAGGCCCACGTGGGCCGCGGCGAGGGCGATGTCCGTGCCCACGGCTCGCAGGTGGCTGCGCTTGGAGATCCCCCGCCGTCGCGGCAGCAGTCCCGCCAGGACGGGCAGCGCCGCCGGGACGATCGTCACGGCCAGGACGAACGCAGTCCACGGGCCAGCCGAGACCGAAGGGAGCGTCCAGGCCGCGATGAGGGTGGCAACCGTGAGCGGGGCGGACAGCGTCCGACGCAGGTTGTCGACCATCTTCCAGCGGGCGATGCCGGGCATGGCGCTCCGGCTCCGTCGGCCCGCGGCGTCGCGGGCCCGGCCAAGGATCCAGGGCAGGAGCTGCCAGTCGCCCCGCGCCCAGCGGTGCTGGCGGGCCGCCGACACGAGGTAGTTCGACGGGAATTCATCGAACAGCTCGACATCGGTCACCAGCCCGGCCCGGGCGAAGACGCCCTCGAACAGGTCATGGCTCAGGAGCGCGTTCTCCGGTACCCGGTCTGCCATCGCCGCACTGAACGCGTCGAGATCGTAGATCCCCTTGCCGGTGAAGCTCCCCTCGCGGAACAGGTCCTGGTAGACGTCGGAGACGGCGGATGCATACGGGTCGATCCCGGCCGGTCCGGAGAAGATCTGCTGGAAGATCGACGCCTCGTGCTCGGCGGGAAGCGTCGAGGTGATCCGCGGCTGGAGCACCCCGTAGCCCTGGGTCACCCGGCCGACCCGCGAATCGAAGGTCGGCTGGTTGAGCGGATGGGCGATCGTCCCCACGAGGCGCCCAACCGCGCCCCGCGGCAGCCGGGTATCGGCGTCGAGCGTGACCACGTAGCGCACGTCGGTCGGCGGGGTCGATGCTTCCCGCCCGGTCGTCAGGATGCCGGTCGTCGCCGAGCCGCGCAGGAGTGCGTTCAGCTCGTGGAGCTTGCCGCGCTTGCGCTCCCAGCCCATCCAGCAGCCCTCGGCCTGGTTCCAGCTGCGCTTCCGGTGGAAGAGCAGGAACCGGGCCCCTCCCGCGGGGGCCTCGCCATGGCGCTCGTTGAGGCGGTCGATGGCCGCCGCCGCCGTGGCGAGGAGCTGGTCGTCCCCGGGCATGACCTCGGTCGGGGCGTCGAGCCAGTCCGTCAGCAGGGCGAACCGCAGATCGCCCTCGCGGTTGCCCAGGTAGTGGACCTCCAGGCCGCCGACCTGGGCCTCGACATCCGCCTCGCTGGTCAAGAGCGTCGGCACGACGACGAGCGTTCGCAGCCGGGACGGCACGCCATCGTCAAGATCGAGCCGGGGCAGCGGTCTCGGGCCCAGCGCCCGGGTGACCGCCCGGTTGACGAGCGCGATCGCGAGGTCGGAGGCCGGGCCGAGCGCGAGGATCGCGACCACCAGGATGCCGGCACCGGCGGCGCCTCGGTCCCCGGACAGCAGGAATGGCACGGCGAGGATGAGCGCCGTGACCAGCGCGAGCGTCCCGAGGTAGCCACTCGTGGCGGCCCGGCCGTAGGCCCGTCGCAGCCGGCCCGCCAGCGGCACCCGTACGGGGAGGGCGCGCTCCAACGCGGAGCGGCCGTCGGAGATCAGGTAGTAGCCGGGATCTCCGCGCCGAGCCGCCAGGGACGGTTCGACGTCGTCAGCCGACGTCGCGGCGTCCGCCATCGCCGCGGTCTTCCGGGCGACTTCGACCTCGGTCAGGCCCGAACCCCGTGCCAGCTCTTCAATCGCGTGCCGGTAGCGATCTCGAGTCGCGAAGTCCATGTCCCCGAACGAACTTCGCGCACGAAGGACCTCGTCGACCAGACTGACGCTTTCGACGAACTGGGCCCAATCGAACCACGAGATGAGGCGCATGCTCGTGATCACGTTGCGAACCGTCACGTTCATCGTCGCCTGGCGCTGGTGTTCGAGGCGGACCATCTCCTCGGTGGTGGTGCCCTGGGCCGCGAGGAGCTGCTCCAGCCAGCGGAGGGCGGGGGTGACAGCCGGGTCCTGATCGCGCAGGCGCTGGAAGAGCTGGACGCGGGCCGCCGTCGGGAGCGCCGCACGCGAGAGCCGACGCAGGGATGCCGCCGCGACCTCGGGACCGTCCTGGCCGAGGCCCAGCAGGTCGTCGGCGAGCTCGTCCGCCTTCTGACGCGCTGCCCGGCTGCGAACGATCTGCTCCGCGAGGCGGCGGAGGTTGTCGACGAGGAGGATCCGGAGGCTGATCGCGATCGCCCACAGCTCGCCGATGGTGAGCGGCTGCACGCCCTGGTAGGCACGGACCATGCGCCGCAGGCTTTCCGGGTCGAAGCGGCTGTCGGTGTGCGCGATGTAGGCCCAGGCGAGACCCAGGACCCGCGGGTAGCCCGCGAGATGGCCCTCGGCCAGCTTGGGGAGCTCCCGGTAGTAGTCCGGGGGCAGGTCGTCGCGGATCTCGCGGAGCTGCTCGTCGACGATGTGGAAGTTGTCGACGAGCCATTCGGCGGCCGGGGTGATCGAACGTTCGTCCATGATCGCACGGGCCAGGACGCGGTACGACTCCAGCAGGACGCGGCCATTCTCGGCGATGCGGGGCCGGACGGCGTGTCCCCGACGGGGCGTGTCGGTGACCGCCTGGGCCGCGGCAAGGGTCTGGGCGTGCTGCTCCAGGCGCTCCACGCTGAAGAGCTCGGCGAGGATCGGCTCTTCGAGCTCGGCCTCTGGGGGAACCCGCCGGCGATCGCGAACGGGCAGGGCTCGGAGGGGCTGGTTCGATCTCATATTCCGCTCTCAGCGCTTGGCCTGACCCAGTCTACCGTCGCCGGCCTCCCGGCCGCGGAGGGCGGCCGCCGCGACTGGCGCGTCAGAGGCCAGCCGACCCGTGCGTGACGGCCGTTGACGAAGGCCTTGTCACCGTGGAGTGGCCATGGGAACCTGCGCGGATCCAGCAACCACTGCAAGGATGGGATGCGAATGCGGCCCTGGTCTCGCGCGACCCGGCGATCCAGTCGAGCGTGGTCCGACGCACGATCGCGAGCCGCGACGCTCGTGATGGCCTTCGCGATGGTCGCGTCCGCGTGCGATGCCACGCCGTCGGCGCCCACGCCGGCCGGGACAGGGAGCACCACGCCGGGCAGTCCCGCGCCAGCGGGGGAGCCGTCGCCTGCGAGCACGGGCACGCCTGGTCCGTCTGCGTTGCCGGAGACCCCAGGCCAGGTGACCCCGGGGGTCCCGGGGCCGGAGACCTCGCCAACCCCCCTGCCCATGCCGTCCCTCACGGAGCCGTTCACGATCGGCGAGGCCCTGTACGATCCCGGTCGCGTCGACGAAGGGGTCGTCTCGCTGCTCGATCTCATGGGCGTGGGGATCTACGCCCAGGATGGCGCCCCCATCCGCAAGGGCGCCGAGCATGACGCGGGCGATCCCTGGCTGACCGACGACGAGGTCCGCGGCCTCATCAGGATGGGCGTCGAGGACCTCCGGGCGGGCGGCGACGACGGCGGACCGTACACGCTGGCCGACCTCCACAGGGCACTCGCACCGCTCCTGCCGCAGATCTCGCTCGCCGAGCTCGCCGCTGCCTACAACGACGCCTACACCGAACACCCTGACGACCTGGTCCCCCAAGTCATGCTCGGCCAGCCCATCGAGCCCACGACGCCGCTCACCCGCGTCCAGCTCTGGCTGCTCCTGGTCGACGGGTTCGTCGGACCATCCGACGCGGCCACGGGTCACGCGACCGGGATGCGACTCGCCCTGGCGAGCACCCGTCCCCATTGGGGATCCGCGAATGCGAACCTGCCCCCGCTCCCGACTCAGGATCCGAACCTGAGCGAGGACGAGTGGCGGGAGCTTACCGTCCACCTGTACACGCTGGCCGATACGATCCCCTTCCGTGTTCGGCACGGCAGCGTCCACGAAGGTCATGGCCGGCGCGGCGGCCCCGTCAAGCAGGTTGCGGCGGTCCGTCGGGCGACGCCTCTCGTATCAGCGGTCCCCCCAGGTCGGACGCTCCTCGAAGTACGGACGGGCAGCCTGGAGGGGATCCAGGTCACCTGGAGGACCCTCGACGAGTCGGTCCTCCGGGAGCACGGCTCGCTCGATGCACGACTCCCGGCGACGATGCGGACGGCCGCCGACGGCACCGTCGCGGTCCACTACACCCCGAAGAAGGAGGAGGCCGACGGCGTCGGGTTGTCCGCCTACGAGAGCGCGAGCCTGTATGCCACGGCAGATGCGCTGCAGCTGGTCGAGCGGACCTACGTCATCGCCGGACCGATGCTCGAGTTCCTGGCCAGGGGGCTCATCAGGGGCACCCGGGTCGCGGACAGCCAGAGCTTCGGGGTGGAATGGCACGAGAAGGACGGGATCCACCTATCCCTGGAGAACACGTACGACGTCACTCTCGACATCTCGCCTTCGGGCCTCAGCGGTCGGGCCCATCGAAAAGGCACGGACAGCGCCCAGGGCACCCTCACCCTCCGCAGCGACGGGACGTATCGAGGCACAGTCCTTGCCGGAGGTGAGGGAGCGACCGAGATGGAGTTCGCCGGGCAGACCTGCCAGGGAACGGAGAGCTTCACTCAGCACCTCGACGTCGTCGGGATCCCGCGGCCGGGAGGCCGGATCGATTCCAAGAAGGACGTGCTGGGGACGGGCGCGTTCGACGGCGGGGACCTCTCGCTCTACTTCTATCCCGCGGAGGAGCCGTCCGGCAACCTGGGCGCGTGCCAGGGCGCCATCGAGTACCTGGGACCAGGGCACGACGGCCGCGCGGTGGACGCGACGTACGCGGCGTTCAACGACGCGCGCTGGACGAGGCCCGACCTGGGCTACCTGATCCACCTCCCAGCCAGCGGCGAGCTCACCTACAAGGACTACCACGGAATGGACTCGGCGAGACGGGTCGAATCGAGCTGGCGCGTCGAGGTGAAGCGAATCGAGGCAACTCCCTGATCGGCAGCCGCGCACGGATGGAGCTGCGCGAGCCTCGCCCGGGTCAGGGCCGTCCGAGGTCGCCCCGGCCGACCACGCGAGGCGGCGGGCCGCCAGGTCCCAACGTCGTGACCCCTTGACATTGGAGTGGCTCCAAGGTCTACGGTTGCGCCCGACGGAGTCCGCAGGAGGTCCGAGCCATGGGGCACCGAAGCCTGACAGTCGCGATCGATGCTCCGCCGGAGCGGCTCTACGCGCTCCTGGTCGATGCCGACCGACTGCCCGAGTGGATGCTGGGCCTCAAACGCGTCACGATCAGCGGACCGCTGGATCGGCCCGGCTCGGAGGCGACACTCAAGTTCGGCGGTCCTTTCACCGTCACCTCCAGGGTCGTCGACACGACGCCGGGCGCGCGCCACGAGGTGCGAGCGCGGGAGATGGGCGGCCTGGTGAGCTGCACGACCACCACCCACCTTGAGCCGGACGGAGCCGGCACCCGTCTCAGGGTCGACTTCGACTACTTCGTGGCCGGCGGTCCAATCGGTCGGCTGATCGAGGGAATGGTCGGCAACGAGATGGTCGGCCGCGCGGGCAGGGAGTATGCCCGGCTGAAGTCCCTCGCGGAGGCGACGGAATGAGAATCGGCGAGTGCGCCCGGCAGGCCGGCGTCTCGCCCGACACCATCCGCTTCTACGAGCGCGAGGGATGGCTGCCCGCGCCGCCCCGTCGCCGCAATGGCTATCGCGACTACATGGCCCGCGACGTCGGGACGCTGCGACTGCTGATCGACCTGCGCCGGCTCGATCTGCCCCTCGAGGAGGCCGCCCGGATGGCCGGCTGGTGCCAGTCGGGCCATTGCGCCGAGGCGACCAGTGAGCTCGCGCCCTTGCTGGCTGCGAAGCGACACGAGGTCCACGAGCAGATCGAACGTCTCGAGGAGCTCGAGACGCGGTTGGCCCAGCTGGAGCGCCACGTGTCGGCGGCCGCCCGGGCGCTCCCCGTGGTCGGCCAGTCGGGACCGTGCTGCGACGCTGCGGCGGCGATCACCGGGCGCCCGCCCGTCCACCGATGAGGGGGCCGGAGGGCGAGCGACCCCTGGTGGCCGACAACCAGAATCGCCGCGTCGGCAGTCGACCGCGCGCGTGAGCCGTGCGACCCCCGATCCGATCAGTGGTGCAGGTACGGCCAGAGCCGCGGATCGACGCGGGTCCTGTTGTGCCGTCGTTCTGTCGAGCCCGGATCATGGGTGGTCGGGTCAAGCCCGCCCCGTAGCGACGAGGAGGGAGCCAGCCGTGGAGATGCTCAACGGAGGGCCCCGCGACGGCCTGCGCCTCTACGACGAGCTCGCCGACTGGTTCCACCTGCTCACGGCGCCCGCGGAGTACGCGGACGAGGCGTCCTTCATCCACGACCTCCTCCGAGCCCACGTCGCCGGCCCCCTGGAGACGCTTCTCGAGCTCGGGTCGGGCGGGGGCAACACCGCCTCGCACCTGCGGGAGCGCCTGCGCCTGACGTTGACCGACCTCTCCCCGGCAATGCTGGACCTCAGCCGGACCCTGAACCCGGACTGCGAGCACCTCGTGGCCGACATGCGCTCGGCCCGCCTGGGACGGACGTTCGACGCCGTCCTCATCCACGACGCCGTCATGTACATGACCACCGAGGCCGACCTCCGCGCCGCGCTCGAGACGGCATTTGTCCACCTCGAGTGGACCTACGACCCCGACCCGGACGACACGACGTTCTTCACCGACTTCGCGCTCCTGCTGCGCGAAGGCGCCTCGGACGTGCGGGTGCGGTACGACCGGCACGTCGAGGGCCTCTTCGCGCGGGCGACCTGGCTCGACCTCCTCCGGGAGGTGGGGTTCGTGCCGTCGGTCGTGGTCGACCGCTGGCAGCGGGACGTCTTCGTGGGTTTCCACCCGCCGCCTGCGTAGCCGAGGAGGCCGGCCCGCGCGGCCCGGCCTTCGGTCATCGCGCCTGGACGCGGAGCATCCACGCGTGCTTCTGGAGCCCGCCCGCGATCTCGAGGAGGATCGCCTGGGTCACGAGGTCGCTGTCGCCGATCTCGCCGGCCCGGCCCTCGAGCCGCTCGGCCACCTCGCCGAGCCGGTCGCGCATGGTGGTGACGGCGTCGACGTCCTTCTGCCAGCCCTTGCCGGCGGTCGGGAGCGGGGTCCCCGCGGCGACCGTCGCCAGGCGGCCATCGGGCGCGACGTCGAGCGTGGCGAGCCGCTCGGCCACGTCGTCGTACCAGAGGCGAACCTGGTCGGTGATCTCGTCGAGCTGAAGGTGCACGCCACGGA
>Ga0256868_10001212_pt1 | contig 14262 bp, 14 predicted proteins | sample RVTome_13_FD_187341 | JGI IMG/M metagenome (GOLD analysis project Ga0256868, IMG submission 187341) | Soil microbial communities from uranium-contaminated site in the Upper Colorado River Basin, Wyoming, United States - RVT92D227 HiSeq ... | reverse complement strand
TTCTCGATTGGATTTCTCACATCCGTCATCCTCAACTGGAAGTCTTTGTCAACCATGGAGAAGAGAAGGTTTCCACGGAGTTGAGTCAACTCATCAGCGAGCAATTCCACTTTAAAACAACTGTGCCAAAATGGAGAGAGAAGAGAGTACTCTTCGGTGATGGAGAGACGGGTGTGTCAGAAGAAAGGGTGGAAGAAGGGTTACCTCCTGAAGAGTCTTTTTCTGTCCTGTTCAGGCATTTAGATCGAACTTATAAGAGGCTTCGTCGAAAATTGAAAAGGGAGAAGAGGAGAGGAGAGGAAATTTACGATTCCGGATGGTTGAAGGAATTGGAGGAAGTCAGTAAGAAATTGGAACAACTGGAAGAGGAGCTACGATGAAATTCAGAATGCTGATTGCGGGATTCGAAATTAAGAATTGGATGACTTAGTGACCTAATGACCCAATGACCGGCAAATAGGAAACCTTCATGGTTGAATTATTAAAGATCGGCATTGTTTTTTTCATCGTTCTCATCCTCACTTTTAAGAGAGTGAACCTGTGGATTGCTCTTCTGGCAGGGACCTTTTTACTTGGGTTTCTTTTCCGTCTGTCTTTTCAATCTATTGTGAAAGATCTATTTATCTCAATCGTTGACATGGAGACCCTCCTTCTCCTCGGCGCTCTCATCGCTATTCTATTCTTCAGCACTCTTTTGAAAGAGACGGGTCGGATGGAGGAGATTCTTGAAGGGTTCAGGAGTATCTTCAAGGACATTCGTGTGGTGATCGCTTTACTTCCGGCCATGATTGGTTTAATGCCCATTATGGGGGGTGCGTTGATCTCTGCGCCGATGGTTGTCGAAGGATCCGATGAGTTAAAACTTTCACCTGAACGGAGGACTTTTATCAACTACTGGTTTCGCCACGTTTGGCAATATACTCTTCCTACTTATCCTGCTCTCATTTTAGCCGCCACCTTAGTCAAGATTCCGGTGAGAAACCTGGGATGGATTAACCTCCCGCTCACGCTTACGGCCGTTGTCAGCGGCAGCTTTGTTGGGTTTTGGGGTGTTCCAAAATCAACGAGGATTAAGAATTTATCGAACACCGCATCAGCTTTGAGATTATTCTATAATCTATGCCCCCTCATCTTTGGCCTCATTTTAGTCGTTGGGTTTCAAGTGGAATTGGCCTATGCATTTGGTTTGGCCATTTTGGGGATGATCATTTTTTACAAAATTAGTTGGTCAGTGGTTTTAAAGGGATTGAAGGAGAGCCTCAATGTAGAACTTCTGTTAACTGTGGCTATTGTGATGGGATTCAAGAAGGTGTTGGAATCATCCGGAGCTATCCATTCGGTTTCAAGTGTCTTGTTATCATCCGAGGTTCCGTTATGGCTGATAGCAATTTGCATTCCCTTTTTAGTCGGGCTCATCACCGGGGTGACGATTGCACCGATAGCGATCAGTTTCCCCGTTCTCATTTCCTTGTTCCAAAACGATCCTCATTTCCTCAATTATATGATATTGGCCTTCGCCAGCGGGATCAGTGGTGATTTACTCTCCCCTTTTCATCTCTGTCTGATCCTAACGAAGGATTATTTTCGGGCCGACCTGAAAGGGGTTTATCGTTTCGTTTGGATGCCAACAGTTTCAATTGTCTTGGTGGCGCTTGTAATAACCTTTTTACGTTGATCAAGGAGCGTATGATGAAAAGAAAGAATTTTCTTATGGGATCATTGGTAGCCTTCTTCTCTATTTTAGCGTTTCATGAATGCATGGCCGGGGTGGTGGTTGAACAGGTAGTAAGGGACAGGGGCGGATGCCCCTCAAAAGCCTTGCTCTATTTTTCAGACTACCGGTTTCGAACAGACCATCAGGAGGGTGGACTGAGTACGATCATGGACTTCAAAGAAGATCGACTGGTGATGATTGATCACCCATCCAAGAGGTATGTGGAAGTCAAACTCTCCCAGTGGGAGAAAGAGGTGGCAAGAAGACTCAAGAAAGAATCCCCCGGCGTGGAGCCAAAGGAGAAGAAGATCGTCGTGAGAAAGACCGGCCGAACAGCTGTCATCAATGGTTTCCAGACGGAGCAAATTGAGATATTGGCAGAGGGTGAGTTGATCGAGGAGAATTGGGTAACCCGTGATGTGGAGATGAAAGAGATAGAGAAGGTGATGGATCGAGTGGCCCAGGGGTTTTCAAAGGATTTCCAGCGCGAGATGAAAGAAGGCCGGGAAATTTACGAGAAACTCAAGCCTTATGGGTTTCCCATTTTAATTAAAGACCATACCTTCACTTATGGGTTAGGGGCGATGGATCGGGTGGAAGTCAAAAAAATTGAAAAGAAGGAATTGAAGGATGAAGTTTTTCTTCCCCCTGCTGGCTATCAGAAGATCATCCCGGAGACTTCGAAAAAATAAGTGCCCCTTTCTCCTTTTATTCAATCTCCGGTTATTGAATAAAGTGGAGTGGGGGATATAATAAATGGCCGCCTTTGTATTAGACGGACCCAGAACATCAAAAATCAAACACAGAAGGAAAAAGAATTGCTATGAGACTCCATGAATTCGAGGCTGCGAACATTTTTGAAGCCACGGGAATCCCTATTCCCAGGCGGGGAGTTGCAGGGACAGTGGAGGAGGCTCTCCTTGTGGCTGGAGAAATCGGATATCCCGTTATGTTGAAATCCCAGGTTTTGGTGGGCGGTCGCGGACTGGCCGGAGGGATCCGGGCCGCATGTAACGAGGAAGAGCTAAAGGAGATCGCTGAGGCGCTTCTGGGTTGCGAGATCAAAGGCTCGACCGTCCGAAATCTCCTGGTGACCGAAAAGGCGGACATCTCGAGGGAACTCTATGTGGGAATTACCATAGATGGGTATTCGGGAAAGCCCGTCATTGTGGCCAGTACCGAAGGCGGCGTGAGTATCGAGAAGACGGCGCGTACCGCACCCGAAAAAATTGCATCCCTTCAGGTAGATCCTCTTTTCGGTTTCTATCCCTACCAGGCTCGAACCCTGTTGCGGAAGCTCGGGCTGGGTCAAAACCTCCTCATTGCCTGGGCCGATGTCATCGGCCGGCTCTATCACATCTTCTGGGAGTATGAAGCCCTGATCGTGGAAATCAACCCGCTGGTGGTTCTTCGAAATGGTGGCCTTCTTGCGGTGGATGCTGTTTTGGAAGTCGACAATTCAGCTCTTTCCAGAATCAGGCATCCCCTGCCTGATTGGGTGGAGCGGATTGAAAATCCCCTTGAGCGGAAAGGCAGGGAGATCGGAGTCACCTATGTGGATCTCGACGGAGACATCGGGATCATCGCCTCTGGGGCAGGACTGGGGATGGCCTCCATGGACATCATCGGAGAAAAAATGAGGCCCGCCAATTTCCTTGAAACAGGAGGCGGCATCACAGAGGATCTGCTCTACAAGTGCATGGAACTGGTCATGATGAAGGCGGACCTCCGGGCGATCTTCATCAATATCTACGGTGGCATCAACCCGATTCACGAAGGGGCGAAGGGTGTCGCCCGATATATCAGGGAGCACGGCGTCAAAATCCCGATCGTAGCCAAGGCCCTCGGAAATCATCAGGAAGAAACCTGGGAGATCTTTCGTTCGGTCGGCGTCCACGTGGTCACCGAAGCGGCGACGGAAAAGGCTGTGGAACGATTATTTGAACTGGTCGGTGGAAGCAAGTAGTACTCCCGGAGTTCTCCCAAGAGGGCTTCGGGGTGATTGGAAGAACCCAATAAAAGAATGAAACCGAGGTAAAATCATGGGCATATTGATAGACGAATCAACGCGGGTCATCGTTCAGGGGATTACCGGTCGTATCGGGAGCGTCCAAACCCGCTGGATGCTCGCGTATGGAACCAAAGTGGTGGGTGGCGTCACTCCCGGCAAGGGGGGATCCGTCGTTGAAGGGGTGCCTGTTTTCGACAGCGTTGAAGGAGCTGTGAAGGAAACCGGTGCGAAAGCCTCTGTCTTCTTTGTCCCCGCCGCTTTTGTCTTGGATGCGTTTTTGGAGACGGTGGACGCAGGGATAAAACTCATCGTGGTGGTCCCTGAACATATTCCCATCCACGATGTCACGAAGATGCGAGCCTACGCCATTGAAAAGGGTGTCTTCGCTCTCGGTCCTACCACACCCGGCATTCTGGTTCCCGGAAAGGGCAAGATGGGCATTATGCCTGCCTCACTTTTTGCACCGGGCCGCGTTGGGATTATCTCGCGGAGCGGGACCCTCTCCTATGAGTTTGCAGGCATCCTGTCGGAGAGCCGGGTGGGGCAGAGCACGGTTGTGGGGATGGGTGCAGACCATGTGGTCCTTACGAATCTTGTCGATATCCTCCAGCTCTTTGAAGAAGACAATGGGACGGATGCGGTGATCATCGTGGGTGAGGTAGGGGGGGAACAGGAGGAGAAGGCTGCCCGTTTTATCCAGGAGAAGATGACCAAACCCGTTGCCGCATACATTGCGGGCCGCTACTCTCCCCAGGGAAAACAGATGGGCCATGCAGGTGCCATTGTTCGTGGCTCTGCGGGGACCGTGGGTGTCAAGCAGGATGCCTTGCGCCAGGCGGGGGTCGAGGTTCTTGAAAGCCCTATCCACGTGGCCCGGTGGGCCCAGAAGCATAATCTTAAATAGACCCGTCTATCCGCGAAAAAACATATTCAGCGGGGGAGAAAAGCAGTTTCCATCAGGGATGCGGGAGTTCTACGTCGATCCGGTTAGTCCGGCGATCCAATCCTGCTCTGATATCGCTCTCCTCGATCACACCGATCACGACCACGACTCTTACAGAGGTGATGATTCCAGGGGTGAGATGGCCTCCCAGGGTGACCACCTGATCCTGAATAGCCGTGGAAGCGGAGAAATGGGCGTGGATCTCAAGGTCCTTATCTTCTTTTGTTGCCATCCATCCGGTCAAGGAGAGGATCTCCATGGGTTGCTCCAATTCGAAATAGAGACGGTGATGCTTTTCGACCTTGAGGTCAGGTGGAAGAACCTTGAGGTTTCGAAAGGTTGCCTTTTTCAAAGCTCCGACAGCTGAGAGGATGATACCCGTCTGAACCTCTTCCCTTTTTGCCAGCTCTTTTATCCCCTCCAAGAGATCGATATCCATTCCAAGTTTGCCCATGACAATACGGTTCATTCGTCCTGTTCCAATTCCTTCAATCAAGGATGACATGGTTAAGATTCCTCCTTCCTTTTGTGGATGAGCGTTCGATGGTTTTTGTACTTTAATATAGCAATGATTCTCACTTCTTTCCACGGAAAACATTTAGAAGGCCGCCGAAAAATCTCCCCTTCGCCTCATTACGACACAGTCTCTTGGGAGAGAGGGGAAAGGTGAGGGGTGTTTTGGACATTTGGCTATTGATGATTGGAATTTATTTGGGATTTGGATTTTGGTTATTGGAAATTAAATTACTTTCTTAGTAAAATTCTGGTATCGACCCCTACGGCTCCCTTTTCAAGCACCATCACCGGATTGATGTCAATCCCTTCGATCTCTTGGAAATCGATCATCAACTGGGAAAGCCTAAGAAGATTTTCGACCAGTGCCTTGATATCCAGAGGCTTTTCTCCTCGAACGCCTTTGAGAATGGCCGATGTTTTCAATTCCGATATCATCTCCTCGGCCTCGGATCGATTGATCGGAGCCACCCGAAGAGAGGTCTCTTTGAAGACCTCCACATAAATTCCTCCCAATCCAAAAAGAAGCACTGGACCGAAAGAAGGATCTTGTTTCGCCCCTAAGATGACCTCCTTTCCATCCGAGACCATCTTCTGAACGAGTACTCCGGAGGAAGGACCTTTACCAAGTCTTTCCATCCTTTCATAAGCTTCTTCTGCTTCTGAAGCCTTGCTGATATTGAGCGCGACCCCCCCGACATCAGACTTGTGCGAGATTTCCGGGGAGATGATCTTGAGGGCAACAGGAACCCCTATCTTATTCATCGCTTTTTTCAAATCCTCTTTGTGGTGAACGACTTGATAATCTGCCACTGGAATGCCATAGGCCTGGAGGACTTCATACGCCTCAGGGAGAAGGGGGTCTCTCTTCTCTTCGGCTGCTTTCTGGAAGAGGAGCTTTACCCTTCCACGGTCCACCCGATAGGTAGGGGGTTTTTCTTTTAAAATGTTTTGCTTCCGAAAATATTCCCTTGAAACCGCCAAAGCGCTTAGCGCCTCACTGGGTTCCGTGAAGATCGGATAGTCGAAAGTCCTCTTGATAAAGGCCAACTCTTCTTCTTCGGTGAAGTAACATAGGGCCACCGGCTTTTTATGGCGGAAGGAGAGTTCCTTGACCGCGTGAATCAACCTCCGGGAAGGCTCTTTTTCCTCGCCGGCAGAGCCATGCTGGAAAAGAATTCCATCTACCCCCCTGATTCGTAAGGCCTGATCAAGAATCTTCGTATACAGGTCGAAGTCGAAAAGGTCCCCCAGATCGAGAGGATTGGTGGGTTGGATCACTTTTGCTCTGAAGTAACTTTGAATTCGTCCTGTAAAACTCTTTGCCAAGGGAAAAAGCTTGAAGCCATAGCGTTCGGCAGAATCCGCAGCCACGATGGCAATGCCTCCGGAGCGGGAGAGGACGACCAGGCTATTTCCCTTCATGGGTGGAAGGGAAAGGATCTTTACCGCACTGGCAAAGAATCGAAAATCTCTTGCCCGGACGATATCCGACTGCCTCAAGGCCGCATCGACCACTCTATCGTCGTTCGCCAGAGCCGCTGTATGAAATTTGGCGATATGGTGGCTTCCTTCTCCTATATTGGCTTTGTGGAGGATGATGGGCTTGGAGGTGGATCGTGCAATCTCCATTAATTCCCTTCCTCTTTCAAGGCTCTCCAGGTAAAGGCCGATGATTTCTGTCTGCGGGTCTTGGATCAGATAGTTGAGGTAATCAATCTCATTGAGATCCAGTTTGTTCCCCATGCTCACCATCTTGGCTATCCCCACATTGGCGCTGGCAAGAAGGTTGAAATAGCCGATGGTTACTCCGCCGCTCTGCGCCAGGACGGAGACTTTTCCTTTATGGACCACTTCCGGTCTCAGTTTGACGAAGGGGACGACAAAACCGTTTTCGACATTGATGATTCCAATTCCGTTCGGTCCGGCGATGCGAATTCCCCATTTCTTAGCAATCCGAAGGACCTCTTTTTCTAATTCTGCCCCTTTGTCGGAATATTCCCTGAATCCTCCTGATTCAATAATGGCCCATGGAATCTTTTTCCGTCCGCAGGCTTCCAGTATCCCGGGGACAGTGGAAGCAGGCGTGAGGATCACGGCGACGTCGATGCCTTCTCCGAGTTCATCCGGAGACGTATAGGTTTTTCTTCCAAAGAGAATTCCCTCTCTTTTACCTACTAATATGATCTCCCCTTTAAATTGGAATTTGAAGAGGTTTTCGACAATGATCCGGGCGAGGTTGTCGGGGTTTTCTGAAACGCCAATCACTACCACTGATTTTGGGTTGAAGAGTCGATCCATTCTTTGTCCCCCTTTTCGGGAATCATATCCTTTGAAAAAAAGATTTTCAATAGGCCATGCTCATACGAAGAGGCATTAGATGGACTACACTAGGCTGGATAGATCAAGAGCTTTTCCGTAAATAATAGTTGTTGCTAATATCCCCCTTTGGTAATCTTTTTCCTGTCATAGACAGGCAAAGGGGGATTTAGGGGGATTTTGCCAAGGTTGCCACTTCAAATCCCCCCTTCCCCCCCTTTACTAAAAGGGGGGAAGGTATTTGTGGATAGGTTCTAAATCTCTTTGGAAAAGATTTTGGCGTACCCCGTCAATTCCACATAACCCATCCCTTTGACAGGATTATTCTGATATTTCCCCTCCACTTTAACACTTCCCTCCCAGTAGGTGACACGAGTGGATTCCTTGGTAATCAATTCCTGATCTTTAACGGTTGGGGAAATGGTCAGATCAATCCGATGACCGGGGACCTTGACCCTCCATTTGGAAGGATAGACGGCTCCGCTCTTTGGGCTTTTCCATTGATCCAGGACCTCAATCTGAAATTCTTTCTTAAGGAGATGTTGATGTGTCCCATCGGGGAATATGATGCTCCCGCTGGAATAGGGATCTATTTTCCCATCGCTTTGTCGGATCTGATAAAGCATCAACTCCACCCCCTTGTCCAATTGAATGCTGAACCAATCCCATCCGACCTGGTATTCCCGGAGTTGAGAGGAACCAAATTCATGGTCCATCCAGCTGGTTCCTTGAACAGGGACCTCTTTGTTTTGTAAAAAGATTCTTCCTTCCGTTTTTAGGCGAGGGATAGAATAATAGTGCGACGCATATCCCTCTCCCTCGGCCTTCTGGCTGATCCCCTTTTGTCCATGGATGACAGGATTTTTTTCAGGTGTCAGCATCAGTTCGATTCCAAGAAATTTATCTCCAGCCTTAAGGGAGTGATTCTGCATCCCAGGCCCCTTTCCTTCAACGGACCAGTCCTCGATCCAAATTCGAAATGTCTTTTCACCTGTCTTGTAAGAGGAAGTCCCTCCCTCTCCCAAACTTCCACGGCTGATCTTTTCACGATATTCAAACTTCTTCCTCGATTCATCCGTGATGGCAAGATGGGCGAAATAGAGATCTTGAATAGACCATTTTGATTTTTGATTTTTTGTCCCCCTTGTTAAACCCGTTCTGAAAAAGGTGAGCTGATAGCCGAAGGATTTTCCGTCGCGCCTCAGGGATTGGAGATGACCGGAATAGTACCACCATTCCGTTTTGAATTCAGGATGAGAAAAATGATCCTGCGGAAAAGAAAAGGTTCTTCCCGGAAGTGCGCGTTTGAAATCTTGGCCAAGAAGCGGAGCTATAAAGGAAGTGGCCAGGAGAACTACAAACCAGGCGGTCATTCCGAGCCGAAGCCGAAACAATCTCATCCTCCGAGACTAACCGTCTCTGATTACACGGATTAAGAGAGGGGAAAATGGTTTTTTGGAGCTCTCTCTAAATTTCCTGCTATTGTATGGAAAACACGAACCATAATCAACAAATTTATAGACAGTAGGGGGAAAAAGTGATAATAGGGTAGACTTAGGAGGGCGGATTGGAAACAAATCGGGACTTCCTTTATTAATCGTTGGGCACTATTAATGAAAAAGAATACGGCAACGACATCAATTATCGGCCAACGACCTGGTGAAGAGCCGTTTCTGATTAAAGTGCAAATTGGAATCCCATGCCAATGTGGTAATGATCCAGAGGAGTGGGCATGTCCCGTGTCTCTTACTCCCTTATACAAACACCTGCATGATGCTCACGGTGGCAATTCCCTCCAGGCATTATGCTTGGCTGTATCATTAGCGCTTGATTTGCTTCAGGACTTCAAAGAAAAAGGTGGTGCATTACGGTTCCCATCTGGCGAGGAGTTTCCTTTGGAATCATACTCTTTTGGTGTAGCAAGGAAGGGTACAAGCAATGCTGCCTAACCGCGTCCACTGGACCGCCGCTGACCGCACCATCCAATGATTCGGGTTGACGGCCTTCGATGTTTCAAAATCTTGAGGTGCATCAACTCATGTATTTGGATATAATTGGAGATATAGAGGAAATTGAAACCCTTGCTGTAGGAGGAAGAATTCGAGATATAATGCGGATTCGTAAACAGTACGGGCCTGGTCGATGGCGCAAACTTAAAGGCGTGGCGAAGGTTCGTCTCTCCAGTGGAAGAATTTGTAATGCGGAAATCCACTGGTATGAAGCCCACGGCATTGGTAGAAAGAAAATGAAAATCAAAAGGATACTGGATTAAAGCTATGAGAAAAGAGACAAAAGAACAAGTATTTGCGCTTTGCGTCGAGAACAAAGACTGTGAAGATTTAGAAAAGCGTAAAATCTACCGGGTTATACCAGACGAAGAATCAGAAAAAGAGGGTTACCTTAGAGTAATCGATGAATCCGGTGAAGATTATCTTTATCCTCAGTCCTATTTTGTTCTTGTAGAGTTACCCCGCGAGGCGCAAGAAGCACTAAGGGTGGCAATTTAGATATTCCAAATTGCCCAACATAGCGCGTCACCGGATCCCTATTCCGCTGCGCTCCATAGCGGGAGGTGAGCTTTGTTTTTATGTTCCGAGAAAGGTTTGCTTCTTACTATGAAATATGCTTGAATATGTTTGAGTGGAGGGTATTAATATGCCGGTGGTTGCCAAGAAAATAGTCGATGAAGTTTTGCTACTCCCAACTGATGCGGGGATGAGTTTGGTGGAGCAGCTTCTTACAAGTCTTAACCTGCCCACGCAGCCAGAGGTAGATCGACTCTGGGCTAAAGAGGCTGAGCGGCGTATTGCCCAAATTGAGAAAGGCAAGGTGAGACTGCTTCCTGGTGAGAAGGTGTTTTCGGACATTCGTAAGAAGTACCAACGATGAAATTCTATTTTCATCCCGATGCCAAAGAAGAATTCGATGGCCAGGTTACTGGAAAGAAAGATTGGGGCAGAACAGACCGCGCAAGAGGGAAACGGGAAAAATCCGCCGCGCCCATTAGCTCTAGCGTAAGAATTAGGAGATATAAGTGTTTTGTCCAAATTGCGGTGCTGAATATATCGAGGGCATTACTGTATGTTCAACGTGCAATGTACCCCTTGTTAATGAACCTCCCCCTGGAATAGAGCCTGAATTTATTAACTTTGTGACTGTGTATGAGACAGGCGATCCTGCATATATTGCATTTGCCAAGTCACTTTTTGAATCTGAAGGGATCAAATATTATGTTAAAGGCGAAGGGTTGCAGGACTTATTTGCAGGAGGCCGTTTTGGTACCGGGTTTAACCCAGTGATTGGTCCTGTTGCAATTCAGGTTGACGAGAAGGATGTAGAGAAAGCCAAGGACATTTTGAGACAAATAGAGCAAGGTAAATTCGAACTGTCAGAAGCTGATATTGCAAATAATCATGCGGAAGAATATGTAGATAGCGCTACTGATAGGTATACGTTTAAGGAAATAATTCGTGATATCCTTAAATTTATTCGCTCACTGCAACGTGATTGAAAAGACTTCTTCTTAGAAGCGGCACCGGATCGCCGATAAATCCGGCTCCCGGTGACCTTTGCGTTAGTGATAACAACCAATTTACTCGGGTTTGACTACATGGGGGCGATCATCTGGTAAAAAGTGACAATGTACAATAACACTGGTGAGGTAATGTGCTGATGAAACAAAAACCAACAAGCGCAGAGGCTGAAGTATACAGATGTGTTCACTGTGCAGGAGTAGCCAGCATTTTAATACGCAAACATACAAAAAAAGGAACATGGCCAGAAATTGAATTTTGCCCTTTCTGTGGATTGTCTAATATATACCCAAGAGAATTCGGCAACGAGCAAGACAAATTATTGAACGGGAAAGAATTATAATCAGGCTTGAAACAAAAATAATGTGTCATCTTTGAGTTCGTATTCCAGGAAGATTAAGTTGCTTTTTCGAGGATATTGTATCCTACTTTGCAAGGATTCAAATATACTTGATATTGAATCTTGAGGTTTTTTATTGCTTTGTTGTAAACATACTAAATAGAAGTTAAATATTTTCGACACATTTTCTTGTACGACTCTTTCAGAAAGCAATGAATAGTATAAGTGCTTTCTTATTTCCTTCTCAATTTGGGTTACGACAATTTTGTCCAGGCTATCCCTTTTCAATTCGAATACATTTATGCTGTCGTTGGTTATTACAACAATGTCTGCTGGATAAGCATTCCCCAATATAAACTGATTATATATTGTCGAATTGATTAGATTGTTCCCAGAATACTTGGCCACTATCTCATCGAATGTTTTATATTCACAGCTATTCTTATCCTTTAATGAAAGAAGCAAATATGTCTCTAAGTCACTTTCCGAAGCGAACTGACGTGCTTTGTCCAGTCTGTTTTTCTGCCATATGTACTCACGGGTGACCTCCACTATCTCATGGTCTAATATTTTTTGATCATGACTTTTATATGCAATTCCAAATTTTTGAAGGGTATCAAGAATTACCATTCCTTCTTTATCAGTTAGTGAAATACAGTGTAAATGCTTATTTTGTTGAATAAGATTGATTAATTTATAACAAAAATCAGCATTCCGACACTGGATTCCATTGAGGTACAAATCTGTTTCTTCTATCGCGTAGATTGGGCCTACGGGGGCAAATTGAATACGGTAGAAGTATTTTTTCGCGGGATAGATTATGGATTTGTTATAAAATAATATTTTTACTACTCGAAGCGGGCCAAATATCTGTTGCGTCTTGTAGTTAAATTGCGAGAGAAAAACAGTATCACCAATGTCTACATTGGCCAGCCAATTGGACTGTGTCGCACCATAGGTGAAATGCTCTAAGCATTGCTCGGCGAATTTTGCTGTGGTAACTATGTAATATTTCACGTTTCCATCCTAGCAAGAAAGACAGAGCTTGTCTAGCAGTTTGCAGAATCTTTGAACGTGGTTAGTCCTGATCAAATTCAACTTGGGGTCAGAGTATAGTGAAGGAACGACCGAGAAACAACATGCAGATCAATGACCGATTTTCCTTCGACTATCTTTTTAGGCGATTACTTGAATCAGGTTTTGGGCATGAAGAGAGTAAGGATATCATTGTCAACCGCTTTTCCTTGAGTGCGTTAGTTTCTCAGGAAAGGATTGAGAATGGGTATTACCTTAAGTTATCAACGCAAAAGCTGGTTGCCGATGATCTAATAGAACTCTACCAAGATCTGGCGGGAAGGAATTCGCCTGATTTATGTATCAATCCAACTGAACATCGAAAACGCTGGCAACACCTCGGGGAAAATGCGCAATTGCTCATCAAAAGCATTAATGGGTGGAGGAACCAGCGCGAAGCGCTGGCTACGCTGACCTTACAGGATTGCGTCGATTATATATACGGATTGACGATCCATCGGACATTTGACGGATATTTGGCCGAGAAGTCGGTTGTTCATGATACTCTTGCTAAGGAGTTTCCCGATATTGTATTTGAAGAAACGAATCCAGATCTCGACCATGCCGGAGACATTGATTTTATCGGTAAGGTTGGCAATAAAGCGTTTGGCCTCCAGATCAAACCTATTACCGCTCACGCCAGCCTCGGCAATTTTTCGGTTACAGCTCGGATGGAACAATCATTTCGTGACTTCGAGGAACAGTTTGGCGGAAAAGTCTTTATCGTGTTCAGCGTTGAAGACAAAATTAAAAACAAAGAGGTAATTGCCGAGATAAAGCAGGAAATTGAACGGCTCAGGAAATAAAGATGTTTCGCTGACGAATCAATCCAACTGATCTCATGCAGCTGCGGCTTATTTCACTCATAACTTATAACTCTTAACTCTTAACTTATTTTTATTCCATCCTTAACGATTCCACCATATTCATTTTGGCAGCCCGTCGGGCTGGGATGAAGTCTGCGCCGATGGAAGTGATCATTACAATCAACCAGGATTCTATAAGAGGCCGGGGCTCAGGTCTTTTATCTTGGTATTTTTGCCTAACGAAATATGGGTATTGGTGTAGTGGAATCGTCTCGACACCTATGCGGACAAGGATCCACAATAGGTGATGTCATCAGACCGAAGGATAGACCAAGATAAAAGACCCTCGTCTCTCTAACGGGGTGAACTTTAAGTCCATTTTACAAAAAGAAGCTTGAATGTCATAATATCTTCGATGATTACATTGCGCGGCATCCCGCGTAGTTCACAATAACCGATCGGCAGATTCGGAAGGTCATCATGCTCACCAACTCGGATGTATCGTTGTTACTTGCGCGTTTCCCGAAATTTGAGGACAGCTGGCCGGGCCTGTCCTATGCTCCGCATATGCCAAAACACATGGTGAAGGAAACTCGGGAAGTCGTCGCCATTGCCCGCAAGTTCAGCGAGGAGGTCGCCAAACCTCTTGCCCTTAAACTCGACCGGCTCACCCACGAAGACCCCGACTACATGCCCTGGGAACTTGTGGAGACAGCCAACCACTGGGGCTTCTACACGATGTGGATTCCGAAAATGTTCGGCGGCAAGGGTTACAACATGCCGTCCATGTCGTGCTTTTCGGAAGAGGTTGCCTCCGCTTGCGTCGGGATCATGAATGTCATCGGCGTCCACTACCTCGGCGCCGCGGGCCTGATCGCTTCGGCCAACGCCCGCCTGGCCAGAAAGATTCTCCGGGAAGTCGTGGAAGGTGAAAAGTGCGGGAAGCCGTGTCTGCTTGCGCTGGCCACAACGGAGCCAAGCGCGGGCACCGATGTCGAGGAAGTTGATC
>Ga0256868_10001211_pt1 | contig 14274 bp, 15 predicted proteins | sample RVTome_13_FD_187341 | JGI IMG/M metagenome (GOLD analysis project Ga0256868, IMG submission 187341) | Soil microbial communities from uranium-contaminated site in the Upper Colorado River Basin, Wyoming, United States - RVT92D227 HiSeq ... | reverse complement strand
AAAGAAACAGCTCACTCTATAGTAGCTGCTACTTTTGCCTTTCCGTTGAACCAGAGACAAGGATATATTGGATTATTCATGCTTTGCTTCCACATATTTCCTGAAGTTATCCAGAATGGCCTGCCAGCCAGCTTGTTGCATTCCAACTGAATGGATTTGTTCAGCTTCAAAGCTTTCTGTGACGGTCGTCTTATTATCATCTGAGGCAAATGATACATTCACTTTCCTGCCATCGGCTATGATATACTCTATTTGTTTACATATCAAAACCTTAGTGAATTCTCCTGAAAAGTCAAAACCCTGACTGCCGTCTCTGGATTCCATGCGCCACAGGAATTTTCCGCCAACTCGTAAATCGTTTTCAGCTTTGGGCGTATGCCAGTCGTCTGAGGCATTGTTCCAGTGGATTATGTGCTTTGGATCAGTCCAGAGGCTCCATACTTTTTCAACCGGAGCATTAATTAATGTGGTAACGGTTATGATTGTTTTTGTTGTTGTTGTGGTCATGACGGTGATTTTTTGAAGTATGACAATAAAACAATTCACTATCCTGAAAGTTCAGCTTTTCATGGTTTTATAAATGAAATATAACCGTCATCCTATAAGCACAATCAGATTAACCTGAAAAACATAACAGACCATTTGGGAATGTTAATGTATACGTATCCATTATGCTGTGTATAAGGCTCGTAAAAAGCATTCCCGGCTCCGTTCCAGCCTCCGAATACACTGTCCTGACTACATAGTATTTGTTGCCACTGCCCATTCTGCTTAGTCTGTAAGCCATATGAATGGTTATTAAAATTATTATCGCCAGCGTTAATAACCACCAGAATAACATCCCCTTCGTTGTTCCATCGTTTAAAAGCAATAATACAGTTGGAATAATCTTCATGCGTTATGTCCAAAAATCCAGTGCGCAAGGCAGGATGAGCCCACCGGGCATTATTTGCAGCGGTAACCAGTCTTCGCATCTCCAGACCGTAATTATCTCCCGAAACAGACCAATCAAAACGATGATCTCCATTAGGGTCTTCGCTGTCGTGCCAATATCCCCCCATATAACATTCATTGCCCATAAACATCATAGGTATTCCCATAACGGAGATATTCAATGTCCAGGCCATTCTTGCTTTAGACCGTGCATGCCAGTCATTTCGGCCACCCAACAATTCCACAAAATACCTATGTCCGTTGTTACCATTATTCATATCGCCACATTCATCGTGCGAACCAAGCAGGTATTTAATAAGATTCCAGGAGTATGTATATGTATTTCCATTACCGAAATTAAGCCCTGACGAATTCCTGATATTTTCAACAGGATTTTCACCCTTCAGTGCTTTTAAAAGACTTTCATAAACAGGTTTATACCAGGTTGCATGAAATCCGGCTGAATAGATTATGGAGTCATGTGCCGGGACATGTTCTGCAATTAAATATTTACCCGGAAAATTTATCCTCGAATAATAGGTAAGGTATTGCATAAACTCCCAACCATCGTTTCCCAGTCCTTTGTTGTATTCGATATGCCGAGTAGCATCAAACCTTATTCCATCAGCATTATACTCATTAAAATACATAAACATATTTGCAAGGAAAAAATCTTTAACGGCATTTTGCCAGAATGCAGGAGCTAATCCCCAGGGGGTTTCGAAAGTGGAGAGATAGCTGTTGACAGTACCATCATCAAAATGCCAAAAAGAGCTATCAATATTGCTTATATGATTATAGACAACATCAAATATCACTGCCAATCCCTTTTTATGACATTCATCAACAAGACATCTTAATTCAGAAGGCCTTCCGTAGGCCGATTCAAGAGCATAATAAAAAGACGGATTATATCCCCATGACCTGTCGCCCCTGTATTCCTGCACAGGTAAAACTTCAATAGCATTAAAACCCAACGACCTGATATAATCAAGCTTGCTGGTCACATCCAAAAAGGTAGCGGTCCAGTTTTGACGGTGTAAACCATCATTCCTTCCGCAAAATGAACCTATATGAAACTGGTAAATTATCAGGTTGTCAAAAATGGGCGTATTAAACGAGCTCCAATTGTGAGAAGTGTTTACAATGATACTGTGATTAATGGCATTACTGGTATCCGAGTCAACTGTATCTCTTGATGCCGGATCCATTTTATATTTGACTTCCCCGTTCCCCCGATGAATGAAATACTTATATTTATCATCCGGGTTTATATTTGTTATTACTCCTTCCCAATATCCATTTCCGACGCTTGTTAGGGGAGACCTGTTTCCCTGCCAATTGTTAAAATCGCCTACCACATCAATCTGAGCGGCTAATGGCGCCCAAACTCGAAAGGAAACCGTCTTATGGCCCACAATTTTTGAACCAAATTGTACCATGATATTTGGATTTTAGTTTAACATGTGGTAAAATCGATGTTAATGATCCGCTTTGTCAAGATGAGAATTCACGGGAAATCTTTTTATTATCCACCAATTTCCAGTCTCCATGGATGTGGTTCATGAAAGAACTGATCTGCTGCTTTTGCAGGGGAGCTGCACCACCTTCGCAGGGCTTGCACTTGCTTTTGCTTAATTCCATTCTTGATGCATATTAACACCTGCATCAGAAACAATTTACCTGCCTTCTTGTTCTGAACAGCCAGATGAAGTCTCATGGTACCTTTACCCTGCTAAACTCAGTTCTGCCTGTCATGCGGCGGTAATGCTGAGTGCATTGTGCATCGTGAATTATTGTCCAAGTTCTTCGCGCGACTCCAGTTCAAAAGTTTTTCTCAGTCCACACTCAAAAAGCCAAACAGCTTCCACAATCTGCGCATTATGGCATGAGCGCAGTCAGGCTTTAAAAATTGAACCGGACACGTGCCGGGAATAACGGCAATTCCATTCTTATTGCACATTTCCACTGCAGTTTGTGAGACGCTGGTCGTGCCTGCAGCAAGACCGGGCCTCGTTCCCATCAGGCAATGCATCCAAACATGTTTGATTCCTAAATCCACACACTGTTGAACAATCTGTTCAGTGACTTTGGGACTGGTTAACATGAACACTGCGTCAGGTTTTTCCGGGATGGAATTGAGATCCGGGTAACATGGTGCACCATCATAAGTGGATATGCGCGGATTTACAGCATATACCCGATAACCATTTTCCTTGAATTTTTTGTAATTCAGATTACAACCTGTCTTGCGTTTATCTGAAACACCAACCACCGCGATTATCTTCTGCGCGAGAAAACCTTGCACGAGATTTTCAATTTTTCCCATTTGTCTAAACTTGTTTGAGATTAGTGAAATTTCATAAATATTTTTTATAGTGTCTGAATACAATTCTATAATTTTAAGATCAATCGGTCGGTTTTATAGCGTGCACAAAACCAATCATGAAAAAGTGTTTGTCAAGATGGGTTGCATGGGAGAACCCGGCTGATTTCAGCGTCGCTGGTAAATCCTCGACACCAAATTTCAATCCATGATGTCGAGCGAGAAAAGCAAATAAACGTTTCATAAGGAAGTTTGTTGATCTCATCGCGTCAGCAATCAACAGTCGTCCTCCCGGCTTTAGCACACGGTAAACCTCTGCAAGTCCCTTCTGCTGAACGTCGTATGGCAGATGATGCATCATGAGACTGGAGGTAACCACGTCGAATGACGCATCCGGATAAGGCAAGGATTCGATTACCCCAATGCGGAAGTCGATATCCAGCCCCGCTCTCTCAGCTTTTTTACGAGCAACTGCAATCATCTCCGGAGATGGATCAATACCTGCTACCGGACCATCTTTCCCAATGCGTTCTTTGGCCGGAATTGTCACGCCACCAGTGCCGCAGCCTACATCAAGCAGTTGCTCGCCAGGTTTGAGCATTGCCTGATCGATCGTCATCGTCCGCAAACGTTTTGTTTGCCCCAGAGTCAAAAGGTTCACCACAGTGTCATAGAGAGCCCCCCAGCGAATCAGGAAACCTTTCGTTTTAGCGGGAGATTCATGGGAATGTTTATGATCGTTCACTTCCTAATCTTTTAACGCGACTGGCATATTCCTGCCAAAATCGGAGATATGCCCTGTTTATCTGTTTATTGGTTATTTTCAAGTGATTTTTTAAACAGGTTCAGGGTCATTTGCTGTATCCTGGGATCGGGTGTGGAAAAATCAATGAATGTATCCAATCGTTTGGAATGTTGATAGGCAGGCGTCTTGGCTAATAATTGTACCCACCAGCAGGTTCCCGCATTGAAAACGAAGTTACCCTTGTCAGTTGTATAAATGGTAGCAACTTGGTGAGGAGCATTAATCAATCCAAACCCAGCAGAATTTATTTTAGTTTCGGCCACAACTAATAAATCTTTTTGACCTCCGGTTGGCCTTCCATGATATTCCCAGCCAATCAGGTTTGTAATGCTATCGCCCTTTTGCATACCGGTTCCTTCAAATAACCAGTGTGCAGGTTCCTGACAAATAAAGCTGCCGTAACCAACTCCATATGAAGTAGCACCCATCAAACTAGTATCTTTTAAATCTTCTCCCGTTGTCCTGCCCATGATCCGGTTGGGTCTTTTATCTGTTGAAGGGTCAAGGTATACTGCACCGGAAACAGAATTGCCGCTCAAAAACAGCAGATTTACACCTTTATCGCGTGCATTTGAGACATTATTGAACATATCATATGTCCAATACTCATCATGTCCCACGGAAAGAAACGCTTTTGCCCTGTGCAATTCTGCCGAATCTGCATGTGTATCAATATTGGAAATATAAGTAACATCGAACCCTTGTTGCTCCATCCAGTAAGACAAAGGAAATTCCCACAACAAAAATTCACCGGCACCATTTGACAGGGGATTAAAATCGGAAGGCAGGAGATTTACATACAAGGCATAAGGCCGGTCAAAACTGCTCCGGGTGATTGTTGTTTCCGATGCTCCTTTCCATGGAATATGAGCCTCGTCATACAAGCTGTGCCAATATGGCCATCTGTTGTATGACTGCCAGGTTAAATCTGAGCATTGGAAGATAAAATCAACTTTCCGGTTATCTTTAACCAAAAAAATAATATACGATTGATATTTATCGGGTTGTGTAGTTAGTTTGCACAGGTAGACACCACTCAACCAATCCTGTGGGATTATCAACTGATAGGTTTCATCCCAATTACATTCAAAAAAGTTTGTTACAGGATCTGGATTTGGTTCGACTTGTGTTTTTCCTTGAAGCAGGCCAATACTTCTTTTAAGATTACCGCCTTTGCCCTGATAATATCCCAATCGATAAATATCCAGTGTGAATTGCGATGCCGGATTAGTACTAACAAATAGACTTAGTGTATCACCATGATTGGCACTGGCCTGTGAACAATAGCCTTCAATCTGTGGTCTCCTACAAAACGCGTGTTCTGGAGTGGAACAGGTATCGTACTCCACTTCTATCAGCCAGTCTAAGGTTCCCGGTAACAAATTTTCTGTAACGATCATGTTTACAGGATTATTATTCTTTTGTTGTGAGCATGCTGCAAAGAGTAGAATACTTAATAACCAAATTGTCGATTTTTTCATAGTCAGAGAGTTTAGTCTATTATTAGAGATAGTTGAAAATACATTAATTAATTAATTAATAATCTGACTTTGACTTTCTTTCTTGATTTTTAAAATAAAAAATAAAATATAGTAAAAAAAACACAGATTATTAGAGTTTCAGAGATAAATATTGCTGAACTCAAACTCATATTTAACTTATAAATTGAATTGTACAAGAAAATTTTAAATGCCCCTGTCGGAGCATCGTTAACCTTGTGACCCCAGGTGGACTGAATTCAAACCAGGTTTTACTTGATCTGCAGAAAATAAATACGTTAAAACAAATCTGACCCTTTAAAATAATCATTATGTATTTGGATTTGTGAAAATAATATATTACTATTGCAGTGTATTAGTGAAGTAATACACTAATTAACTGATCCGAATATGATAAAGATTGAAAACCTTTCATTCAGGTATAATCAGAAACAATCGCTCTTTGACCAGCTCGATCTGAATTTGCCATCCGGGAATATCTACGGTCTGCTTGGTAAAAACGGTGCCGGCAAATCCACATTGTTGAAAATCATTAGTGGATTGTTGTTCCCAAAACAAGGAAAACTCAATGTGCTGGGATTTCAACCAAAAGATCATTATCCGCAATTTCTCAGGGAAGTCTTCCTGATTACTGAGGAATTCAATCTTCCATCACTGAACATGGAATGTTTTGTTCGGTTATACAGTCCATTTTATCCGCGCTTTAATCATAGGTTGTTTGATGACTATATACATGAGTTCAGGATTCCAAGAGAACAAGTGCTTTCTGCCATGTCATACGGTCAAAAGAAAAATTTCCTCTTGTCGTTTGGGCTGGCTACTGATTGCATGCTGTTGATACTGGACGAACCTACCAACGGTTTGGATATTCCTTCAAAAAGTCAGTTCAGAAAGATTGTAGCTAATGCCGTTCATGAGGAACGCAGTTTCGTCATCTCTACTCACCAGGTAAGGGATATGGAAAATCTGATTGATCCAATCATAATCCTGGATGAAGGAAAAATTATTTTTTATCAGGATTATGAGCAGATTTCCAAAAAACTATGCATTTGCAGGCAGACGGATATTCCTGACGAACGCAATGTTCTGTATTATGAATATTCCCTGGGCGGGTATACAGTAGTCAAAGAAAACATAAACAATAAGGAATCCCGGATGAATCTGGAAATTCTTTTTAATGCGGTTGTAGGTAACAAACAAAAAATAAATGAAATATTCAAAAGCTAATGCCATGAACCTGTCGAATTATTTTGGACCATCACGTTTCTGGCTTTTGTTGAAAATGGAATTGTTCAGAAGCAGAAAAGGCTTACTGATAACCTTTGTTATCACTTGTGGACTGCTATTCACAGGTTTCATACTGGAGAATATTTTTAGCAGCAATAAGGTTTTCGATTCTCATACGGGGAATTATACATTCTTTTTATTAATCGGCGGTTTTATTTTAAGCAGTCTTGCCTTTAATGATTTGAGCAACCCCTTGAGAAGGTATAATTACATCATGTTACCCGCGTCAACATTCGAAAAATTCGTGAGTATGTGGCTTTTGACGTGTGCAGGCTGGATTATTCTGTTTACACTTGCCTATACAGTATATGCTTTGATTGCCAATTCAATAGGTCATCTCTTTTTTAAAAACATGACATTTTTAGCTTTTGAACCTTTGGCTAAGGTCACGGTAAATTCGATAAAATATTACATAGTATTTCAGGCAGTATTTCTTGTTGGTGCTGTACATTTCAGGGGATATGTATTCCCTAAAACCATCTTTACGTTGCTGGTATTTGGAATGGTTTGCGGACTCATTTTTTACCTCATCATGGCAGACATAATCCACTCCGATTTTGAATGCCCCGGCGATTTCAATCCCTTGCAGGGAGGAACTTTGGGCCAGATCTGGCAGGTTGTTATGTGGCTGGTATGGTGGGTGATGGCTCCCTTGTGCTGGATCATTACCTATATAGGACTAAAAGAGCAGGAGGTGTAGTATGGAGTTTGGCGACGGCAATGCAATTTATTTACAGATAGCAGATCAGCTTTGCGAGAACATTTTACTTGAAAAATGGAAACCCGGCGACCGCATTCCTTCCGTAAGGGAAATGGCAGTCAGTATTGAAGTGAACCCAAATACAGTCATGCGAACCTTCAACTACCTGCAGGAAAAAGGTATTATTTTCAATAAAAGAGGTATTGGTTACTTCGTATCGGAAGACGGCTTCCAAAAAACAAAAGCACTTCGAAAGGAAGATTTTGTGAATAATGAGTTACCCAGATTTTTCAAGGCAATGAGTTTGCTCAACCTTTCACCGGACGATGTGAATGAGTATTACCGCCGATATCAAATCAGTAATAAACATAATAGTTAAAACATCTTTATATGAAGACAAGTAAGAAAATATTATTATTTGTAGCTGGCTTTATTATTGTTTTATTGATATTGTACGTAGGGGTACTGCACAAAACTGTTCAAACGATACGATCAACAGACGAATCAAAACATCATCGCAAAACCCTATCTGTCAACAATTTTGAAAAACTCGATTTATCATCTCGTCTGATTGTCAGGATTAAGCAAGGAAAAGATTGTGAAGTGGAAATTATCACGGACAAGAATTCCTTGTTGAAACCAAGCGTGGAAAACATAAATGGTACACTGCACTGTACTATTGATTCAACGCTTGAAAAAGAAGATACAGGAAGTATACAGTTGAGAATAACTATGCCTTTAATACAGGAAATTAAAGCGACGCAAGGCCCGGAAATTTATCTCGCAAATTTTCAGGCTGATTCATTACGTGTCATCCTGGAAAATGGATGTGCATTTACAGGAAAGAACAATACCATAAAACAGGTCTCATTTAAGACTTCAGGAGATAACAGGCTGCAAATAACAAGCACCTTTTAAGACTGAACATAAAAGCATAGCTTATAAGTAATCACGTAATAATATAATAAACACACCAAAAAGTTAAAATATGAAGATCAAAGAGACAATAAACCGACGGAAATTTGTAAAAGTGTCGGCACTGGTCACAGCAGCCGCCGGAGCGGGTGTTTTATCAATGAATTCCGGCGTACAGCCTGTTAAAGCGACCACCCTGAAGGGCAATCCAAAAATAGTTCCTCAGGATACCAAGGAAGTATTCAAGAAATGTGGTGCCTGCTCGCATACCTTTTTTTATATTTTGAACCGCGAATTCGGCCATCTGAAAGAGAATGAGGAATTTGCTTCGGATCCTTTAGCAGGTGGACTTATGCTGGGACATCAATGCGGAATGCTCTGGGGTTCTGCATTAGCTGTGGGGGCTGAATCGTTTCGCAGAAATGCTGATCATGGTGAAGCCATAGCATCAGCAATAACTGCCACCCGGCAAATTGTGGAGTCATTTTCGGAAAGAGCAGGAAGTGTAAATTGTCGTGATATTACCGGGTGCGATATGACAAAAAAAACAGGGATTGCAAAACTCATTCTGAAAATCATTCTCCATGGCGGCCTTAAGAACAGTCCCTGTTTTAAACTGGCGGAAAAATGGGCACCTGAATCAATCCAGTCAGCTACTACAGGATTATCACTTAAACCAGGTGATTTACCTCAACCACCTGTAAGCTGCGCTTCGGAAGTTGTGAGGGAAATGGGGGGCAGTGACGAAGAAATAGTTATGGTTGCCGGATTTGCCGGCGGTATTGGTCTGAAAGGTCATGCCTGTGGCGCACTGGGAGCAGCCATATGGATGAAAACGTTAGCCTGGTGCAAAGAACACCCCGGAGAAACACCATTCAAATATAGTGCTTCAATTAGACCAAAAATATTGGAAACATTTTATGGCGTTACAGATTCCCAAATCCTTTGCCAGAGAATAACGGGACAATCTTTCAAAACCCTAAACGATCACACGGAACATATAAAAAAAGGTGGTTGTGATAGACTGATTAATGCACTTAAAACTTCATAAATACATTAAAAATCTAAATAACACCAATCATAATGAACAAAGTGATAAAATTCGGCGAAACCGTATCAGGTTATTCCATCCCTGTATTAAACGAGCGTGAAATAAGAGCATCAGCAGGAATATTATTTTTACTTATGTTTTTTGCATTAATGCTGATTATATTCAATGGTAATTTTCTACTGATCAAGTATATCATTATCCTCTTTCTTACAGATTTTGTAATCCGTGTTTTAATAAATCCAAAGTATTCTCCAACGTTAATAATCGGGCGTATCATTGTTAGCAGGCAAAATCCCGAATATGTCGGAGCAGCGCAAAAAAAGTTTGCCTGGATCATTGGGTTGGCCCTGGCAACCATTATGTTTATTCTTTTGGTGGTGGTAAATGCCTTTAGTCCAATAACCGGTATTATCTGTCTGATTTGTCTGATTTTCCTGTTTTTTGAATCTGCATTTGGTATTTGCCTGGGATGTTTATTTTATGGCTGGTTTTATAAAGGGAAAGCACAATACTGTCCCGGTGAGGTTTGTGATGTGAAATCGAAACAGGAAATTCAAAAAACATCCTGGGTTCAGATACTTGTTGTTATTGCCTTTTTAGCATACATTGGTCTTACAGTCGTTTTATTTAATAACAACTTCAGTGAAAAGCCATATGATATGTTCGGGATTTCCGGCACCTCACAAATTAAATAGATATGGATGTTATTAAACAGGCAGTTCTTATGAAGAACTTAACAAACATTGAATACGGAAATTCTGAAGATATTCAATTAAAGGAAATTGATAACCCTGCACCAACGGGTAATGAAGTGTCCGTTCGGGCATTTGAAAAGCTTGAGGAAGGTGTAAGATCGGCATTAGAAACCTATTCCAATGTTCATCGCGGGACAGGCCATTATTCCATGATAACGACAGCATTATTTGAGCGGGCAAGGAATATCATTTTAGATTATTTGGGTCTTGATCAAGGAGCATATCTGGTTGTCTTTTGTTCTGCTTATGGTTCGGAACTACTAAAGAAGCAACTGCATTTCAAAAATTACAAAATGATTTCGAGCCGCGATATTGGCTTACCGTTGGGATTGAGGGCACTGGCAATAATAAAAAGCACTTTACCCAAAGGTGTTCCTTTCCAAACCGGTGGCAGCGTGGCAAAAATGGTTTCTCCGAATTTCGTGATCTGGGCCGATGCACCTCAAAAATTCGAAGCAGGAACCCCCTGCATCATAAATGCCATTGCCTTTGCTTTAGGGCTGATTTTAAGGCATAAATACGGGGCTGATTGTTTCAAGCCCCAGGATGATGCAACACTTATGGCAAAGGATATTCTCCATCACGACGAGCTTTCAGGATACTCAGGTTCCCAGTTGCTGGCAGAACTCGGAATACTTCTATTAGGGAGAGATCTTCGTGTCCCCACCGGAGAAGGTGAAAAACCATATATCTACTTCGATAATGCGGCCAGTACACCTACTTTTAACCCGATCTGGAATGTTGTGGAAAAGACATGGCGTCAGTCAGAGAAGGTGCATACAGATATCGTCACGGAAGTCAGGAAGATTCTTGCAGGTTTCTTAGGTGCAAGCCAGGAAAATTACGAAACAATCTTCACCTGTAATACAACTGAAGCCATCAATATGGCTGCCAGGTTTGCTCAAAGTCAATATAAGGACGATTCAGAATTTGTTATTCTTAATACATTACTGGAACACAATTCAAATGAACTTCCCTGGCGTTATATTCCGGGAGCTTCTCTGATCAGATTATCTGTAGATAAGGATGGTTTTGTCAATCCGGATGAGCTTGAACTTATTTTAAAAAAATATAACCAGGAAGGTATCTATGGAAAAAAGCGGATCCGGATTGTAGCGGTCAATGGCGCTTCCAATGTACTTGGAACATTCAATGACATTCAGGCGATAAGTACAATTGCGCATAAATATGGTGCCCGTATACTTGTGGATGGAGCCCAATTAGTAGCTCACCGTATTGTAAATATCGATAAATGGTGTATTGATTATTTTGCCTTTTCCGGACATAAAGTTTATGCACCCTTCGGTTCCGGAGCATTACTGGTTAGAAAAGAACTTGTATGCATCGATCCTGTTAAGCTGCAAAAAATCAGGAACTCAGGTGAAGAGAATATCACAGGTATTGCTGCACTGGGGAAAGCCATTACACTTCTTCAACGGGTAGGTATGGATGTCATTGAAGAAAAGGAAAAAATATTAGTACGTAGGCTGCTGAAAGGTTTATTCGGCATTAAGGGACTGGAGGTTTATGGAATTAAAGATCCTGATTCAGGAAATTTCATCCAAAAAGGAGGCATTGTATCATTTTGTTTGAAAAAAGTTCCACATAATGTGGTTGCCAGGGAACTTGCAGAACAAGGAGGGATTGGAATCCGATACGGATGTTTCTGCACACACCTATTAATCAAGTATCTTCTTAAATTACCTCCGGCACTGGCTGTTGTTCAAAATACGGCATTGATCCTGGTACCCCGGCTGGCGCACATTATTCCCGGTCTTGTTCGGGTAAGTTTCGGCATTGAAAATGAAGTCGGTGAAGTTGACCGGTTTATCGAGGTACTGGAAAAAATTGTTCGTGCACCACATTCCATTGCCCGTAATGACCCAGCTTATCATTTACAAACCAATGTAAGGGAACATATGGAGACGTATTGTGAAACGCGGATCCAAAAGATCTATATGCAACACGGCTTTGCAATCACAGGCTAACGAGCAGGGCTGCTCGTGATCCCGCCGGGGTAATCATAAAAAAAGGCCGCAAAAGCGGCCATTCTCATTTGTGACCCCTAGGAGATTGAATTCAAACCAATATATGCTTGATTTGCAGAAGATCAATGGTTTAAAGGGAATCAATTATAAATCCCAAAGACCAGGGGTCTAACTTGAAAAATCGATGTTAATGATCAGCGTTAGCCGGAATATTTTGACCACCCAATTCGATTGTTAAATACTTGACAGCAAGTTATTTGCTTAATTGAATTATTTTTGGCGAAGAGTGATCAAAACCTCCGAATTCTGCACTATGTAAACTATTAATTCTTTGAAATAGAAGGGAAATTTATAAATCTGCTCTTATTATAATATAGCCTGACGAATCCAATTTCCTAGTAATTTCAGAGAGGGATTTTTTTTCCTTGCAGGTCATAGTTAGGTAGGAAAGGATTTTCTTGCTAATCCAATAAACTATTTAATCATGAAAACCATTATCCTAAGGCTGACAAAGGTTAGCTATTTGTATAGTTTAATATTCTTAATGATCACCCTTCTATCCTGTGCTAAAGAAAATCCGACTCAATACAACACCAATAATCCTCCCGTGCAACGAACTTATGTTTTGCATGTTCCACCGACATATACCGGTGAAAACGATGTTCCGTTACTGGTTGCGCTGCATGGATATACATCGAATGGACAACAGCTCGAGCAATCAACCCAGTTGGATGTCAAGTCTGATGAGGAAGGCTTTATTGTAGTCTACCCGGATGCCTTGGCTTATTATGGCAGTACCATGTGGAATGCCGGCGACATGTACGAACAATGGACAAATGGCACAGATGATGTGGATTTTATTTCTTCACTGATAATAAAGCTATCAATGGATTATATGATCGATAGTAATAGGATTTTCATAACTGGACATTCCAATGGGTCTTTTATGGCATACAGGCTTGCCTGTGAACTTTCGGATAAAATCGCAGCCATCGCGCCAGTATGTGGTCAAATGGTTTCAAATAACTGTTATCCGGAGAATAAGGTATCTATTATTGAATTTCATGCATTAAATGATTTATCAGTACCTTATAATGGATCTAATATTAATGGGCTTATTGTGCCTCCGGTGGAAACAGTAATTGAATCGTGGATTGGAAGAAATCAGTGCAGCCTTGATGCGGATACTATCTGTAATGAAAATGGAGTGGTCGGCAGGGAATGGTACTCAGAGGAAGGTTCAGGCGACATTGTGCTTTATACCAATCCGACTTCAGGTCACAACTGGCCAACACATTCAAATGCAAGCCTGTCAGGAAATGATCTCATGTGGAACTTTTTTGAAGCACATCCGAAAAAATAAAATTGTCTAAGTATTTAACTTATGTACCAGGTCGTTTTGCAGCTTATTCAATTTTAACAAGAATATCGTCAATTATGAGATCTTCAGGATCTTCGTTATTCCAACAACAGAGCATTAGTTCATCCCACCTCCTAAGCATTCCTGACCAGTATGTTTGTGTAAAGAAAGCAGTATTCCAGCATTTCGGATTTGTTGCAAACTAATCAAGTTTTGTAGTTGAGCAATAATTGTTTTTTCCATGCCAATAGTAATGGCATGCTCATTTATTTTCAAAGCTTACTATCGTTATTTATACCTTGATATAAAAATATTTATATCACATCATATTCGTGATCCAGCTGGGATTAGTTCGCTCCCTCATGGCCAACCCGCTTATCCGCTCATGATCCCTTAACAGGGGATCTAACAAAACAAACGATGCTCCTGTCGGAGCATCCTTTGCCTTGTGACCCCAAGGGGACTGAATTCAAACCATATATTAATCAATCTGCAAAAAATCAATCGATTAAAGAGATTCTGTTAATTGAACAGAAAAAACTTATATTGATCCTATTTGCGAATCTTCAGCAATTCAACCAAAATAATTTTAATAAAACCCGTCCAATTTATAGGGGTCTAATACAAAATGAAGGCACTCCCTGTCAGTAGAAAT
>Ga0256868_10001210_pt1 | contig 14293 bp, 10 predicted proteins | sample RVTome_13_FD_187341 | JGI IMG/M metagenome (GOLD analysis project Ga0256868, IMG submission 187341) | Soil microbial communities from uranium-contaminated site in the Upper Colorado River Basin, Wyoming, United States - RVT92D227 HiSeq ... | reverse complement strand
TGGCCGCTCTCGTGCCGGCGCTCGCCCCGGCCCCGGCCGCCCAAAAGATCTATTGGGGCGACTCGGTGCCCGCCGGCTGGAACGGGAAGTGGCCGGCCAAATTCCTGACCGTCGCCGAGAAGACGGGGTACACCCGGACCGCCTCCTCGACCGAGGTCCTGGAGTTCCTCGACGCGCTCCGCTGGTCGAGCGAGAGCATGCTGATGATCAACATGTTCACGACAAGCCTGCGCCGGACCGGCGCGGCCGCCGTGCTGGCCAGCCCGCGGGTCGCCTCGCCGGACGAGGCCGCCAAGTCCGGCAAGACGGTCGTCTACCTCCAGGGCAACATCCACGCCTACGAGCCCGAGGCCAAAGAGGCCCTGATGATGCTCATGCGCGACATCCTCTTCGGCAAGCGCAAGCGCCTCCTCGACGACCTCATCGTCATCGTCTGCCCGAACCTCAATGTCGACGGGACGGATACGCTGAGCCTGAGCGAGGGGACGCCGCACCTCCTCGGCTCGGGCACGAACGCCCAGAACATCAACCTCAACCGCGACGCCGTCCGGATCGAGACGGCCGAGATCGCCGGTCTCTACCGGACGGTCTTCAACCGCTGGGACCCGGTTCTCATCTATGACGGCCACCTCATGGGCCGCGTCCAGCACGGCTACGCCATCGGCTACGCCACCTGCACGGTGCCCACGGCCCATCCGGGGCCGCGCGAATACGTCTTCGACAAGCTCTTCCCGGCCGTCCGCGAGGCGACCCGGAAGACGTTCGGCCTGGAGGTCTTCACCCACTGCGAGACCGACGGCAAGTGGCCGCCGACGGCCTGGAGCCACGAGCGGGCCATGTGGACGACCGAGGCCAAGTTCATCGCCAACGCCTACGGCCTGCGCAACCGCATGGCCATCCTGGCCGAGACGCCCGGCCACGAGTCCTTCGAGCGCCGGATCTACGCCCATTACGCCCTCATCGCCTCCGTCCTGGATTACGCCGCCGAGCACGGGAAGGAGATGCAGGAGGTCTGCCGGGCCGCCGACCGGGACGTCGTCGAGGCGGTCAAGTCCAAGGCCGAATCGGGCGAGCTCAGGAACTTCGTCGCCGGGACGTACGGGTCCTATGGCAAGGTCGACGTTTTCGTGTACAAGGACCGGAATGTCTCGACGCTCCTTCCCGGCACGAGCGTCCGGGCCAAGATCGCGCCGCACATGCTCCGGGCCCCCGAGCTCGTCCGCGGCCTCGAGTTCCTCTGCAAGCCCGTCGGGACGGTCGAGGCGCGGGTCCCCCGCGGCTACCTCATCCCCGCCGAGCTGGGCTTTGTCGCCGACAAGCTGCGCGCGCACAACGTCAAGGTCGAGGTGCTGGCCAAGCCCGTGAAGGCGGCCGGGGAGGAGTTCGTCGTCGACAAGGTCGGCCAGGGAAGGAGCGGCGGGTATTCCATGATCAAGCTCGACGGCGCGTTCGCCCCGTCCCCGGTCAAGGAATTCCCGGCCGGGACGTTCCGCGTCGACCTGGCCCAGCCCCTGGCCAACGTGGCCTTCTACTTCCTCGAGCCCCAGGCCGCGGACGGCTTCGCCGGCTGGGGCGTCTTCGACGAATACTTTAAAACGTCCGGCGCCGACGAGCGGAGCGTCGTCTATCCGATCTACAAGTACTTCAGGATCCTGGAGTGACGGCCTCGGCGGAGGAGTGGCCATTTTCGGCAAAAATACCCGGACGACCGACTAAACGATCGGGAGCAGGTAGGTCTTGCGTAGACCGGGCATTTTGCTAGAATAACCTCAAGAACTCTCGATTCCATAAGGGGATCGGGCCTGAGTTTATTTTTCGTTCGAAAGGAGTCCTCATGAAAAGAACCTGGACCATCTTTCTGATCGGCGCAGTCGTGGCCTTGCTCGCCCTGCCGCAATCAGCGGCCGCGGGCGTGAGGTTCGGCCTCAAGGGCGGCGCCAACATCGCCAACGTCAACGGCAACTGGGATGACACCCTCGGCGATTGGAAGAGCACGGTCGGCTTTTGCGGCGGGATCTTCATCGAGCTCAATTTCGGCAAGATCCTGACCATCCAGCCCGAGGTCCTCTATACGATGAAGGGCGCGGACACGGGGGAAGGAAAGCTCAAGTTCGACTACATCGAGATCCCGGTCCTCCTCAAGCTCCGGATCCCCACCGGGAGCCTCCATCCGTTCGTCTTCGCCGGCCCGGCGTTCGGCTTCAGCCTCAAGGCCCTGATCAACGGCGTCGAGATCTCGGATATGCCGGCGGCCGATTACAGCGCCGTCATCGGCGGAGGGCTCCAGCTCGGCCGCTCGATCCACGTCGACGTCCGGTACACGATGGGGCTCCAGAAGCTCGCGATCCCCGACATCGATACGATCGACCTGAAGAACGGCGTGCTCTCGGCGACGCTCGGCCTGACCTTCTGAGCGCCGCGGGCCCGAATTCCCTGGGGGACGCCCTCAGGGATTCTACCTGGCGGAGCGGCTCGGCGACGACCCGGGCCAGACGATGACGGGGTCCTCCGGTCGAAAAGCGCCGTTGGCGGAGGCGGGATAAGGCCGGAGCGTCACGGGGATGTCCCCGCCGTTCGCGAGCGGACTCGCCTGCGTGAACGATGTCACGGACAGGCTTTCGTTCCCCTTTCCGACGCAGGTCAGGGTCCCCTCGAATGTCTCAAGGAGCCCGGAGCGGGGTATGTCCACGAGCGTGTAGTGGTTCTTCTTGGTGAACCGCGGCTCCCGCACGCGGGGCTCCAGGAAATTCCGCTGGCCCCCTCCTCCCGTAATGATCATGAGGACGCCGTTGTGGACCACGGACGCGTGAACGTGTCTGTGGCCGAAGGCGGCCGCGACGACGTTGTGGCGGGCGAGAATATCCAGGAATTCCGCCTCGTTTTCGAGCCGCGGCGTAAAGAGGGAGTAGATGCCCGGGTTGAACCTCTTGAACGGCGCTTTCGGAGGAACGTGGGCGAACACGAACTTCCTGGACGGGGCGGGCGCCTTCAGCGTGTCCTCGAGCCAGCCCAGCTGCTCCCGGCTGAAACCGGCCCCCCGATCTTTACGGACGTTGCCCATGAACACGAAACGCATGCCGTCCTTGTCAAGGAAGAAGTCCCTGTCTCCGAAGAAGGCCCTCGAGATCCGCTCACCTTCCTCCCGGATGTCATGATTCCCGTCGATATGGAGGATGGGGCAGGGGGGATCGCTTATGGCCTTCAGGTACGTGCCGTAGTAGTCGACGACGGGCGAGACGACCCGGTCTCCGAGATGGACGATGAACGAAGGACGCGGATCGAGAGCGGCGATGTCCTCGAGAAGGGTCCGAAAGGTCCTGTTCTTGTCGGAGATCGTGTCTCCGATGATGACGAACCTCAGCTCCCGCCCATCGTCCCGTGCCGAGATGGCCCGGGCGGCTTCGCCGTTGGTCGGAACGACGCCCCGGAGGTCGTCCGGAACTGAGGTCAGCCCCGCGTCCTCCCGGAACCGTGACAGGTCATATCCGCCGTCTTCGATGGAGTAAGAGCACCGGCCCGTGACAAGGGCTATGATCAACGCAAGATAGGTCATTCTTTTTTTGAACACTTTTCTGTTTCATCTTTCAGCTTCCATTATAGCGGACGCCTAAAATCCGGCGGGGCGAAGCGGCCCGCCGCGAGGGGCGCCAAACCGATTCCGCCGGGTCTCCCGTTCCTGGTTCCTTGACTCATCCCTATGAAAATGATAGGATTAATCAGACAACGTATCCTTTAGCGAAACCATGAAGCAACAGGAGAACAACATGTCGACGCTCGTGAGGTCTTGCGTCCTTCTTGCCGTTGCGGCCGGCTTGCTCCTGGCGCAGCCCGCGATGGCGACAGAAGGGATCGACGGCAACCTTGTCAATATCATATGGCTTGAGAAGAACCTCAAGAATCCCGACGTTCTGATACTCGACGCGTCACCCGCTCAGATCTACGCGGCCAAGCACATTCCCGGCGCCGTAAGCGTCGACCTCCTCTCCTGGTATGGTCTTCGGGAAATGCCCGTCGCCGATATGGAAAGACTCTACCAGTCCTGGGGGATCAGTTCAGGGAAAAGGATCGTCATGGTCGATCAGGGAGGCACCTTTCTGGCCACCCGGCTCTTTTATTCCCTCGATTATTACGGCTTCCCCACAAAGGACCTTTTCATCTTGGACGGCGGTCTCTTCAAGTGGCAGGAGGCGGGATTGCCGGTCACGACGGATGTCCCCCCTGTCCCGAAGAGGGGCTCTTTCACGATCAAGAAGGTCAACGAAGACGTGAGGGTCCACCTGCCGGAATTCCTCACCGCGTCCGGGGACCCGGTCGACAACGTCCTGCTGGAAGCGCTCGGGGCCGACTGGCATTTTGGACAAGTCGCTCCCTTTAACAGGGCCGGCCATATCCCCCATGGCGTCCTGCTGCCGAGCGCCGACTTCTTCAATCCCGATAAGACGTTCAAATCTCCAGACGAGATCAGGAGCATGCTGGCCTATTTTGGCATCCGGTCTGAACAGCGGATCTACTCCTATTGCGGAGGCGGAATGGCCGCCAGTGTGCCGTTCTTCGCCCTGAAGTACGTCGTGAATTACCCCAAGGTCAAGCTCTACCAGGAATCCGAGTTGGGCTGGCTGGCCGATGAACGAGAGCTCCCTTACTGGACCTATGATGCCCCGTTCCTGATGAGGGAGGCGAAGTGGCTGCAGTTCTGGGGCGGCCAGATAATAAGGATGTACGGAGGCGCGCGCGTCAGCATCGTGGATGTGCGGCCCGCGGACGCATACGTTCAGGGGCACGTGCCTTTTGCGCTCAACCTCCCCGCCGATGTGTTCAAGAGCCATATCGACGATCCGGACAAGCTGGCTGGAATTCTGGGCCCGGCCGGCGTCAACGTGTCTGACGAAGCGGTTGTCATTTCAGGCGCGGGGTTGACCAAAGAGGCGGCCCTGGCATTCGTCATGCTGGAGAAGCTGGGACAGCAAAGAGTATCTGTCTTCATGGACTCCATGGATGACTGTGTAAAGCTCGGCTTCGCCTTGAAAAAGGACGCCACCATCGTGGGGCCCAAGAAGACGCCCCAAGATCTATCCATACCTCCCGCGACCTATCCCGGGAACTTCCGCAGGGACGTGATCATTGCGGACCCGAAGAGCACCCGGGGAGTGTATCCCAAGGTCTTTATTGGCTCGGGCAAGGATGTGCCCGCTCAAGCTCAGGACGGCAAGGTCGTTCATGTCCCGTATACTGATCTCCTGAACGCCGACGGCAGGCCCAAAGCCGCGAAAGATATCTGGAACATCCTGGCCAAGGCCGGAGTCCCGAGATATGCGGAACTTGTTTGCGTCTCCGACGATCCGGGCGAAGCGGCGGTCAACTACTTCATTCTCAAGCTGATGGGCTACCCCGATATCAAAGTGTTGGTGATATTATCCAAACTCGCGCCTTGAATCTCAGGAATTCCAAAGGATTCACTTAATATACCTTTTCTTAAACTCCTCCTGCTCGCGCTTGCGCCGTGCATTCTCATCGGCAGGCAGGCTGCCTGTGTACCAGGAATGTTCCGGCTTGGCCAGGAGCGCCCTCAACGCTGCGTCTAAAGCTTTCGCGCCGGCGATCTTGGCTTTGTCCTGGACGCGGAGGTTTTCCTTCACGATCGCCCGCAATTCCGGGATGAACTTGGTGTAGAAATGCTTGCCGACTTCGTAGAGTCCATGCCAATGCGTGTAATCCGGGGCGAACATCGAAACTCCGTGACGGGCGCGCCGCCCCTCGTGATGCCAGATCTCCCACCAGGTCCATTCCACGGTTTCGTCAAACGGCATGTCTGTGATCAGCTTATGCTCACGCAGCAATGTCATGAGCTTAACGCCCGGCTCGGCGAATTTGCGGTTGTAGAGGTTGATGACGCCGTCGTACTGCTCATAAAAGTTGCCCACGGTGCCGGGGGTATGGCACACGGTGCAGACCTTCTGCATTTCAGCCCGGCGCCTATCCCAGGTGACTGAAGCCATTTTTGTCAGACCCAGCTTCTGGTCAGAGAATTCGGGACGGATCGAGAGCTCAGGGCGGTTGTTCCAACTGATCCTCGTGCCCACGTCGTGAGTTACCGGCAAGAAATCCCCGTCGCTCGCGCGGACCGCCGACATGTGGCAGGTGGCGCAGGTGGGCGCGGCCGCGTAATCCTCGCCCAGCACCCACTTGGCGTCGTCCATGTTCAGATCGTCCTTATGCGCCTCATAGGCGATGCCGTGCTTGGATTCTTCGTAGATCTCCTTCTGCGGGTGGTCGGGTCCCAAATGGCACTTGCCGCAGGCCTCCGGGCGGCGGGCCTGTTCCGCCGAAAAGGCATGGCGCTGATGACAAGCCGTGCAGGCCCCGATGCTCCCATCGGGATTCAAGCGCCCCATGCCCGTATTCGGCCAACCTGTGGGACTGAGGGATCCGTCCGGGTTGATCTTGACTTCCCCGCCATGGCACTGCTTGCAGCCGCTGACGGTCAGCGCGGATTCGCCGTAAAAGGCCCGATCCCCCTCCACGATGTCGGCCAGGAAGTTGTCCAGGGAGCCCAAGATCAGCCCCGCTTTGGCATGGTGGCTTTCTTCGAATTGCGCCACTTCCTGCGCATGGCAGCGGGCGCAATCCTTGGGCGACACGATGATGCTGATCAGATAATCGTCATGCTTGAAAGCGTCCTTGTCGCCCGTCTGCGCTTGGTGGCATTCATAGCAGCCGACATTGGCGCGGTAGTGCTTCGAAGTCCCCCATTCCTGATATATCCCGTGGCTGCTGGCCGCATGGCATTCGAGGCAGGCTTTGGTAGCCTGGGAAAGCTCGTTGGGGATGGTGGTTTGGGCGGAAGCCGGGTCATGCGTCCAGAGAAGCAGCCCGAAGGCGATCAGGGCAAGCTGGACAATGCGAATCTTGCGCATAGAACCTCCTTAAGCTCAGGCGTCCACCCATGGTTTGCGGACATTATTATTGCCATTATACAAAAATACAAGTTCGCGCGTTAGTCGGGCGGGCTGAGCCGCGATCGGCTTGAAAAGGCCCTTGGCTTAGGAATGGACGTCGAAGCGCCTGACGATCCGTATCCCGTATCGCTTGAGCTTGGCGCCCAGAGTCGAGTTCTTGATACCCAGGATGCGCCCTGCGGCTCGTTGGCTTCCGTTGACGCGATGAAGGACGTCCATGATGACGTGCTTTTCCACCAGACCAAGCAGTTTTTTCAAGGAGTGCCGCCGGTCCCGGCTGACATGCTCGGAGATAAGGCCCTTGATCTTGAATTCGAACTGGCCTGTGGGACTCGCGGGATCGCTGCTGAGTTCCTTGCCCGTCATGACAACACCCTCTTGGCTTCATATACAGCAAAATTCGGGCCAGTTCGCTTCCAGGGGAAACATGAGGCCGCAAGTAAAATATATATACGCTCATCGACCATTCGTTTACGAAAACCTTAACAGAATGCCCTGCGCCCTATGGTGCATGTCGTTGATAAGAATATGGTGGGCGATAGAGGGCTTGTGGTATAGTCGATCCATCATCCCGGAAGGAGCATTTTCATGGGCATCCTTAGGGCTTCCAGGCACGGGCAAACAGCAAGGGCAGCTCTGGCGTTGACCACCCTCCTGGCCGCCGCCGTCGGCGCTTCCGGGCCTGCCGCGAGGACGGACAGGCTCCAGGGCGCGGGTATCCGCAGCTCGACCTACGGACGGCCGAACGACCCCGGACCGGGCTATTGGGCACGCACCGGGACTGAGATCGCGGCCAAGTTCCCCGGCGCAAAACCGGAAGCTATCTGGATCCTGAGCCGGCTGAAAGGACGGGGCACCGAGATGTCGTTCCCGGTCCCGCCGGGCGGCGACCCTCTTATCACCGGGATACCCGAAGACCTCAGCGAGCCCGTCCTGCAGCTCTTCGACACGCTCGGCTACCGGGTCTGGCTCCAGACCGAGCCGGGCTGGGCGCCTGTCGATAAGGCCTTCCATGTGATGCTTGACCGCTACGGCCATCACCCCTGCATCATCGGCGTCGGGGTCGACATCGAGTGGCACCGCTCCAACAATCCCGACCTGGGCGATCCCGTGACCGACGACATGGCCCGGGCCTGGCTGGCCGCGGCGCGGTCCCACAATCCCGCCTACCGGATGTTCCTGAAGCACTTCCGCGAGGACGTCATGCCCCCAACCTTCCGCGACGGCATCATGTTCGTCGACGACAGCCAGATCTTCAAGTCGTCCGATGAGATGATCGAGGAGTTCGCCAAGTGGGGCCGGACCTTCGCCCCGGCGCCTGTGGGCTTTCAGTACGGATACCAGAGCGACAAGCCCTGGTGGAGCCGGATGAAGGACCCGGTCAAGGAGATCGGCGAGCGTATCCTGGCGGCGACGCCGAACACCGAGGCGTTGATCTGGGTGGATTTCTCGATCCAGGAGGTCTTTCCGCCCGACGCCGCCAAGGGCGACCGCGTCCTGCCGAAGAAATAGCGGGAAGGCGGGCGCCAGAGGTCCTTCGCGACGCGGGCATCAGGTCTATCCCCCCGCCCCTTTGTTCCATCAAGGGGAAGACTCCTGGACGGCGTTTCGGATAGAGGAATGGTGGGCGATAGAGGACTTGAACCTCTGACTTCTACCGTGTGTAGGAAGCGGCGGAAAAACGTAACGCGCAGAAAATAATAGAAATCCTCTGTAAAATACGCGTTTTTGAAGGCTCCCGGATTTCGATAGAGTTCGATATCTTTAGATACGTTTCGATATTCCTGATGATTTTTGGACACAATTTGGGCACAAACGACACGTAGCCTATCGCGGTTGACCAGCCGTTCCCGGGGTGTTAATATCCGGTCATCGGAACGGGGGAGGCCATCATGGAATGCCCGAAGTGCCACGCCAAGAACAACGACGCGTCGAGATTCTGCAGCAACTGTGCGGCGCCGTTGGGCGCCGGGGCTGGCCCGGAAGGCGCGGCCCTTACCAAAACCCTTGAAACCCCCCTTCGCGTCCTGAAGCCGGGCACCCTCATTGCCGGCAAGTACAAGATCGTCGACGAGGTCGGGGCCGGGGGGATGGGCGTCGTCTACAAGGCCGAAGACCTCAAGCTCAAGAGGTGCGTGGCCCTGAAGTTCCTGCCCCCGCACCTCATGGACGAGCCCGATCTCAAAGAACGCTTCCTCGTCGAAGCCCAGGCGGCCGCGTCGCTGTCGCACCCGAATATCTGCGTCATCCACGAAGTCGGGGAGAGCGAAGACCGGCCCTACATCGCCATGGAGTACGTGGAGGGGGAGACGCTGCGGGACAGGACCGGGAAGGGGCCGCTCGAGCCGGGCGAGGCGGTGGGCCTTATCGACCAGGTCGCGGCGGGGCTCGGGGAGGCCCACGCCAAAGGCATCGTCCACCGGGACGTCAAGAGCGCCAACATCATGGTCACGGCCAAGGGCCGGGCCAAGGTCATGGACTTCGGTCTGGCCAAGCTCCGGGGCGGCTCGTCGCTGACGAAAAGCCAGACGACGCTGGGGACCGTGGCCTACATGTCGCCGGAGCAGGCCAGGGGCGAAAGCCTCGACCAGCGGACGGATATCTGGTCGCTGGGGGTGGTACTATACGAATTGCTGGCGGGTAAGCTCCCCTTCCGGGGAGACCACGACCAGACGGTCATCTATGCGATCCTCCACCGGGAGCCTGAGCCGCTGACCAAGCTCCGTCCCGGCCTGGCCCCCGAGTTGGACCACGTCGTCGGCCAGGCCCTGACCAAGAAGGCCGTCGACCGCTACAAGAGCATGGAGGAGCTGCGGGATGACCTGGCGGCCTTGGCCGAAGGCCTCAAACCGCTCAAGGCCAAGCCTCGCTCGTCTGAGCCCGAGAAGTCCATCGCCGTGCTCCCGTTCATCAACGACAGCCCCGACCAGGAGAACACCTACTTCATCAACGGGGTGATGGAGGAGATCCTGGGCAATCTCCAGAAGATCAAGGCGCTCCGGGTCATCTCCCGGACGTCGGTCGAACGATACCGGGACAGTAAGAAATCCGTCCGCGAGATCGCCGAGGAGCTTGGGGTGAACTACATCGTGGAGGGCAGCGCGCAGAAATTCGGCAACGCCTTCCGCCTGCGGGCCCAGCTGATCAGAGCCGAGCGGGAAACCCACATCTGGGGCGATTCCTTCCAACAGAAGATCGCCAACGTGGAAGACATTTTCGACATCCAGATCAGGATCGCCAAGTCCATCGCCGAGGAGCTCCGGGCGGTCATATCCCCTGAAGAGAAAAAGCTCATCGAGAAGATCCCGGTCGCGGACCTCGCCGTTTATGACGAATACCTGAAGGCCCGCTCTTACATGATCGATGGGCGAAAAGAAGTGATGACCAAAGCCCTGGAATTCTTGAACAGCGCTGTTACGAAGAACCCGGACTGGGCGCCTCTCTACGCCGGTCTGGCGGAAGCCTGGCTGTGGATGCAGCAAAACGCGTACGAACAGCCCTCCGTCGCCGGGCCCCTGATCATCGAGAACCTGAACAAGGCGCTGGCCCTGGACCCGGACCTCGCCGAGGCCCATTATCTCAGCGCCATGATCGCCCATCTCGTGGATTGGGACTGGGAGAAGAGCGAAAAGGAGTTCCTGAGGGCCCTGGCCATCAATCCCAACGATGCCGTTTCCAGGGGGCTGTACGCGCATCTCTTGTTGATCCTGCACAGGAAAGAGGAGGCCTTGGCCCAGAACGGGCTGGCGCTGAGTCTTGATCCCCTGAATCCCTTGATGCAGCAGATCAATATCGGAACGCTCTTGCAGGCCGGTGAATATCAGGCCAGCTTGTCTCTCGCGGAAGAAGCCCTGGCCGACGATCCGGACAATTTCAACCTCAATCAGATGATCGAGCTCGCCGCTTACAAGCTGAAGCAATACGACAAAGTCCTCCGGGCGGTCCGGCATGTCCTTCCCTTTCCCCTCGAGGAAGAGGCCTATAAGGACATCGAGAGGGTCTACAAGGAATCGGGGATCGCCGCGGCGTACAAGCTGATCGTGGAGCGTCTGGAGAAATACGCGGAAAGCCAGCCCGTCGGCTTTCACGATATGGCCTTCAGGTATCTTATCGCCGATCAGCTGGATAAAGCGGTGGATTGGGTCGAGAAGGGATTCGAGATGCACGACCCGCTCATGACCTACATCACCACGCCGTTGCGGTATCTCGATCGATTGTTCGGAGATCCCCGGTTCATCGCCATTTGTGAGAAAATGAAGCTTCCGCTTCTAGAATAGGGGATGAAGCCCGCGTTCAGGAGAAGAGCCTGATGGTCGAGTGCCCGAAGTGCCGCGCCGAGAACAGGGACGATTCGAGATACTGCAACAACTGTGCGGCGCCGCTCGGCCCGGCTGACCCCGAGGCGCCATCCCTGACCCGGACCCTTGAGACGCCCGTGAGCGTCCTGAAGCCGGGGACACTCGTTGCCGGCAAATACCAGATCGTCGAGGAGATTGGTCAGGGCGGGAGGGGTTGTCTAAGAGGCCGAGGACATCAAACTCAAACGTCCAGTAGCCTTGAAGTTCCTCCCTCCTGGTCATGCTCTGGGCGAACGCAACAAGAGACGGTTCATAATCGAGGTGCACGCCGCTCTCGACATACCGAGTTTAGTGATGAAAAGTGGTGGGCGATAGAGGACTTGAACCTCTGACTTCTACCGTGTGTAGGAGGCGGCGGCAAAAGCTAAAGCGCAGAAAATAATAGATATAAACTGTAGATAACCCGTTTTTAAAGACTTTTGGATTTCGATGGAGCTCGATATCTTTAGATATGTTTTGATATTCCTGACAAATTTTGGGCACAAATTGGACACAAACTGAGAAGTCCGGACAAAACAGCCCCTTGTGCTTTTCTGGGGTAGGGCACATAATCATTGATGCATAAGAGGTCCGGGATGGCTTCGGTCCGCATATCTTCCTGCTCCCGCTGATCTTGTGTCTTCCCCCGGTCGAGGCACCGAAGGCGCTCCAGCAGACCCCGCGGAGAAGGAGTGCGCATGAAATTCCTGAAGCTTTGGGCCATCCTCTTCGCTGCGGCCGGACTGTCCTGCGGCCAGGGCAAGACGGAACGCCCGCCCATCATCGACATGCACTTGCACGCGTACAGCTCGGCCGACGGATCTGCCCCACCGGAGAACCCGGTGACCGGGCGACCGTCTGCTTCCCGAACAACCGCGGAACTTCGCGAGGCATCGCTGAAGGCGCTAGCGCGCTATAACATCATAAAGGCCTGTACCAGCGGTCCGCCAGAAATCGTCGCCCAGTGGCGGGCGTCGGCGCCGGCTCGCGTGCTGGTCGGCGTGTATGTCGACGAGAATAATCCGCTACCCGACTTGGCCACGCTCCGAGCCGACATTCTAGCGGGGCGCGTGCATGTCCTTGGCGAGCTCGTCCTTCAGCACCTGGGCATGACCCCTGACGATCTGCGGTTGGAGCCATATTATGCGCTGGCTGAAGAACTGGACATCCCCGTTGGTATCCATACGGGCATCGGCCCCCCCGGAACGCCCTATCTTGCCGGTCTCCAGGGTTTCCGTGTGACCCTGGGGAATCCGGCTCTCGTCGAGGAGGTGCTCGTCCATCATCCGCTTCTGCGCGTATACCTCATGCATGGGGGTGCTCCCTACTTACAGGAGACGAAGGCCATTCTGTCGGTGTATCCGCAGGTTTATCTGGACCTTGCGACGATTAATTGGATCCTGCCTCGCCAGGAGTTCCATAACTACCTCCACGAGCTCATGGTGGCGGGATTCGGCAAGCGTCTGCTTTTCGGTTCGGATCAAATGTACTGGCCCGAAGCTATTGGAATGGCCATCGAGGGAATCGAATCAGCTTCGTTCCTGTCAGAACAGGAAAAACGCGACATCTTCTACAACAATGCCGTCCGCTTCCTCAAGATCGAAGGGAAGTAACGCCCGCACTTCCGTGCAAGGCTGGTACGCCGAACAACAGCAGGCAGAGGCAGGTGCTTCGCGCCACCGCTGATACCGGGTGCTATGTGGGCCTTCCACAACGGCAGGCTACCTCTATGCGGCTACTGGGAGGGTAATCATGCGGCAGGTCAGCACCTTGCTGAAGAAAATGGTGGGCGATAGAGGACTTGAACCTCTGACTTCTACCGTGTGAAGGTAGCACTCTACCGCTGAGTTAATCGCCCGCCAGTCAGTATTTTATAGAATTCGAATGGGTTGTCAATCTCAGCATCGATGGCATTGGAGACGCGATCTCTGCCTCTGGGTGAACTTCCCGGTGCCATTCAGGCAAAGGCCTTTAGTATTTCGGTCTTAGGCCGGCCTGCTTGCAAAGTTCGTTGGCCGTTATCCGATCGAAGGTATTGTGCCTCTTTACGGGGATTGTTTTCTTCTTGTCGGTATAGATCGAGTGACTCTTGCCCTCGCGAAGCAGGGCGAAGCCGTTTTCTTCCAGGTAACGGACGAGGTCCCTCCGCTTGACGGACATCTAGATCTGAGCGGGGATCTGTTCCAGAAGCGCGCCACCCACGGGGATCTCTTTCTTCTGCTGGCGATAGGCCAAGATCATTTCGCGGAGAGCGTCCTGGAGCATGGCCCGGCAATCTTCGAGGGTCTTCCCTTCGGTCACGACCTCGGGCCATTCGACGAGCTGGCCCATATAGCCTGATTTGATCTTGGTGTATTTGGCCGTATAAGTGGAGAACATGGTCCTCCTCCTTTGCCTCCTCATTATACCCGCTTTGAGCCCAAAATGGGAGGCCTCGTTTGAGATCTTACTTGAGCTCCACGAGATCCTGAAGGCGATTCGCAAGCGGATCAATATATGAACAGGATCACAAGGGTGAGTCGATTCTGTATCTCACAATCGTTATGGTCTCGTCCTCGTTCTTCTCTTGGCAGAATATGCCCCCTTCTTCAACAGCCATTAGCGTGCGGGCCGAGCCAAGGAAAAAACTGTCGATGAAGCGGCCGTACTTGTCGAAGACATCAATGAGACTCCCCTTCGCTTTGTCCGCAGTTGAAGTGACAATCCAAAGGCTCTCCCCGAACGGCACAAGCGAATAGATGTCAGGCTCGTATTCGATGTTTGGCGCCCCCTCCGGCCTTCGGAATCGGGCCACCTCCGGTCCTTTTTCGACATAAGGGACCTTGGGGTAATCCCTCCTGTATCTCCTGATGATCTTGCCGCTCGCCATGTCTACGACTTCGATAAGGTAGTCCCGGCCGCAAAACGAATATAGCAGCTTACCATCGTTGCTCAGAGCTGTGCGCAGAGAATCCCAACTGGTCGCTGAGCGTTGGGATAGGAATGACCTCGGATTGAAAG
>Ga0256868_10001208_pt1 | contig 14309 bp, 10 predicted proteins | sample RVTome_13_FD_187341 | JGI IMG/M metagenome (GOLD analysis project Ga0256868, IMG submission 187341) | Soil microbial communities from uranium-contaminated site in the Upper Colorado River Basin, Wyoming, United States - RVT92D227 HiSeq ... | reverse complement strand
CGGGCGCTGTTTCTTTATCGCTCTTCTGAGTCAGTGGTGGCCGTATTTGAAACAGGCCACCAGGTGCCCACCGCCAATATCGACCAGCTCCGGCTCCTTCTTCGCGCACTGCTCGTCCGCAAGGGTGCATCTCGGATGGAACCTGCATCCCTTGGGTGGATTGATCGGGCTCGGGACCTCCCCCGCGATGCCCTTCCGGTCCTTCCTCTGCCTCGGGTCCGGGATTGGGATGGACGCGATCAGCGCCTGTGTGTAGGGGTGCTGGGCATTGTTAAGGAACTCGTTTGTCGGGGCAAGCTCAATCACCTTGCCGAGGTACATAACTGCAATCCTGTCGCTCATGTGGGCCACGACCGACAGGTCGTGGGATATGAACAGGTATGTGAGTCCAAGTTTTCCCTGAAGGCGCTTCAGCAGGTTCAGCGCCTGGGCCTGGACGGAAACGTCCAGAGCTGAAGTGGGTTCGTCGAGGACAATGAAGTCAGGGTCCAAAGCCAGCGCCCTAGCGAGCGCTATACGCTGTTTCTGGCCGCCGCTAAACTCGTGGGGAAGCCTCGTCATATGGTCGTGGGACAGGCCGACCTGCTCGAGTAGCTGGTGTATTCTCTCTCTCTCTGCGAACTTGACGTTCTTCGGCACCCCATCCGGAGGGCCGTGTATCTTGAATCCCTCGCCCACAATCCTCTCGACGGTCATCCTCGGGTCGAGGCTAGAGTAAGGGTCCTGGAACACTATCTGGAGCTTCTTCCTCATGCTCCTGAGGTCCTGGATGGGAAGCTCCGTGATGTCTTTGCCATTAAAGACTATTCTGCCCCCCGTAGGCTCCACTAACCGCAGGATTGCCCTTCCCAAGGTCGTCTTGCCGCATCCTGATTCCCCAACGAGCCCGAGAGTCTCTCCCTTTCTTATCGACAAGGTGACGCCATCCACTGCATGGACATAGGCCACCGTCCTCCCAACTACGCCCTTCTTCACAGGGAATAGCTTCTGGAGATTGAGGACATCGACGAGGTTTCCTGCTTCAGGCGCCATCGCCCTTCGCACCTCCCTGAGAATACAAGTGGCAGGAGACGAAGTGCCCGGGCTTCACCTCGGTCATGATCGGCCGGACTCGCCGGCACGTGTCGACTGCAAAGTCGCATCTGTCGACAAAGGAGCAGCCGGGAAAAGGCTTCATCAAGTTGGGGACGGTTCCCCTGATCACAGCAAGTTCCTCCTTGTGCTCGCCCAGTTTCGGGAACGCAGTCAGGAGTCCCTTTGTGTAAGGGTGCTGCGGGTCTCCGAACAGGTCGAAGGTTTCCGCGATCTCCACTATCCGACCTGCGTACATGATACACACCCTGTCGCATGTTTCCGCCACCACACCCAGGTTGTGGGTTATGAGCATCATTGAGCTGCCTGCGACCTTGACGACCTCCTTGAGAAGCTTCAGTATCTGCGCCTGGATGGTCACATCCAGGGCCGTCGTCGGCTCGTCGGCTATCAACAAAGTAGGGTTGCACGAGAGCGCTAGCGCGATCATGACCCTCTGCTTCATGCCCCCGCTCAACTCGTGGGGGTACTGCTTGAGGACGCTGAGGGGGGCGGCAATCTTCACGAGCTTGAGCACGTTTATTGTCTTGTTCGTGAGGATAGTGTGGTCGTAGACGTTCTGGTGGAGCGAAATGACCTCACCCAGCTGAAAGCCGACTGTGAAGACAGGGTCGAGGGCAGTCGAGGCGTCCTGGAATATCATCGATATGCTCTTGCCCCTTATCCCACGCATCTCGTCCATGCTCTTGTTCAGCAGGTCGTACTTGCAGAGCGCGGCCTTCCTTCCGACGGAATCAGACTCGGGTATCGTCTTCGCCTTCTCGGCAAGGTAGCCCGACACGACGCTTTCAGGCGCCTCCGCCGGCGGCACTAGCTTTTCGATCTTCTCCGTGGTCCGCCGCCTCTCCTTCTTGCCGCGGCCCAGATCCCGGTACTCGTACTTCAGAAAGAGCTTCTTCTTCTCCTCGGGAGATCTACCGCGATACCACGCTCTTGCCTCTTCCTCCAGCTGCAGCCTACGAAGCCTTACTTCGGTGGGTTCCATGAAGAATATCCTACCAGCGGTGATCTTGCCAGGGCTGGGCACAAGTCTCAGTATCGAGAACGCGGTCATGCTCTTCCCGCAACCGGTCTCTCCAACTATCCCGAGCGACTCATTCTCAAAGATCGTGAGGTCGATTCCATCGAGGGCGGTCACGGTCCCCTCTTCGAGGATGAATTGCGTGCGCACGCCTCTCAGGTCGATGATGGGCTTCCTGCCAGACATCACCGTCTCAACCCCTTCATGCGCGGATCAAGGACATCCCTGAGGCCATCTCCTAGCAGATTGAATCCGAGGATGGTAAACACCATGGCCACTCCGGGAAAAGTCGAGATCCAGGGAGCGCCGTCGAGATAAAGCATTCCGCTCTGGAGCATCCAGCCCCAGCTGGGGGTAGGTGGCTTTGTACCTACTCCCAAGAAGCTGAGGCTGCTCTCAATCGTTATCGCATCAGCCACTCCTATGGATGCCCACACGATCAGAGGTGCGACGCAGTTAGGCAGTATGTGGGTGAACATTATTCTCGGATGCTTGGCTCCGAGCGCCCTGCTGGCCTCCACGAACTGTCTCTCTCTCATCGAGAGCGCCTGGCCTCGCATCAGCCTGGCGAAGCCGGCCCAGTATGATATCGAGATTGCCAGTATCACATTGAAGAGGCCCGCCCCGAGAGCGGCGGCGAAGGCCAAGGCAAGCAGGAATGGGGGGAAGGTCCAGAACAGGTCAATCGTGCCTGAAATCACATAGTCGACCTTGCCACCGAAGTACCCTGCAGTCAGGCCTAGGACGACCCCTATGACCATGGAGACGAGGACTGCCAGTGTCGCGACCAGGAGGGACACCCTGGCTCCCCATATGACCCTGCTGAAGACATCTCGCCCCAGCTCGTCTGTCCCGAACCAGTGGTCGGAAGAGGGCGGCTGGAGGAATTCACCTACATTGAGATTCTGCCGCGTAGGGTCGGCGATCGGGAGGACGGGGGCAAGCACCGCAATGAGGACCATGAACACGATAGCTGAGAAGCCAAGGACAACCATGGTGTTCTTGGAGCCCCGCTCAACAATGTCGGCAACGGTCTGCCTCACGCCTCCAGCCATCTTCCAGGTCATGAGCCTGTCGTTCAGGCGCTTCCTGAGCCTAATCATCCGAGCCTCACCCTGGGGTCGACGTAAGCGTAAAGGATGTCTGCCATCAGATTCCCAGCAATCACGAACATGGCCAGCACGAGAATGCATCCTTGCACGAGAGGGAAATCCACGTTCAAGATCGAAGTGGTGATCATCATCCCAAGGCCGGGCCATGAGAAAACCGTCTCGACCACAACTGAGCCAGCGACGAACCAGCCAATGTCCAGGCCAATCACAGTTATGACGGGAAGGATAGCGTTCTTCACCGCATGCTTGTATATGATTTCCCTCTCCGGCAGGCCACGAGACCTGAGCTGGGTGATGTAGTCCTGACGTATCACCTCGAGCATGCTGGACCGCATCATCCTGGTTGTCAGCGCGGCGTTGCCGATACCGAGGGTCATTGCTGGCAGGATGATGCTGGCGAATCCTCCAGTAGTTCCTTCAAGCGGTAGCCAGTCGAGCTTGACCGCGAAAAGCAGCATAAAGAGTATTCCGAGCCAGAAAGATGGCATCGCGTATGCTAGAAGGGTGAAAACCATGACGCTCCTATCGCCATAGGAATTGTGCTTGAGGGCAGAGAATATGCCCAGTGGGATCCCGATCGAATACGATATGGTGAGGCCGACTGCCATTAGCTCCAAGGTCCTCGGAAGCCTCTCAGCGATGATGTCCCCAACCTCCAGGTTCCTCGTCGCAGCCCCTACTGAGATGCCTAAGTCCCCGTGAGCTATGCGCCACAGGAACATACCGTATTGCACATAGGGCGGTTCGTTGAGCCCGTACTTCTCCCTCAGCGCTTCCACCTGTTCTTGGGTCGCGTGCGGGGGAGCGAGGGCACTTATGGGATCCCCTGTCATGTACAACATCAGGAAGACTATGAGCGTAGCTAGGAGTATGACGGGAATGGCGAGAAGAAGTTTCCTTATGACGTACGAGACGAGGTCAGCCAGTTGGCCCACCCCTTCGAGTCCCAACCCCCTTCAAGTGCATCGTCCCTTGCGCTCCACAGCGTCATACCGAGGTCTTCCGGTCATAATGAAATGTGGAAAGGGTTTGAAGAGTTTGCTGTGCGCCGGACTCACTTGTCTATGTCGACGTCAACTATGTTAATGACCTGCTCCTGTCCGAGCGGGTTCACGGCCCAGCCAGGTTCACCCTGGAAGGTCACATAGTCGTGCACCGCGAATATCTGGTGCCAGTATATCAGGGTGCACCACGCGCCCTGGTCCTGCAGCCTAATGAGTGCGGCAGTCGCATTATCCGAGAATTCCTCCTCGGTCTCGGCGTAGGTCCAGTTGGTCACATACTGGTCGAACACGTCATCCATGTACCATCCGGTGTTTGAGAGGCCCGCGGCCCATGTACCGAAGTGCCAGTCAAGGATCTCAGCCCTCGGCCAGGAGTACCAGAACAAGATGGCTTCCTGGTTCCCGTCCGCCGCTTCGTCCCTCAGCTGTGTCTCTGCCATGGGTGTCAGCTCTACATGCACACCGATCTCCTCGAACTGGTCTTGGACGATCTCACCCATCTGGACGTCCTCTCCTTTGTCGGTCGTCCACAGATCGAGGTACAGTTCGCCAGATGCGTTCTCGAGCCAGCCATTTTCGTCCGCGTCAGTGAAGCCGGCCAACGCGAAGAACTCAAGCGCCTTCTCGACGTCGTAAGTGTAGTTGTACTCCGCAGGTACGTTCTGCGACTCAGGTGTCCATGGTGCAAGGCAGTTCACGGCCTCCTCGCCAATTCCATGCCACACGGTGGTCAGAATCTGCGTCCTGTTCACCGCATAGCAGAACGCCTTTCTCAAGTTCGCGTCGTCCCATGGATCTTTCTGGCAGTTGAACTCCACGTGGTATGTGCCTTGGCCGCGCTCAGTAATGACCGTAACGTCGTCGGCGTCCATGTACTCCTGGACCTTGCTCGGAGGCACCTGCTGCAGCACGTCGACGCTCTCGCTTTCGAACGCTGCAAACCTGGTGTTCTGGTTCGTGATGATCCTGTAGATTATCTTGTCTATCTTCGCTGGACCCTTGTTCTCATACCATGAGAATCCCCAGGTGTAGTTCGGGTTCTTCACGAGCGTTATGTGGTCTCCTGGGCTCCATTCCTCGAGCATGTATGGGCCAGTCCCAATAACGTGGCCGTTAGCCGTGCCGTAGAGATCATAGCCTTCCTCGAGGGCATCGGGCCATATCATCGAGCCGTACAGGTGGGACAGGTTGAACTGCAGCGCGACGTCCGCCCATGTCAGGTTAAGGACCATGTTGTAGTCGTCCTTGCACCAGATCCCTGCGTCAGGCCACCCAGTCTTGTTCTGGCAACCATATACTGCCCAGAACTCATACTGGACCCAGCTGTCGTCCTGCGCGTAGTAGTTGATGATCTTCTTCACGGCGTCTGAGTTGAACGGAGTTCCATCGTGGAACGACACACCCTGCCTGAGCCTCATCTCGAAGGTCGGGTGATCCGGGTCCGTGCGGTTCAGGTTCCACCACTCGGCCAGTCCATCCGCATAGTCGCCGTTCAGGTCCCTCGTAATAAGGGTTTCGTAAATCAGCCCAGGTGGGCCATACATCGCGCTGGTCTTTCCTGGATCCATCGCCTGGACATCAGAGCTCATCGCAATAACGAGGACCTTCTCTCCTTCTTCTCCGCCGAGCCACCCTGCAGCCCATGCTCCTGCGACAGCGGCCACGATCAATATCAGTATGATGACCACTGCCCACATCATCTTGCTCTTGGGACGGGCAGGTGCGCCCGCTGGTTTCCCTATCTCGCTCTTCTCTTCCTCTGAAGAACTCCCCACTTTACATCCCCCTATCGTCGAATATGAAGCGGTGCACGCGAAACGGCCAGCATATAATGACATGCGGCCTTGTACAACCGCTTCTATTTCTGCGAGGGGCTTCATCGGCACTCTCTGTATTTATAACATTCTCTCAGAGTTGGTCAGTGTCAAATGGCCATCCACTCTGGCCGCATCGCACTAGGGATTTGAAAACAGAAAACGGTTTTCAGCATCCTCTTTTCGCCACTTTCGTCACTTGCTCGAAGGCAGGCTGCTGTTCCATATGTCCCTGTGCAGTCGCCAGCTACCGTCCTTGTCTCGTTTCCATATGACCAAGTACTTGCCCTTGTCCTCAAACGGCTTTGCGCCAGTGGGCTCGATCCTCAGTGCGTAGTTGCCGACCTCGTGCAGCTCCTCCCGCTCTCAGTCAGCTCGACGGTCTTCAACCGCGCATCTCTGACACCCATCTTTATCGCGGCGCTCCAGAACCCTTCGACGTCGCGTCTGCCCCTCATCATGTCCGAGTTCGGAGGCATCAGTATCGCGTCCTCCGTATAAAGCGCGCCGACCGCGGATGCGTCTCCCCTGCGTATCCCTTCGCCGAACCTCTCATTGTTCCTCTCAATGACCTTTTGGGTCTTCTCTTCCAGATTATCACCTCCGTTCCGCGTTGGTACTTGTAATGCTCCCCACCTCGGAGCCTAGAGTGTCAACCCCGGACGCTCTCTGGAGCCTCTGCTTCGCGAAGTCTTTCACAGAGGTCAGGGGGATCGAGAACCTGCGAATTGTGTTCTCCATTCTGATGGAATCCCCGTGAGCGGCCTGTAACATCATCGCGACCATGGACTCCTGACTCGGGTCTCGGGACGAGGATTTCTGTAGTACCAGCGCTGATTCCGGCACATGCTCCACCTCGAATTTGCGCCTGCCGAGATGCTCGAATTCCCTCACCACCTCGAGCGGACTCAATGCCTGAGGACCTCCGAGCTCGATCGTCTGGTTCCTGGCGTCCGGATTGTCCAGCGATTCCACGGCAAACCTGGCCACGTCCCTATGGGAGACATAGCTGATCTTCTTCTGCCCCGAGCCGAATATCTGCGCTCTGCCGTTCTCGACATCGAACCCGAGTGCAGGGCTCAGCCAAACCTCCATGAAAGGCGCGGTCCTGAGTATCGTGTACGTCAGCCCGCTCTCAATCAGCCGGATCTCTATCAGTCTCTTTGCGTTCAAGAGCTGACAGTCGATGTTCGAGTTGCCCGAGAGAGAAACATAGACGAAATGCTGCACCTCAGCGTCCTGGGCAGCATGTATTAGATTCAGCTGACCCTCGAGGTCAACTGTCTTGATCGTGTCGCCTGCCTGACGAGACATGGCAGCGCTCGCAGTCGATATCACCGATTTTGCGTGCCTACAGGCTGTCCTCAATGACGCAAGGTCCCTGAGGTCGCCCGGGAGAAGCTTGATTCCTAGACTCCTGAGCTCCTCCACTTTCTGTTTGTTCGCTGTCGGCCTCACCAGCGCCCTGACGCTCTTGCCTTTCTCTGCCAGCTGGCGGCAGATTTCGCTGCCCAATAGACCCGTCGCGCCCACTACGAGATTCATTGACCCGCCCCTGATGCGCTTCCAGCTAGGAGAGGGCTAGACCCCCCCGAGAACGACCACCAAACTCGTTCCGTATTAGGGTCTGATTTCCTATTTAAGCGACACTGCGCGCTTATGGTCAGTCACGTAGTCCGCAAGAACCACCTCGGTTAGAGTTATGATGTCTGGCTTCCTCTATCGAGGGCAAGAACACCGGATCAGGAGACGACCGGGCCAAAAGGTTCATGAGAGAGGTCTAGCTACGGCCTACCCGGGCAGACCCTTCCCAGTGGAGGCGGATCAACATCGAACTTTGGTTCATGCTGTCAATCGTAGTCTCCTTCTTCTGGGGCATGAGCGGCGTGTTCGCGAAGATGAGCACCAGTCGTCTCGGCGTTTTCAGGATTGCCATCATCATTGCGACCGTCGAGGGAGTGATGTACTCCGTGGCGTTCGCACTCTGGCACGAAGCAGAGGAAGTGACCTTGTGGGAAGGCATCTTCGCTGCCGCGTCGTGCATAACGGGCATAACCGGCTACCTATGCTATTTCGAATCCATCATGGATGGGCAGGTGTCGATAGCTGGCACGATATCGGCAGCGTATCCTGCGCTCACCGTCGTCGGCGCGGTGCTTCTCTTATCCGAGGAATTGAGCTTGATACAGACCTTCGGCGTGGTAGCAATCATCGGAGGAGTAATCGCCCTGTCGTACGAGCGAAACCCGGGCCGGTCTGGGGGAATGTCAAGGCGCTCGTTATTCTTCTCGCTGGCAGCCTTTCTGACTTGGGGTGTGTGGAGCCTTTCATCTAAGATGGCTGTCGGGATGGTCGGCGCGGGAAACCTGTTCGGCTTCTATATCATCTCCTCGCTCACCGCACCCCTCATCTACGCGTGGTTCCGTAGGATGAGGCCAGCGACGATGAAGGGCAGCGACCCGAGCAGGCGGGCATGGACACTCGGGATCGTCGCGCTCGCCCTCAACGTGCTCGGGGCATACGCCTACACATACGCCCTCTCTGACGGCCCAGCATCGCTCGTCATGCCCATCTCGAGCGCGTACCCGATTGTGACCATAGTCTTCGCGGTCGGGCTCCTCAAGGAGAAGATACACTCCGCGCAGGCGCTGGCCTTGTCCGTGGTAGTTGCCGGCCTTGTGATGATCGCGGTAACCTTGTGACCCGTAAGCCAAGGTAGATATACAAACAGGGCTTTTCAAAACACACTGGGCCTGTAGTGTAGCACGGATATCACAGGGGCCTCCGGAGCGCCGATTAGGCGCTGGGGAAAGCCCCGAACTCGGGTTCGAAAGGCGCGCCGGTCTGTCGGCCCGCCCGAATGTCCCGACAGGCCCGCTCATTCTTCTCCCACAGTCTATTATATCCGGCGGATGTTTCACGAATTATGCACCTGACTGCCCAGGAGGAACGAGTCCTGGCCGGAGAGGAAGGGCATACCCGGCAGAAGGCCATGGAGCTCGTGGTCGCCCTTGGAGACATATACAACGCGAGCCGACTCATACCTATCTCATCTGCTCAGGTGTCCGGAGCGTCCGTCAAGACAATTGGCTCCGCAGGCATCAAGTGGCTGGAGGATCTCGCAGAGGACGCGAAGGTTTCTGTCAGGGCTTCTGTCAACCCCCTCGGGCTGGACCTGCGCAGGTGGCGCAGCATGGGCGTCGATGAGGGCTTTCATTCTGACCAGGAGCGCATCGTTCGCGCCTACTCGTCAATGGGTCTAGAACCTCTCTACACATGCACACCGTATCTGGCTGGGAACCTCCCGAGAAAAGGCCAGCACATAGCCTGGGCGGAGTCCTCTGCGACGGTCTATGCCAATTCGTACATAGGTGCTAGGACCAATCGAGAGGGTGGTCCATCCGCTCTGGCGGCTGCGATCGTCGGCAAAACGGCGGAGTACGGCTTGCACTTGACAGAGAGCCGTCTGCCGAAGGTGAGAATCGAGCTCGAAGAAGTGCCCGAAGGCCTCGCACCCCTTGCTGGCTATCTCGTCGGGAAGATCGCCGGGAACAGGATACCTTACCTGCCAGGGCTCAAGTTGACACCCGACCAGCACAAATCGTTCGGGGCTGCCCTTGCCGCCACGAGCGCTGTATCGATGTACGTGTTCTCCGAGGCCGGAAGAAGGGCCAAGGTCGATACCACTCGGATAGAGGAGTGCGTGTCCCTGTCTGCGTCCGAGCTGAGAAGGTCCGCCGAGGATCTCCGGGGCGGTGATGATTGGGATCTCGTGGCTGTCGGTTGCCCACACTGTTCTGTGAGGGAGCTCAAGCGGATGGCGAGTGCCCTGAAGGGACGGAAGCCATCGGGCAAGTCCGACGTCTGGTTCTGCACCTCCAGGAAGGCTTATGCCTCCTGCCCAAAGGAGGTCGCGGCGTTGAAGAGGTTCGGAAAGGTCCTCTGCGACACATGCATGGTCGTTGCTCCCATCGAGAAGATGTACAAGCGAACAGCTTCGGACTCCGGCAAAGCCATGGTATACCTGCCGACTCTCGGAAAGCAGAAAGCTTCCTTCAGGCCGACATCCGTTCTGCTGGAGGCGATCTCACGATAGTGAAGGGCAGGAGGATAAAGGCGGGTTTCGGTAGAGGAAAGGCTCTCGTGAGCACGGTGCCGCTCTCGTTTCTCGGAGGCGTCGATCCCGCGACGGGCAAGGTCCTGGACCCGGAGAGCGAAGCCGCGGGCGAGAGTGTTTCCGGGACGGTATTGTGCTTCCCCTATGGCAAGGGGAGCACGGTGGGCTCGTACTCAATGTACCAACTCAAACTGAACGGTGAGGGCCCCGCCGCGATCGTCAACTGGTCCGCCGAACCCATAGTCGCCACAGGCGCGATCATGGCAGAGATACCCATGGTGGACAGGGTGGACGTGGCTTTGTTCAGGAAGGACGACGACATCATCGTTGATGCTTCCGAAGGGACGGTCGAGATTGTCGGGGTGGAAGAGAGACATGTCGTGACCAACATACTGCTCCGCAAGGGAAAGGTACTCCTTCTCAGGCGCAGCGACAGCGTCGGCTCGTTCAGGGGCAAGTGGGCGGGCGTCTCAGGGTTCATCGAGGCTCACGAGGGGGCTGAGGAGGCGGCGAGGCGGGAGCTGGCGGAGGAGGCCGGGCTGATAGACGCGAAGCTCCTGAGAAGTGCCGAGACCGAGCGGTTCAGGGACGGCCAAATCGTATGGTGCGTCCACCCGTTCCTGTTCGAGGCCAAGAGCGCGAGCATAAAGATGGACTGGGAGCATCAGGCTTATGAGTGGGTCGCCCAGGAAGACATCGGCGCATACCCTACAGTCCCGGGGCTACAGAAGATCGTGTGCAAGCTTCTTGAGAAGTAGGCCGGTCTATCCCGAGATGGTGTAGTCCACTTCTCTCTCGAGGAGGTTCAGCTGGTGGCTCTCGAGGGTCGACCTGTTGACCGCCATGAGAAGGATTGACTGGTTTATGGCCACCTGGTCCCTGAGCGACTGTATGAGCCTCAAGACCGTGATGAAGTTGTTGTTCGTGATGAGGTACTCTAGGCCGTCTAAGAGGACTATGCCCCCGCCGGACTGTGACAGGAACTGCTCGAGCGAAAGGCTCAGCTTCTCGAGGTCCTTCGGCCTTATGGCGTTGTCCCGGCCAACATTCGATAGCCATACGACCGGGGTCTCCTTCAAGTCGAACTTGCTGCGTATCTTGGCGGGGTAGTTCCTCGTGATGCAGTAGCCCTTCATGCCTTTCTTGAGGGCGTTCAAGAATAGGCTGTATGATGTCTCCGGCCTGTCCTCTTCCACAAGATATGAGAACGACCTTTCCAGGTCCTTGATGGTCGGCGGTGCCTTGGCGGCTGTCGGGGGAGGCCTCGCGGGGGCCAGTTCCGGTTCGTCCATGAAGGCAGCTACAAGTACGGTCGCCAGCTGCCCGGAGACACCTCTTATCCTGGCCAGGTCCTCGACTGTGGCGTTCTTCATCGTCTGCCCGTTGATGTACCCTGCTTCGTAGATTGCCTCTGCCATAATCGGGTCCACACCATCCACGGCCTTCAACCGCTCGATGAACGGCTGTCTCGGGGCAGGTGACGGCTGGGGCCCCTCAGGCGCGCCGAGAGGCGCAGGTGGAGGCTGCGGAGCGGCAGGAGCTTGGTATACGGGCTGGGCCGCGACCGGCCTGAGGTCGCCCGGATGGAAGTGCTCGTAAATTCCGATCGCGTCCGTCCTCGATATCCCTTCCACGGACGCGAGTTGGTTAGGTTGAGCAGCCTTGAGGTCCTCGGTCGTCTTGAAGCCGGCGTCGTAGAGCTTCAACGCCTTGTCGGTGGCCAGGCCTGGCACTGATGTGAGGTCTCCCAGCGTTGCCTTGATCTTCAGTGATGTGATGCCTATCAGGAGCGGCTCGTTCACGACGTTCCACTCTACAATATACTCTCCTTTCGGAGAGCTTGCGAACTCGAGCTCCCTTGCTCTCGTCTCCCTCGAGATGTGGTCCTTCCAGGCGTCTATGAACCCCTCGACCTTCTTCGAGCATTCGAGCTCTATCCTGACGAACTCTTCGACGTCGAGCTTCATGTCCTTTCTCATCTGCTGTATGCGCCTTATGACTTCCCGGGCGAAGCCCTCAGCCTCCAGCTCTGGCGTCTGCTCGAGGTCGAGGTAGACGACCCCCTTGTTGAACTCCGCGCTGACGACGTCCGGTGGAAGGTTGGACGTGAACGAGACCATGTTCGGCAGGATCTTGACCAGCTGGCCCTCGATCCCCAGCGAGTACTCGCCCTTGTCTATACCCGCCTTGATGACCTTCGCGGGGCGGTTCTTGAGGAGCACTGCTATCTTGCTGGACCATTGCCTGTAGACCTTGCCTATGGCGTTCGGGTTGGGAACGACGCTCAGTATCATCTCGTCCCACTCCTCGCCTATTGGCACCATCTGCAGGTCCTTGATGTTGTTCTGAGACAGAAGAGGTTCCTTCAGCTGCATCAGGGCGTTCGCTGCCTCCTCGGTCTGCACCTTTATGACTATCTTCTTGACCGGCCAGCGGAGGTTCACGTTCGCGTCCTGCCGTATACGCGCGACCCCTTCTGAGATCTCCCGGATCATGTTCATGCCATCCTCGAGGTTAGCATCGATCCACTTCGCGTCGTGTGCAGGCCAATCCGCCATGTGGACGCTTTCCGGCCTCGTGTTCATGTTGGAGAATATCGCGTCCGAGACGAACGGGGTCATGGGCGCCATGAGCGTGATCGCCGTCGTGAGTGCCTCGTGAAGCACCTTGAACGCCGCGAGCTTGTCCTTGTCTTCACCCTCCTTCCAGAGCCTGTCCCTGACAAGCTTGACATACCACCTGGACAGGTCTGTGACTATGAAGTCCTCGATCGCCCTCGCGGCACGATGTATCTCATAGACTTCGAGCGCGGATGTAGCGTCCCGCTTCAAGGTCTCTATCCTCGACATCATCCATCTGTCCTCTGGCCTGAGAGAATCCTTGATCGGCTCGAGTTTGGTCGCCATCGGATCGAACTTGTCGATCGACATGTAGAGCGCGGCGAACTTGTAGACGTTCCAGAGTATGTTCAGCGTGCGGTTTGCAGCCTTGACGCCCTCCTGCTGGAACAGGACATCTTCCCAGGGGGCGTTTGCCTTCAGCAAGTAGAATCTCAGGGAGTCCGCCCCGAGCGTGTTGACGACGCTGACGGGGTCTATTGCCGTCCCCTCGCTCTTGGACATGGCATCGCCCTGCGGGTTCAGGGCCCATCCATGCATAAGCACGCTGTTGTACGGAGATCGTCCGAAGGCGAGAACACCTGTGACTAACTGTGAATAGAACCAGCCGCGGGTCTGGTCGTGCGCCTCAGTGACCCATTGGCCCGGCCACCACTTGTCGAACTCCTCCTTCTCCGCGGGGTAGTGCAGGGAAGCCCATGAGCAGACACCCGCGTCGAACCACACATCCAGCACGTCGGGCACTCTGGTCATGTCCTTGTTGCACTTGTCGCAGAGGAATGACAGGCTGTCGATCCAGGGCCTGTGGACGTCCATGCCCTCGGTGTACCCCTTCGCGCTCTTCAATTCCTCGAGGGACGAGACGACCTTGAAGTTGCCGCACTCGCAGAACCAGATGGGGAGCGGCGTGCCCCAATATCTCTGACGGCTGATGCACCAGTCCCTGGCGTTGGCGATCCAATCCTTCTCCCTGCTGGAGCCTGCCCAGTCGGGGAACCACTTGACCTTCGCGTTGGCAGCGTCCAGGTCCGCTTTGAAATCGCTGACCTTGAGGAACCACTGGTCAGTTATCCTGTATATGATCGGTTGTTTGCATCTCCAGCAGTGCCCGTATCTGTGCGTGACCGTGCCCTGATGGAACATGGCGCCTCGCTGGACCAGGTCTTTCATGACCTGCGCGTTTGCCTCCCGGACATTGATTCCCACATAGTGGTCGCCTGCGTCCTCGGTATAGCAGCCTGTTTCATCTACGGGCGAGAAAGGCTGGAGGTTGTGTATCTTGCCCAGGTCGAAATCCTCGGGGCCATGCCCGGGTGCGATGTGCACTATACCAGTGTTCTCCAACGCGACGCCTTCGAAGCCCAGCACAGCATGGACCCATTCGCCCTCGACCTGCTGCTGGTATGGGACCAGGTCCTCCAGGGGATGCTTGTAGTGCAGGCCGATGAGGTCCTCGCCCTTCATCGTTCCCAGGATCTGCAGGTCGTCGATATTCGCGACCTGCTTCAGCTCCTCCAGCTTGTCCTGTAGG
>Ga0256868_10001206_pt1 | contig 14318 bp, 15 predicted proteins | sample RVTome_13_FD_187341 | JGI IMG/M metagenome (GOLD analysis project Ga0256868, IMG submission 187341) | Soil microbial communities from uranium-contaminated site in the Upper Colorado River Basin, Wyoming, United States - RVT92D227 HiSeq ... | reverse complement strand
CCACAAAAAGTGGCCTTTGTAATATGCTGGGGATTCCCATTTTCAACGTCTCAAGGTGGCCGCTGGAAAGCTTTTCCAGCATCCCTGTCCGCTGGATTGTTTAAGTTTTTTGCAACATCAGGGTTAACCTGCCTATTGTCAATAAGGAGGAGTCGAAAATGACCCAAGGGTTACTTTATCTGCTTTTAGGAATAGTCGCTGGTACTCTCAGCGGACTGATTGGTATTGGTGGTGGAACAATTATTGTGCCTGCCTTGGTCTTTCTATTTGGGTTTTCTCAACATCTTGCCCAGGGGACTACTTTGGCTTTACTTGTTCCTCCCATTGGAATACTTGCCGCATGGACATACTATCAGCGGGGGTTTGTAGACCTGGGGATCGCTGCCTATATCTGTTCGGGTTTCTTTTTCGGTGGCCTGCTTGGTGCCAAGATAGCCACCGATTTATCAAACATTGTTTTAGAAAGGATTTTTGGAGTAGCCCTACTTCTGATTGCCTTGAAGATGATATTTGCCAAATGAAGAAAATATGTCGATATGATAAAATGAGCCTTACACGTTGGATCAACTTTTAAGGCCGTTTTGGAGTCTTTCTCCTGCTGAACTACTTCTACAACTTCAAACAACACGACAGGGCTTGACAGAGGATGGGGCCCAACAACGACTGAATCTTTATGGCTTCGATCTACTCAAGGCCAAGAAGCAATCGGACTCCCTAATCCTCCTCCTTTCTCAATTTAAGAGTCCGATTATATTTATCCTTCTCTTTGCAGCAGGCATATCTGACCTGGTCGTTTACGTCGCAGGCTAGCTCAAAATACTGTATTTCCACCTCTAAAATACGAATTTCACCTTATTTATTTTTTATACCATTATGGGAGAAAATTTGAAGTAACAGTGGCCTTGGGTGGATTGATGTCGTGCCAATCTGTTTGGATAGGAGAGATGTTAATATCCAGAAAAACAAAAAGATAAAGAAAAGAGGAATGAGTTATGGCACTGGAACTTGTGCCTTGGAGACCATTTAGGGAACTGGAGAGAGTGAGGAAGGAAATGGACCGCCTATGGGATTCCTTCTTTGAAGAGAGACCAAGAAGGAAAGTCGAGGAAGTTGGGAAACGGTTTCCTTCTCTCGATGTTTCAGAAACGAAGAACGATCTTGTTGTGAAAGCTGAAATTCCAGGAATGGATCCGAAAGATATCGACATCTCTCTGAGCAATGATATTCTTACCATCAAAGGTGAGAAGAAACAAGAAAAGGAGGAGAAAGAGGAAAATTATCACTTCATTGAAAGGAGTTATGGGGCCTTTGCGCGGTCGGTTCGACTTCCTGGGGAGGTTCAGGGTGAAAAGAATAAGTTCGACATTAATCCGCCCAATGCCAAATCACTGTCTGTTGTTATTGGGAAGAAAAGTGAGTAACTAAAGAAGCTAAAACTGGATCGCCAAAAAGAAAGGAGGAGAAGATATGAGTACAAAAACAACAAAACACAGATGGATGTTCTTGGTATTATTTGCCGCATCGGTTTTTGCCCTGGGCATCGTCTATGCCCAGGAATCTGGGAAGAAGACATCAAGCTATTCGCCGGTAGTCCTCACAGAGGAATTCGCAACAATCATGGCTCGAATGAAAGCAGCAAAGCCCGAGGTGATAAAAAGGCATATGGATTTGCTGAATGAGCGCTATGACCTAAGCAACCGGCCAGCTGGGGGAGTTACGATGTCCCGCGGAAAACCTATCCAAGAAGGCGTGCGGGTTAAACTTCCTCCTGGAGTGACTTGGGAAAGGTTGGCTGCAATGAGTCCCGAGGAGATCCGGGAAAAGAATCTGTTTCCTGCAGGATTCTTTCCTCTTCCCCACCCTAACCATCCCGAAGGCGGAATGGTTTTCCCCAAGTTTCATATTGAAGAGATTAAGAAGCAGGAGGGCCGGGACCTTACCCGATTCGACCTCGATTTCGACCTTCCCGATCATTTTCTACCCGAATTTCCTGCACCTATCTATCTGACCACACGCCCAGACCTTGGTGATGTCTCTCAGGGCAAATTGGTGACCATTGACAACTATTATGAGTTGTTTAATGGGATATTGAACCCCAAGCAGATTGAAGGTTTGAGGTTGCTTTTGACACCTTTCCCGCAGCAACAGTTCAACCAGACTGAAGACCGTCGCTCGGAGCGTCCAAGTCGTGGGGTAGCTTGCTTCGACTGTCATGCAAACGGACATACGAACGCTACGACCCACCTAGTGGGAGATATTCGGCCCCAGGAGTTCAGACATCGTATTGACACGCCCCCCTGCGTGGGGTGAACATCCAGCGTCTATTCGGTTCACAACGGGGATTGAAGAGTGTAGAGGACTTCACAGAGTTCGAGCAGCGCGCTGCCTACTTCGACGGTGATCCAGTGATCGCAACTAAGAAAGGAATTAACATACTTGACCGGGGTCACCAGGTACACGCCATGTCAGAGTTAATGGCCCTCTTGGATTTTCCGCCTGCTCCAAAACTCAATATATACGGAATGCTTGACTCAAAGAAGGCGACTCAATCAGAGTTACGAGGACAGGGCATCTTCTTTGGGAAGGCTAACTGCTACATCTGCCATCCAGCTCCCTATTACACCGATAACCTGATGCACAACTTGAAAGCGGAGCGTTTCTACAAACCTCGGATGATCCATGGTCGTATGGCCAGTGCTGACGGTCCTATCAAGACCTTTCCATTACGGGGCATCAAAGACTCTCCGTCTTATTTGCATGATGGGAGATTGTTGACATTGGAGGATACAGTAGAGTTCTTCAACCTGATCCTTGAACTCAAACTTACCGAGCAGGAGAAGAAGGATCTTGCGGAATTTATGCGAGCTCTTTAATCACCAGCCCCTCACCCCTCCTTCCTGTCATAGACAGGAGTTAAAGGGGTGAGGGGATTTGAGGTAAGAGATGGAAACTACAATTACCAAAATAGCGAAATGGTGTCTAATAATATTTCTTCCTATGATTTTTGTTTCAAGACCCTCTTTCGGTTCAAACTTCGTACTCATTCAAACCTCGTCCACTGGCTACCAACCACAATTTCAGGTTTCTGGAAACAAAATATATCACGTATGGCATGAATATGATGGTCCTTTCCGCCAAATCTTCACTGCTGAGATGAATATGGATGGAACGGGTTGGAGGGCAGAAAAGAGAACCTCCGGTCAATATGACAAGGTTTTTCCCCAACTCCAGGTGGTGGAAAACAAAATTTACTATGTCCGTCAGCAGCCCGACGCGACAAAAATTCGTCAGATATGGACCATGGAGATGAATATCGATGGAACCGGATGGAAAGAAGTCCAGAGAACGAATACCTCTTTTGATAAGCAATTCCCCCAATTACAGGTAGTTGATAACAAGATTTACTATGCATGGAACGAATCCGATGGTAAATATCGTCAAATCTGGACGGCGGAAATGAATATCGATGGAACGGGTTGGAGGGCGGTGAAACGAACGTCAAGCCCCTATGATAAATTTGAACCACAGCTTCAGGTTGTAGGCGACAAAATCTATTTTGTCTGGAGGGAGTTTGATGGATCTCATTTCCAGATCTGGACAGCCGTAATGAACCGAAATAGCACGGGATGGCAAGCAGTCAAACGAACGAATCCACCTTTTGATAAACACAACCCCCAGTTCCAAGTTGATGGAGGAAAAATTTTCTTTGCTTGGCATGGAGCGGATGGATCAGATTTTCAAAAAGCCAGATACCAGATATGGACTGCCGGGATGAACATAGATGGGACCGGATGGCAAGCCATTCAAAGAACCGGCACTCCATTAGATAAATACACACCCCAATTACAGGTGAAAGATGATAAAATTTATTATGTTTGGGAGGAATCGGATGGCAAGTATCGTCAGATATGGACGGCTTCGGTGAAAAAAGATGGGACAGGGTGGAAATCTGAAAAGAGGACAAAATCCTCTTATGGGAAATACGATCCCCAGCTTCAGATTGTCGGGAATAAGATCTATTATGTCTGGCATGAAGATCATGGGCCCATCGAGCCCATCTGGGTTGCCGAAGAGCCTCGGATAAAATAAGGAGGGTTGTGAAAATGGCAAAGTTGACAGAAGAGATGAAAGATTTGATCGAAAAACAGAGACTCTCTTTTGTAGCCACCACAGACTTGAAGGGAAGAACTAATGTCCCCCCCAAGGGCTCCATCTATCTGGTCGATGATGAGACCTTGGCTTTTGCCGACCTCTATTCACAGAAGACGAGGGCAAATCTCAAGGTCAATCCCAATATCGCCCTGGCTGTCGTGGATTTGAAGACCTTAAGGGGATACCAGTTCAAAGGTGAGGCAGAGCTTCTCGAAGGAGGAGATATTTATAACGACGTCGTATGTTATCTTCAGACCTTGCCGATGAAACTGCCTGATCCTCAATATGTGGTAAAGATCAAAATAGAGGAGGTCTACGATCTAGGTATGGAAAAATAATTTCGGATTTTCGAATGCGGATTTCGAAATATTAATTTAGGATTTTTGATTCCGCATTCTGCAATCCGCATTCTGCAATTTGATGAGAAAGGAGGGTTCTCATATGACTTTTTTAAAAAAGGCGCAATGGTCACCTTATGTGGCCGGTGCATTGATTGGAATGGTTAGCTGGTTTGCTGTTCTCACCGCAGGTAAATATCTCGGCGTTTCCACCACTTTCGTTCGAACGATAGGAATGATTGAGAGTATTTTCGCTCCAGAGCGAGTGGCCACCCTGCCCTATTTCGTTAAAGAGAAGCCAATCATTGATTGGCAATGGATGGAAGTCTTGGGAATCTTGATTGGTGCCTTCATCGCTTCAAAACTATCAGGGGATTTCAAAAGGATATTCGTTCCCCCGATGTGGGAGGAACGGTTTGGCCCTTCCCGTCTTAAACGCTGGATCATGGCCTTTTCCGGTGGGGCAGTCCTGATGTTTGGAGCCCGCATGGCCGATGGCTGACCGAGCGGCCATGGCATCAGCGGTTCGCTGCAGCTCGCCTTGAGTGGTTGGATCTCTCTCATCTGCTTCTTCGTCGGAGGTGTCGTCATGGCCCGCCTCCTCTATGGGAAAGGAGGTAAGTAGAATGGGAACTCTGATATTAGGTCTTGTCACGGGGATATTTTTTGGATTTTTCCTCCAGAAAGGACAGGCTTTGAAATACGATAAGCAGCTTGGAATGCTCAGATTTAAGGATTTTACCATCCTGAAGGTGATGGTTTCGGCCATCCTTGTTGGGATGGTGGGAATCTATTTCTTTGTAGATCTTGGAATCGGGGAACTCAGCCTGAAGCCGACGGTCCTTGCTGCTAACATTATTGGAGGGATAATCTTTGGATTAGGCTGGGGTATGTTAGGTTATTGTCCGGGAACAGCCGTAGGGGCAACGGGTGAGGGACGCTTTGATGCTTTCTGGGGCGGAGTCCTCGGTATGATCGTCGGAGCTGGGGTCTTCGCAGAGGTATATCCCCTCATTAAGGACAACCTTTTAAAATTGGGAGATTTTGGAGAACTGACTATTCCAAAGGTAATCGGAGTTAATCACTGGATCGTCATCGTATTTCTCTGGGTCATCGCGATCCTGATTCTGATGGCTGCTGAGAAAAAGAAATTCTAAAAAAACTTTGGCGGAAGGTTCAATCTGTCTGCTCTTCCATCCATGAAAGATCATTTGAGGAACGCCATCTAAGAAGATCTGTGACTCAATCGACTCTGATAAAGGATTAGGGACAAATTTGACCCAAGTCAAAGATTTTTAGCAATTTCAAGGCCATTGTAGTAATAATATAACCTTATCAAATTGAGTCTCTCTGGATTGGAAAGGAGGTTTCTTATGATTAAGAGGACTGCCCGAAATCTCTTCATCTGGGGAACGGTCATTTGTACTGCGGTCTTTATCTGGCTCACCATCGACACCCATACCACCATCCCCAAACGGACGAACACCGATAAACTGACCAATGAAGTCGTTATGGGAAAAAGGGTTTGGCACAAGTATAACTGTAATGACTGCCATACCATCCTCGGAATCGGGGGCTATTATTCTCCGGATGTGACGAAAACTTATTCCACACGAGGGGAGAACTGGCTAAAAACTTTCTTAAAAAACCCGGAAAGCCCTGACCCACAAAGGAGAAAAATGCCCAACCAACATCTCTCGGAAGACGAGATTAAAAAACTGATCGTTTTCTTAAAATGGGTGGATGCTATCGACACTAATGAGTGGCCTCCAAAACCCATTACAGTGGCAAAAACAACAGGGGTGGCTCTCACGGAAACCAGCCAGGCTTTAATGGGTAAAAATCTTTACAATCAGAACCGCTGTGACCTGTGCCACCAGATTGGAGGTCAGGGTGGTGTGATTGGCCCTGATCTTACCAAAGTGGGAAGTCAACGGGATCGTCTCTGGCTGGCCAAACAGATTAAAGACCCAAAATCGAATAATCCGATTACCCAGATGCCAGCTTATACCCAACTTTCGGATGACGAAATTCAGGCCCTGATCGCCTTTTTGATGAGATTCAAATGAATATGAATTGCGAATTTAGGAATTGCGGATTCCGAATTGATAATCAGGAATTCTAAAATCCCTAAATTCCTCAATTCCTAAATTTAAAGAGGAGGAAATGTATGACTTACGAATCGCAAAAAGTGGCGTTAAAATATTTCGTTATCTCAGCAATCTTCTTTGGCCTTCAGGTGATCGTCGGCCTACTCCTCGTTTCAAAATATATCTGGCCTGACCCTCTGATTGGAATTCTCCCTTTCAATACTGCCCGTGCCATCCACACAAATCTCCTTGTGGTCTGGATGATCTTTGGATTTATGGGAGGAACTTACTACATCGTTCCGGAAGAGTCTGGAACAGAATTATTCAGTAAAAAACTGGCCAATCTCCAATTCTATCTTCTTCTTTTGGGTGGTTTAGTCGGGGTCTTCGGATTCCTCTTCGGCTGGACGGCTGGAAGACCCCTGTTGGAGTTACCGGTGGAACTCAAGTGGGCGATCGTGATTATTGCCCTGATCTTCATCTTCAATGTTTTTATGACCATGATTCGCACAAAGAGATGGACAGCCATTCAAGGCCTCCTTTTAGGAGGCATCGTGATGCTGGCCATTATGTGGCTGTTCGGAATCCCTTTCTTTAAAAACCTCACCCTCGACTATTATTATTGGTGGTGGGTGATTCATCTATGGGTGGAAGGAGCCTGGGAGTTGATCGCTGCCTCCCTCATGGCTTTTATCTTATTAAAGATTACGGGGGTGGATCGCCAGGTCATTGAAAAATGGCTCTATGTTGAGGTGGCATTGGTTCTGATCACTGGCATCATTGGAACCGGTCACCATTATTACTGGATTGGAACACCAAAATACTGGCTTTGGTGGGGAGGGATTTTCAGTGCTCTTGAGCCAGTCCCAATCATCTTCATGGTCTTTGATACCCTCAATCATGTCAGACATAAAAAAATCGAGATTACCAATCGACTTGTCCTATACTGGGCAGTGGGCTGTGCCATCTTCCATTTCATCGGTGCAGGAGTATGGGGATTTGCTCATACTCTCCCTGTGATCAATCGCTGGACTCATGGGACTCAGGTCACTGCTGCACATGGTCACTTAGCATTCTTTGGTGCCTATGCCATGCTCATCCTGACCATGATCTATTATGCCTTGCCTAAATTGAAAGGCTCAGAACAGTTCAATCAAAAGAGAGGATTCTGGGTTTTCTGGATCACGACTATCAGCATGGCCGTAATGGGTTTAGCCTTTGGAGTAGCAGGCGTTATCCAATCGTATATGCAAAGAGCATTAGGAATGGATTTTCTAACTGTCCAGGGTTTTATGAGACCCTGGTTCATGGTGGTCTTTTTAGGAGGCCTTGGACTCTTTACTGGAGTCATTATTTACATCATCGATGTGTTACAAATGGCAACTAGGAGAAAGGAAGTGAATGAATCATAGACAAATTCCAAGGACCACTTATAGAAATTATTTGGAATTTGGTGCTTGGTTATTGGAATTTAATTTAAGGAGGATTAATATGGGACGATCAATTTTTTCAACAATTCTTATTGCCCTGGTGGGTACAGTTTTTGTCTCCGCTGCTTCTGCGCAGGTTTGTGTTGAATGCCACAAAAAGGTCACTCCCAACATTGTCACCGATTGGCAACTGAGCAAACACAGTAAGAATAAGATTGACTGCTCAGAATGCCATGGCGATCAACACAAGTCTGCTCAAGATGTAGCAAAAGCCAAAATTCCTACACCGGATACCTGTGGAAATTGTCACGAAGCAAGGGTAAAGCAATTTAAAGGTGGGAAGCATGCTGCCGCATGGGCAGCGATGAAGGCAATGCCAACCGCACATTGGCAGCCGATGGCATTGATGGAAGGTATGAAGGGCTGTGGAGGTTGCCATAAGATTGGATTGAAGACCGAGGAGGAGATAAAAGAATTAAAAAAGAGTGGAGCAGGGTTTGGTGTTGCTTCCTGCGATGCATGTCATACCCGGCATACCTTCTCTGTTCGAGAAGCAAAACAGCCTCAGGCTTGCCAGACCTGTCACATGGGCTTTGACCATCCTCAATGGGAGATGTATTCGTCTTCCAAACATGGGGTTCGGTACCTGTTGAAGCAAAACAAAACGCTTCCCCCGACTGTTGCCGCTCCAACCTGTCAAACATGCCATATGCAAGGAGGCAATCATGGTGTCCGGACAGCATGGGGATTCCTCGCCGTACGGCTCCCGATGCCTGATGACAAGCAATGGACTTCTGATCGTGCAACCATTCTTCAGGCACTTGGAGTCCTTGACCCTGATGGAAAACCAACTGCTCGATTAGATGTGGTTAAGGCTGCTGATGTGGCTCGACTTACTCAGGAGGATTGGCAAAAAGAAAGAGATAAAATGATTAAGACCTGTAATCGATGCCATTCCGTCAATTTTGCTATGGGAGAATTAGCAAAAGGCGACCAGATGATCAAAGAGGCTGATCACTTGATGGGTGAGGCAATTCGAACCATTGCTGCGCTGTATAAGGATGGCATTCTGCCTAAACCTAAAAACTATGCTTACTCATTTCCCGATCTGCTCACTTTTCATGATGCCCCAACAGTGATTGAGCAGAAACTCTTTGTCATGTTTCTTGAACATCGGATGAGGACATTCCAGGGGACATTCCATATTAATCCGGATTATGCATTATGGTATGGCTGGAGTGAGATGCAGAGGTCATTAACAGAGATTAAGGAAATAGCAGCCGAAATGAGAGAGAAGGCAAAGAAGTAAGGCACTTCCCCCTCCCCTTTCCTGCTTGCCGCAGGCAGGTGTTAAAGGATAAAGGGGAAGTATTATCATTCTTCACATATTTTTGTTAAAAAAATAATGGGAAATTAGTGGGAAACAAATGGACTACTCAATAAAAATAGGCGGTGAGGCAGGACAGGGAATACAGACCATTGGCGATACCCTCGCAAAGGTATTCTCAAGAGGAGGTTATTATGTCTTTTCCCATCAGGATTACGAATCACGCATAAGAGGGGGCCACAATTTTTATCAGATAAGATTATCAGATAAACCTGTCATGGCATCCAGAGAAAAAATCGATATTCTGGTTGCTCTGGATAAAGAGAGCATAATATTACATGAAAAAGAACTCTCGGAATATGGTCAGATCATCTATGATGCCTCTACATTAAAACAGAAACATGAAAAGGAGTATTTCCTTGACATCCCCTTTGCAAACCTCGCCATGGAACATGGCAGAAGTAAGATAATGGCAAACACAGTTGCTATAGGGGCTGTACTGGGGATGCTGGGAATGGAACTCGATATCTTCTCTGGAATCATAGAGGAGACTTTTAAAAAGAAAGGGGAAGATATCATCCAGGCAAATGTTAATGCTGCAAGAGCAGGACGTCACTTTGCTGTAAAAGAGTGCTTAAGATGCTCCTTCTCTATTGGACCCCTCACAAAGCCAAAAATGTTAATAGGTGTCGTCGAAGCTATTGCGCTGGGCGCAATGGCTTCAGGATGTAAATTCTATTCTGCTTATCCTATGACGCCGTCGACAGGGATAATGCTTTATCTTACAAGCAAAGCAAAAGATTATGAAATTGTTGTGGAACAGGCAGAGGATGAAATAGCAGCTATCAATATGGCACTGGGGGCCTCCTTTGCAGGTGTAAGAGCAATGACAGGGACCTCAGGAGGAGGTTTTGCCTTGATGGTAGAAGGGCTTTCTTTGGCAGCGATGACAGAGACACCCATCGTGATCGCTCTCGGCCAGAGGCCTGCGCCTTCGACAGGATTACCAACAAGAACTGAACAGGGAGATCTTTTATTTGCACTCCATACCGCCCACGGCGAATTTCCACGGGCTATCTTTGCACCAGGCAATCCTGAAGAGGCATTTTACCTCGTAAACAAGGCCTTTGATCTGGCTGAAAAATATCAGATCCCTGCCTTTGTTTTATTTGACCAGTATCTTGCTGATTCCCAATGGACATACGAAAGGTTTGATTTAGGCAGGATTAAAAATATAGATTATAGACTCAGAGGGGAAGCCCTTAAGAATCTATCAGAGTATAAAAGGCACGCTTTCACAGAGACGGGTGTATCCCCTCTGGCTCTACCCGGGGAATCAAAACATCTCGTTGTAACCGATAGTGATGAGCATGATGAAGAGGGACATATCATAGAGGATGCCGAAACAAGAATAAAAATGGTCAATAAAAGGCTGTTTAAGAAACTGATACATATAAAACAGGAAATAGAGCCCCCTCTGCTTTACGGCACAAGCAGCCCCGATATCGTCATCGTGGGATGGGGTTCCACTTATGGAGTAATGAAAGAAGCAGTGGATGCGTTGTCCAAAGATAAAAACATCGCCATGCTTCATTTCAGCGAAATCAATCCATTTCCTTTAACAGATAAATTCGATTATTTGAAGGTCTTAAAGGATGCAAAACGAGCCATCTGTATAGAAAATAATGCAACAGGGCAGTTTGCACGCCTCATGAGGGCAGAGACAGGTTTTGAATTTAAGACAAAGATAAATAAATATGATGGAAGACCTTTCTTGCTTGAAAACCTAATAGGAGAAATAGATGGCCACATTGGAAGATTATAAAGGACAGACTCCTGCATGGTGTCCTGGATGCGGAAATTATGGTATCCTCAATGTATTTAAAGAGGCCTTGATGGAACTTGATATAGAGCCTCATCAATTTACTATTGTCTCTGGAATAGGTCAGGCAGGTAAATTTCCTCATTATTTAAGATGCAATACCTTCAACGGCCTTCACGGAAGGACACTCCCTGTTGCTACAGGAATAAGGCTTAGTAATCATGGGATGCTTGTTATTGCAGTGGCAGGGGATGGGGATTGTTACGGTGAAGGGGGAAACCACTTGATACATGCCATGAGAAGAAATATCAATGTGAAACTTTTTGTACATGACAATCAGATATACGGGCTCACAAAAGGACAGGCTTCTCCCACAAGTATGGAAGGGATGGTCACTAAGGCTCAGCCCTCCGGGGCCTTCCCTGAACAATTAAATCCAATAGCACTGGCAGTAGCTCTTGACTGCAGCTTTGTGGCAAGGGGCTTTGCAGGAGATATAGAGCATCTAAAAAGATTAATAAAAGAAGCTATAAATCACAAAGGATTTTCTCTGGTTGATATTTTTCAGCCTTGCGTAACATTTAACAAAATCAATACTTATGAATGGTATAGACAAAGGGTATATCACATAGAACCGGAATACAATCCAGAAGATAAGATAGAGGCGTTCAAAAGGGCTTTGGAATGGGGAGACCGGATTCCAGCAGGTGTAATTTATAGAAACCATCGGCCGATTTTTGAGGAGAAAATACCTGCAATCAAAAAGTCAGTTCTTATAAAACAATCCTTTGATAATTCAAAAATAGATTCTACTCTTAAAGAGTTTTATTAACGATTAATTAAATGTATTGAGCCCTCTTGGGATTCTCAAAGCGAAAGAGGTTTATGAAATGATCAGTAATACTTACCAAGAACGTCTGAAAAGGTGCAGCCATCTGATGGAGGCGGCAGGCCTTGATATTCTCTTGCTCACCAAACCGTCCAATATGTTTTATCTCACAGGGGACGGCCGTCTATGTGCCTATGCCATGATCACCCAGGACGGTAAGGTCGCTTTGGGTGTCCCCCAAACCGATGTGGAAGATATAAAAAAGCTTGCCCATTTTGACCACATCGTCGGATTCGAAGACGAGGTGGGCATGATTCACTCCATCGCCCATAACTTTGAACATTTTGGCATTCGTCAGGGTGCGGTGGGGTTGGAGTATACTTACCTTACTCAATCCATGATGGGCATGCTCACTCATCCCCATGCCAAACCAACAGGTATTACGGTTAAAGACAGTACGCATATTCTTTCCGAACTTCGTATAGTAAAAGATGATGAGGAAATCGAGCGCATCCGGGCAGCAGCGAAAGTTGCCGAATCGGGAATGAAGGCTGCAGTGGAGGCAGTAAAACCAGGCGTCACCGAAAGTCAAATCGCAGCAGAGGCCGAGTATGCCATGCGTCAAGCCGGCGCCGAAGAGTTCTGGCACACCTATGTTTCCTCTGGCCCCCGCACCAATATCGCCCATGGGCTACCCACACTTCGAAAACTGCAAACCGGCGATCTGGTGATGATTGACATTCATCCCATTGTCAACGGTTATAGCGCGGATATATGTCGCACCGTGGGCGTGGGCAAATTGACAAATGAGCAGAAGGCTGCTTATAAATTATATTTAAAGGCTCAACAGGCCACAATTGCCAAGGTAAAAAAAGGAATCGGGATGGTCGAATTGGAGCAAACTCTCCATGGAGTGATCAAAGAAGGAGGACACAGTGGTCATATTTTCGGACCCCCTATTCACGGCGTTGGTATCGAATTCGAAGAATCGCCATTGCCACCGGGCCATGCCTTCTTCCACGGTGAGAAAGAACCACCATTGCTGGAGACGAATGTGGTCATCGCAGTGGGGAATTGCGGACTGTACACCGGTCCCTGGGGTGTCCGAGTAGAGGACACAGTGGTTGTCGGTTCCGAGGGGCCTATGATACTGACCACCTACCCTCGTCAACTGGAGAAATAGGTATGAACGCCTCTCAAAGAATGAGTTTCATATGAAAAAGAAAAAAAGAATTGGTATTCTTACAGGTGGAGGGGATTGTCCTGGTATCAATGCGGTGATACGGGCTGTGGCAAAAAAGGCGATTTATGAAAAAGGTATGGAGGTAATCGGTATAGAGGATGGTTATCATGGAGTTGTAAATGATCGATACCGAAAACTCGAATATAGCGATGTTTCAGGGATACTGACTTTGGGCGGTACAATTTTGGGCACTTCTAAAATCGCAAACCCGTATCGGTATCCTGTCAGAAACGGTAATCGATTAGAATTTAAAGATCTATCAAAGGTAGCGATTCAAAATATAAAGAAACTTAACCTTACTTGTCTGGTGTGTATCGGTGGGGATGGAACACTTGGAATTGCCCATCGACTTTTTAAAGACGGTATCCCTATTATTGGATTGCCTAAAACGATAGACAATGATTTAAGAGGAACGGATATCACTTTTGGTTTTGATTCTGCCGTATGGATTGCTACAGAAGGGATCGACAGGGTCCATACTACTGCGGAATCTCATCACCGGATCATGATTGTAGAGGTAATGGGACATAGGGCAGGATGGGTTGCCCTTTATTCTGGAGTGGCTGGAGGTGGAGATATTATTTTAATTCCTGAAATTCCATATGATATCAATATTATTGCGGAAAAGGTAAGAGATCGAAACAGGAAGGGAAAAAGGTTTAGCATTGTTGTTGTTGCTGAAGGAGCGAAACCTAAAGGTGGCGATATCGTCATACAGAGGATCGTGAAAGAGAGCTCAGATCCAATTCGCCTCGGAGGAATCGGTTTTGTGATCGGGGAGCATATAGAAAAGATCACAGGCCTTGAAACCCGTTCAGTAGTGATGGGGCATCTTTTAAGAGGGGGTTCCCCTACTCCCTTTGACAGAATATTAGCAACTGGGTTAGGCACCAAGGCAGTGGATATGATAGAAGATAAAAAATTTGGGTATATGGTAGGAGTAAAGGGGAATTCCCTGGTCAACGTTCCTTTAAAGGACGTAGCCAAAGGACCCAAGACAGTTCCTTTAAATCATCCCATGATAAAAGCTGCGCGCTCTCTGGGAACCTGTTTTGGAGATTGAGAAAACAAATACGGATTTCGTGTT
>Ga0256868_10001205_pt1 | contig 14333 bp, 15 predicted proteins | sample RVTome_13_FD_187341 | JGI IMG/M metagenome (GOLD analysis project Ga0256868, IMG submission 187341) | Soil microbial communities from uranium-contaminated site in the Upper Colorado River Basin, Wyoming, United States - RVT92D227 HiSeq ... | reverse complement strand
TAAGTAGTCATATGCGCAGAAAAAGCTTTATCAGCAGCACCGTTGTAAGACATTTGCTATTCAATGGAGTTCATATTTTCATGTATCACGAATTGATAACCATGAATTGCTCAATCCTGCTTTGTAAAGGTTTTTTTGCGCATATGACTGCTATTATCATGTATCAAATGCATTTTCCGGGTTAAGAAATGATAATTAGAAGATGCAGGTATGTACAGGAAATATGCATTTTGTGATATGAATCACATCTTTAAATCTCTCATCGATGTATAAAAAATATAAAAATATCTATTTTTATTGATTTGAGAAGATGACATCATTTTATACAAATAAATATGAGCGTGTATTTCTGGATTGCAGGATTGAGTTCGTTTTAGATCTGATGTCTGACGAAACTTTTGAGGGCATTATCGACAATATCAGTGAAGCCGGATTCTGCCTTATCACCTCAACCCCGCTGCATGAAGGGCAGGAAATAACGATTAGGAGCCTTATGTATTTTCCTTCTCAAACGGCACTGGTATGCTGGATCAAGCCTGAAGAGGATGTTTACAGACTAGGAATGAAATTCATATAACTTCGTTTAATTTCTTTTAACATTTGATTTTTTTCATGAGATCTATAAGCGGGATCCGTAATCTCCTGGCTGCCTTCCTGCAATCCTCATATTCAGGACAAGCCTTAAGAATTTCTTTTCCATCCCCCGAAAATTTAAACCTTATCTTCCCGAAATCGGTATCAATAGCTTTGATCTCACGCTTCAGAACCTTTCTTTTCGTTTCATAATATCTCAGCCCTATTGTAGTCGTTTCCGTGAGAATGATTTTTATCATCTCATCTTGACGTTCTCTGTCACAGAGAACCGTTAATTTTACGCCGGGTCTGCCTTTCTTCATAATGACCTGAGTAAGAAAGACATCAAGGGCACCCGCTTTGTAAAGCTTTTCCATGACATAGTCGAAAATCTGGGGGTTCATGTCATCAATATTGGTCTCGATGACTATTACACTGTCATCTTTCTTATTATCCCCTAAAGGCCATTCTTTACCTATCAATATTCTCAGTACATTAGGCCAATTACTAAAATCTTTATTCCCCGCGCCCAAACCTATCCTTTCGATATCCATATAAGGAATATCACCAAATTCTGAAACTAGTTCTCTGATTATTGCTGCACCTGTCGGGGTAGTAAGCTCAAACGGGACTGATTTGGAATATACGGGTATTTTTCTCAAAATATCAGCAGTAGCAGGGGCAGGAACCGGGAGAATACCGGTTTCTGACTTCACAACGCCACTCCCAAGATTAACAGGAGATGCATAAACCCTCTCTATCCCGAGCATATTTAATCCGATAACAGTTCCGAAAACATCTGCTATACAGTCAACAGCACCGAGTTCATGCAGGTGAACAGTATTGAACGTCTTACCATGAACCTTTGCCTCTGCCTTAAAGAGTCTTTTAAAAATCTTGAGCACCTTGTATTTCGTATCCTCTGAGAGTGAGGAACTATGAATTATCTTTTCGATATCTTCCCATCTTTTAATTTTCGGCTGCTTACTTTTGACTGTTGACTGAAGGATAACATCGACTTTGGTAGCGAGAAAGTGTGATCGTTTTACCTTTTTAGTGATTAATCGAAACCCTCTGACAGGAATTTTCTTAAGTTCCCTGTCTAAATCCTTTATTGATACACCTGCATCAATTAATGCACCAAGGCACATATCGCCGCTGATTCCCGAAAAACAGTCAAAATAAGCTATTTTCAAGTCAGGTACCCCTCCTGTAGATGATATTTTACCATCAAGTCATTCCTTTTAACATTTTTTCTTACAGATTCGGAAGATGTCGCTTGACAAAGAATAGTCCTTTATAAGTAAATTAAGTAAATAAAGAAAAAGTAACAAATCTTCTCCGGGGGGAGACATGAAGGCCGATCCATATATACTGGAAGACGGTGCACATATAGCTGTTATCGGTGGAGGTCCGACAGGCTCCTTTTTCAGCATCTTTGCCCTCAAGATGGCAAAGATGATCGGGAAAGAAATAAATGTAACAGTCTTCGAACCCAAAGATTTTACGAAAGACGGTCCATTAGGATGTAACCGATGCGGCGGAATAATCTCCGAACTCCTTGTCCAGACGCTAGCTGTTGAAGGTATCAATCTCCCGGATTCTCTTGTGCAGAGAGGCATCAATTCTTATAGATTACACACAAAGCAAGGATCTGTCTATATTGCAACGCCGGCTCATGAAAAGACAATTGCTACGATCTATCGCGGTGGTGGTCCCAAAGGGATAGTAGGAAAGGATAAAGAAAGTTTTGATAAATTCCTTCTGGACCTTGCCATCAAGGAGGGGGCGGTTCATAAAGCCATAAAGATCGACCATATTCAATACGAACAAAAGAGGCCTGTCCTGTTTTCCAAAGAACAGAAGATTCACGAGCCGGATCTCGTTGTCGGTGCAATCGGGATTAAAAGCAAGACGTCTAAAATCCTGGAAGAAATGGAATTCGGATACAGAAGGCCAAGTATGATTACGGCAGCGATAGCAGAGATCAGCATGGACAAGGCAACCATATCAGAGTATTTCGGAAATTCAGTTAATCTCTTTCTGCTCCCGGTCCGGCATATAAAATTCGCTGCCATGATCCCGAAAGGTACTTATGTGACGGTATGCATATTAGGAAAAAACCTGAAACCCGAGACGGTAAATGAATTCATGAACCATCCGGTTGTCAGGTCTGTTCTGCCGGAAAAAGAAAAATATACTATAGATTGCCGCTGTTTACCATTTATGAATGTCAGAGCACCGACAATACCCTTTACTGACAGAGTGGTTACATGCGGTGATGCCGGTTCGACAAGGCTCTTCAAGGACGGTTTGGGTGCTGCCTATATTATGGGAAAGGCTGCTGCAAAAACTGCCGTGTTTCACGGGGTAGGAAAACAGGATTTCCAGAAAGAATATTACCCTGTCTACAAGAGTATTATCATTGATAACTGGTTCGGCAGGCTCCTCTTTGCAGCTACCGATGTCTTCAAGGATCATTCAACATTAACAAAAAGCATGCTCGATGTCGTGCAAAAAGAACAAAATGAATCGGGAAAATCAAGGGTACTGAGTTCAGTCCTCTGGGATATGTTTACCGGAAACGAACGATACAAAAATATATTCAAGAGAGCTATGAATCTGCCCATGTTTTATGATTTATTGAAGGGGTTTGCTAGAATATAATTGGAGGGGAATCATGAAAGACGATGAACTGGGAAGAATTTATCCTGACGGAGAGATTATCTTCAAGGAAGGCGATGTCGGCGATAAGATGTATGCAATACAGTCAGGCAAGGTCAAAATAATGAAAAATACCCCATCCGGCGAACTGGCGATTGCAATTCTCGGGACGGGAGAAATATTTGGAGAAATGGCATTGTTTGACAGGATGCCGCGCTCAGCGACTGCGGTTGCCTCTGGTGAAATAAGGATTCTCAGCATAGACAAGAAAAAACTATTTCAGACCATAAGCAGGGACCCGACTCTTGTATTTAAGATAATTGAGTCCATGAGTCAGAGGATAAGAAGGCTTGATGAGGAATTCACAAAACTCGAGAAGAACAAGATCGATATCCTGAAGATTTTTTCAAATATCGAAGAGACGTGCAATTTTATCCTGGAAGAGACAAGGAATTTTATCAATGCTGACAACGGGTCTATAATGCTTTTTGATGAGGAGAAAAAGAGGCTTTTAATAAAAGCGGCCTTTGGTACAGACTGGGAACCGAAAATGAATCTGGGTATCGGTGAAGGGGTCGCTGGAGATGTCTTAAGAACCGGCAAGTCTGAGCTTATCAATAATGTTTCGATGGATTCCCGCTTTAAATCAGGAGCAGCACATATTACATCCGTTCTCTGTGTTCCCTTAAGAGGAAAAAACTTAAATTTTGGAGTGATCAACATGAGCAGAAGTTCTGAGATATTATTTTCCCTCGAAAATTTACGATTATTGCGCTCAGTTGCAATGTATGCATCCGTTGCAATCGAAAATGCCATAAATTTCTCGAAGCTCAGCACTGCCACGGATGAAATACTCAGGCATGCCACCATGTTGGATATGTGGTACTGATTTATAAGGCTGAAGAACTGAAGTTCTAAAGCACTGACAAGTAAAAAATTAATTGATTGTGGTTATAGGAGAGTAAAATTAATATTGGAATAATTCATGTAAAATTTATAAAATATGGAGCTTGATATGAAGATCAAGGTAATCGGATGCTCAGGTGCTGAACTTCCAGGACACAACGCTCCCGGCTTTCTTCTGGATGATGAGATAGTATTTGATGCAGGGAGCATAACCGGTGTTCTCGACGAAAAAGCGCAGTTAAAGATCAAGCATATCTTTATCACCCATGCACACCTCGACCACATCAAGAGTATTCCATTTCTTGCTGACAATATCATCGTAGGGAAAAAGTCTCATCAGGTGAATATCCTAAGTATTTCTCCGGTAATCAATACTATAAAAAGGCATTTATTCAACAGTTCCATGTGGCCGGACTTTACGATAATCCCAAATCCGGAGAATGCCATTCTGAATCTCATAAGCCTGAAGGTCGGCCTGTCACTCAAAATTAACCATTACACGGTAACGCCATATAAGGTAAACCACCCGGTGCCGGCTGTCGGGTATCTGGTTGAAGATAATAAAGGGAAAAGGTTTTTCTACACGGGTGATACAGGACCGACCCCTCTAACATGGAAAAAGGTCGGAAACAGAAAGTTGCATTGTCTCATAATTGACGTCTCTTTCCCCAGCAGCATGAGAGCTATGGCTCTTAAAACCGGACACCTGACCCCTGAGTTATTGAAAGAAGAACTGATGAAGATGCAGCAGATGCCTGAAAAGGTCTATATCACACATCCCAAGCCGCAGTATCTCAAAACCATCAAAATAGAAATCGACAGACTAAATATGAAGAATATCAGGATATTGAAAGAGGGAGAGATCATCAGGTTATAAAAACGTTTTATTCATAATTTTATTGTAAACGAAGAACAGATATAGTATGAGAGCGGATTTTGATTCTGTTAGACGATTTCAATCGGACAACAGAATATACATAGGAACCTTCAGCTCTTCAGCCTTAACTTTTTAATCCGTTTCTGCTCATACATTTGAGCATCTGCCTTTTCAAGTAAATCCTCAAGAGAGCAAGGGAAATACGGATCATAGCTGGCGATTCCAGTACTTATAGAAAGCTGATAGACACGGTTGCTTGTTGCGTTAAAGGATTTAATATCCTCCTGCAGACGCATGCCAAAAACATCAGGGTCGGTATCAGCCGTCTCTATTGCCATGATTACAAACTCATCTCCGCCGATCCTCGCAATAATGTCAGATTCCCTGAATGTTTCCTTTAAAATATTGGAAGCATCGACAAGCGCCGAACTGCCTTCCTGATGGCCGAAATTATCATTAATATTTTTCAGCCCATCGAGGTCAGCAAAAATCAGGAATAATCCTCTGTGGAGACGATCAGCCATCTTCAATTGCTGCTGAGCAAGGGTAAAGAATCCTCTCCTGTTGTATAAGCCTGTAAGTTCATCAACAAGTGAGAGGGAACGCAGCTGATCTTCCATGAGTTTACGTTTTGTAATGTCCCGGATAATGGTTGTATAAAATGTGCCCTTTTTTGTTTGCCAGACAGCAACAGAGACCTCGATCGGCAATTCCCTGCCGTCTTGCCTGAGTCCATCCAATTCGAAAGATTTTCCATTCACGGAATCAGCTGATATAGCGGATGAAAATATACTCTCCATCGTTTCCTGATGTAGATTCCGGTAACGCTCGGGCATCAAAATAGTCAAGGGCTTTCCGAGTACTTCATCACGCTTGTATCCAAAGATAATTTCGGCTCCCTTGTTCCAGAACATGATTGAACCATCATTGTCGGTTGTGACGATTGCATCTATTGCTGTTTGTGCCAGGGAACGGAATCGTTCTTCACTATCCCTCAGGGCTTCTTCAGTCCTTTTTAAATTGGAAATATCCCGGACATATTCAATCACTCCTATCAAATTACCATCTTTAGAGTCAAGCAGAGGAAAACTAAAGAGATGCAGCCAACCCTTTGTCCCTTCTGGCCCCGAAAGGGGCACAATATCAAAATCTTGCCTGCTGGTTTTTAAGGTGCGCAGGCTTGGGCATATTTCGCATGGCTGTGTTCTGCCGTGATAAGCATCATAACATTTAAGGCCGACGAGAGGCAGTTTGTGGTAATACCATTTTTTCATGGCTGAATTGACAAAAATGATATTTAAATCCTTGTCAAGGATGCTGATTCCGTCCTGTATGCTGTCAATAACGTCTCTGAAAAAATATTTTCTCTCAGTGAGTTTATTTTTTGCTTTGATGAGGCTGGTATGCCGGCTGCTGTTTTCTGATTTATTGCTCTTGCGTTTTCTCATGGCGATTTAACCGGATTATTTATTCTTTTAAGATCATGGGTTAGTAATAAAAAACTTTACTACCTAAAGCCATAGTATCACAGACGAAAGAAACTTGCAAAAAATGTCAAAAGAATTTGAAAAACTAGTGTGCTGTCTTTAACATTTCTATACATTATTTGCTATTTCAGTTTGCTTAGAGAATCAGTAATCCCCCTCAATCCCCCTTTAGAAAAGGGGGAGTAACTGAAGGGATTAGAAAAGGAGGAGTTCTCTATATCCCCCTCTGTTGTAAAGAGGAGGAAGAGGCGATTACTAAAAATGATTTGAGGATTTTTCAGCAACCTGATAAAAATTTGAAATGAATTAATGCAATGAACCTGTCAGGAATAATGAATGGAGAGTTATGGTATAATTTCTTTGCTATGAATATCAAGAAATTCGTAAGGCCTAATATCGGTTCCCTAACTGCATATTCAGCAAAAGAAATCCCCTGCAAGGTAAAACTCGATGCCAACGAGAGCCCATACGGGTTTGAGGGTATATATAAAGCATTGAAATCCTTGAAAACAAACAGGTATCCAGATCCAGAAGCAAAGTCTCTTAAGAAACTTATTTCAAGGGATTTGAAGGTAAAACCGGAAAACATACTGCAGGGGAATGGATCCGACGAGCTGGTTTATTATCTCATCACAACCTTCGGAGGTCATGTTCTTTATCCGGTTCCGACGTTCTCAATGTACGGGATTATATCACAGGCTATCGGTGAAGAGAGAATTGAAGTTCCTCTGGATAATGATTTCGATATAGATATCGAGAGGGTTCTTCTGGAAATACGGAAAAGAAAACCCCGGATGATTTTTTTAAGCTCACCGAATAATCCGACAGGTAACTGTTTTTCCTCTGAAAGGATATTAAAGATAATCGAGACGACGTCAGGAAAATCTATAGTTGTCGTCGATGAGGCATATCAGCCTTTTGCGAGCCTTAAGGGATTTGTCCCCATGCTCAATGATTATAAGAATCTCGTTATCATGAGAACGTTGAGCAAGATAGGACTGGCGGGACTGAGGGTAGGTTTCCTGATAGCTGATAAGGAAATAATCAAAGAGGTAAATAAGGTAAGGCTTCCGTTCAACCTCAACTCACTGTCTCAGGCATTGGCAGTCAACGTAATGAAGAACAAGAGCCTTTTAAAACAACATATAAGATTGATCATTTCAGAAAGGGGAAGGCTCTTTAATGAACTTTTAAAAATAGACGGCGTCGTTCCATTTCCATCCGAGGCGAATTTTATATTATTCAAAGTGCATGACTCCGACAGGGTATATGAGGGACTTTTGAAAAGAGGAGTGCTTGTAAGAAACATGAAAGGGGTTGTGAATGGGTGTCTCAGGGTGACTATAGGTAAACCGGAAGAGAATAAGATGTTTCTTACATCTTTAAAGAATGTTATAAAAAATTAACTTTTGTAAAATTATCAAACCATATAAGATGTCATGCTGAACTTGTTTCAGCATCTAATAAGCTGATATTCTGGGTAAGGTTCAATACCCGAGACACTGAACCAAGTTCAGGGTGACAAAAAAGGAAAATGAAGATATATGAGGGGAAAACATGAGGACAGCTAAAATAGAGAGAAAAACAAAAGAAACAGATATAAAAATAGCGATTAATCTTGACGGAGAGGGAAAATATTCTATTGATACGTCCATCCCGTTTCTTGATCATATGCTTTCTCTGATGAGCAAACACGGACTTTTGGACATGAGAATAAAAGCCAAGGGAGACATAGACGTTGACTATCATCATACAGTCGAAGATGTCGGCATTGTACTGGGAAAGGCCGTTAAGCAGGCACTTGGTGATATGAAAGGGATTTCACGTTATGGACAGGCGTCCGTGCCGATGGATGAGGCTATTGCATCGGTAAGCCTGGATATCAGCGGGAGGCCGTATTTTGTATATAAAGTTGAATTTCCGAAAAAGAGCAAACTGAAAAATTTTGATCCTGACCTCATAGAGGATTTTCTGCAGGCGTTTGTGAGTAGCGGCAATATGACGCTTCATGTCGTATCACCTTATGGCCGGAATACACACCATATCATAGAAGCAGTATTCAAAGCGCTGGGAAGGGCTCTGAAGCAGGCTGTTTCCCTTGATCCGAGAGTTAAGGGTGTGCCGTCAACGAAAAAATGTTTAGGGTAATCACTTAGACCCATCGAAAGAATGAAAAGAATCCCCTCTTGGGAGGGGAGAAGGGGTGGGTGCATTTATCAGAAAATTGAAACGAAAGAAGGTTATTCCATATAATCCTCTTTTAAAAGAGCTTGCAAGACAATTACGTAATAACAGTACTCCCTCTGAGATTTTATTATGGAGATACTTAAAAAGAAGACAGATGCTTTCTTATGATTTTGACCGACAAAAACTCATAGATAATTATATTGTAGATTTTTTTTGCAATGAATTAATGCTTGCTATAGAAATTGATGGAGATACGCATAATTACAAATATAATTATGATAGAGAGAGACAGGAACGATTGGAAAAATTGGGAATCGAGTTTTTAAGATTTACTGATATTGATGTGAAAAGGAATATTGAAGGTGTTTTATCAGCTATTGAACATTGGATTAATGGGCATAAAGATAATGAATTCAAGCATGAATACCCACCCCTGCACCCCTCCCAAGAGGGGAACCCACCCCTGCACCCCTCCCAAGAGGGGAGATTATGAAGATTGCAATAACAGGAAAGGGTGGAGTCGGAAAGACTACACTCGCATCTTTGCTAGCCCATCTATATGCTGAAGAGGGAAGAAGGGTTATAGCTGTTGACGCAGACCCTGATGCAAACCTTGCATCAGCCTTGGGTATTCCAAAAGGAGAGGCAGAAAAAATAAGACCCATCTCAGACATGGCTGATCTCATTGAAGAGCGTACAGGAGCCAGGCCAGGCAGGTCGGGCGGTATCTATAAGATCAATCCGAAGGTTGATGACCTTCCGGAAGGTATCGGGTTTAAGCTTGACGGTATTACGTTGCTCATCATGGGAAAATTGAAGGCCGCAGCCTCCGGATGCTATTGCCCTGAGAATATACTTTTACGGAGTTTGCTGAAACATCTGATCGTTGACAGGAGTGAAGTCGTTATCGTTGATATGGAGGCGGGAATAGAACATCTCACAAGAGGCACTGCAGAGTCTGTAGATGCGTTCATCGTTGTAGTAGAACCCGGACAGAGAAGCATGCAAACCGCTAAAACAGTTTTCGAAATGGCAAAGAATCTCAGCGTCCAGAAAGTATACGTTGTTGCTAATAAGGTAAGAGGGAGTGAGGATATCCTTTTTATAAAAGATAATATTGGCCAAATGGAAGTTGCCGGATCACTTTCATTCAACAATGCTATTATGGAAGCCGATATGAAGGGTGCATCTCCATATCTGTTTTCAAAAGAGACTGTTGATGAGGTAAGGGAACTGAAAAAAAGAATTGAAAAGGATTTTACATTCGCACCATGAAGCTGAAAAAAATTCTGACAGGTATTGACTTCGGAAAGGATACAAACAGTGTAATGGCATATGCAGCATCTTTTGCCGGTATTTTCGGATCTTCTGTGAAGCTTCTCTATGTCATTGACTATCTTGTAACTCCGCCGACATATTTGACGCCCTACATAGCAGAAGAGAAGAAGGTAGCCGAGAAAAAATTTGAAACCCTGAAAAGACAGTTGACCGATGCTGAAATCGGGGCCGAGACAGAGGTGATTGTCGGAAGACTGCAGGAGTCTTTTGAAGCAGCAGCGAAGAAGACAGGGGCTGACATGCTCGTGCTTGGCTTCATGTCTCACGTATTCAGGAGGAGCAGTTCCGAAAAGCTTATCAAGGGATTACAGATGCCAATGCTTGTTGTCAGAGGAGAAAAGGCTGAACCTTTAAGAATCGGTTCAGTACAGATCAGGAGTATTCTCTGTCCTATTGATTTTTCAGAGACATCCGGCAAGTCACTGGAAATTGCTAAAGAATTGAGCGGGCTTTTCTCGGCTAAACTGCATGTGCTCTATGTGTCACCCGACTATATGCTGAAAAAAATGAAGATATCAGAAGATAGGGACAGGGCAAGCCGTGATTTACTCGAAAGGGCAAATGAGAAACTCACTGAATTCCTTGGCTCACATAACCTTAAGGATACCGGAGAAATAGATGAAGGAGAACCTGATAACAGAATAGTCAACTTTGCGAAACAAAAGGATATTGATCTTATTGTAATGGGTGCCCGCGGGCTGGGACTCATTAAAGGGATGCTTATAGGCAGTGTAACCGATGCTGTCCTGAAATCATCTCCCTGTCCAGTGCTTGTAATACACTGATGTTTGCTGAGATATTCTTCCTTTTTATAGGCCTCGTAATCATACTCATTTCTGCAGAAGTCTTTACAAATGGAATAGAGACCCTCGGCAGGAGATTTTCCCTTTCTCAAGCGGTAGTGGGCAGCCTGCTGGCTGCGGTTGGCACCGCTTTACCGGAAACAATACTTCCTGTAGTGGCTATATTTTTTTACAGCGGCAAGTCAGCTGAGGACATAGGCGTCGGTGCAATACTCGGTGCTCCTTTCATGCTGTCTACGCTGGCATTTTTTTTCGTAGGACTGACCGTCATAGCCTCATATTTGAAAAAGAGACGGAAATTTGAAATTAATGTTGAGATCCACTCCACGAGGAGAGACCTTATGTTCTTTTTACCCATGTATGCCGTAGCAGTCCTTATGCCTATTGTTGTTGGAAAGTCTTTTTCAGTGCTTATCGCAATAATTCTCGTTGGTGGATACATATTCTATGCGTACCGAACCTTCAGGGGTGAAAGCGCAGATATTGAACATTCTGAAGAAATGTATCTCTGGAGGCTATTGAGAAAAATAAGACTGACAAATGCCGAGGGACCTCATCTTATAGTAATATTATTACAGGTAGTTGGTTCATTGGCCGTTATGATAACGGGTGCTCATACGTTTGTTGGGAGTCTCGAACATGTTTCAATACGATTCGGCATGAATCCGCTGCTATTCGCCCTGATGCTTGCTCCGGTAGCAACGGAGCTTCCGGAGAAGTTCAACAGTGTTACCTGGACATGGAAGGGTAGGGATACACTGGCCATCGGAAACATAACAGGCGCAATGGTTTTTCAATCAACCTTTCCCGTTTGTGTAGGATTGCTGTTCACAGAGTGGAAACTGACAGGCATGGCGTTCCTGTCTGCTGTCATTGCCCTGACGTCAACACTGATAGTTCTTCTTGAGATTACCTTCAGAAAACGGCTCTCGCCGTTCACAATGCTTTTCGGCGGTGTGCTCTATTTAATCTATGCGGTTGTATTAATTACCGGTAACAGTTAGAGGATTTTAACGTCTGCGAATTACCCCAAGCCATTGTTAGGGTCTTTCCATTATTTTTGTGATCTATATCACATCAATTTTTGTTTCTTTATAGTAACTTTTTAAATAAAGAAAGTAATTATGATCATTTTCCTTAATATATTTGTGTTATGAGAGAATCAGATATTTACGAAGAAATCATAGATTTTGACAATAAGCGGGAAATGCTTACTTTCAGTAAGATTAACGATACCTTAACCTTAGATTTTATGCCCCAATATAAGTCAGAAGATCTTATGGATTTCTTCCAGAGTAAGAGTGTTGAATATATCGAAAACCGGGAAAATAACATAGAGAAGAATAATGTTCTTGAGAAAGAGAAGCTGGATAAGTATGAAAAAACAGGAGACATTGTTCAAACATATTTCCGCTCAATGGGCAATATTACAGTGCTCACAAGAGATGAGGAAACAGATTTGGCAAGGAGAATAGAGGAAGGGACAGACATTCTGAAAGGGATAATAACAAAACTTCCCTTATACAAGAAACTAAAAGCGACTTTACATAACAACGGCACAGGAGAGGATGGTAATCATTCAGATGAAGATAAATTAGATGAGATCCTGTATGAAAGCTCAGAAATGCTTGATAATCTTATGTGTAGCATAAAGATTGCTGATGGAAAGATTGAAAGATATGGTACATTACAGAATCTAAAGAAGTTAATAAAAGAAAAAAAGAGAAAAAATGCCAATCCCTTCAAGCTTAACATGATTGCTGAAGAGGTTCAGAGAGAGTATAAAAGCGTAGAATGTGAGGTGGGAATCAAAGTTGATGAATTGAAGCCTTTATATGAGAGGATAACCAGAGCAAGAAAGCTTGTTGCCGAGGCAAAGAATGAATTTGTAACCCGTAACCTGAGACTGGTAATTAATATTGCTAAACATTATCTTGGAAGAGGGCTCTCTTTTCTTGACCTTATTCAAGAAGGCAATATCGGGCTTATGAGAGCAGTAAACAAGTTTGATTATAAAAAGGGAGTTAAGTTCAGTACCTATGCAACGTTGTGGATAAAACAATTCATTGCGAGAGCAATTATGGATCAGACAAAAACGATCAGAGTTCCTAGTAATATCATGGAACAATATAATAGTATTATTAAGGTTTCCAGAGAGTTTATGTTACAACTTGGAAGAGAGCCCAATTTAGAAGAAATTGCAACAAGAGCAGGAATTTCTGCAGATAAAGTCGAAGGTATCTTTAAAGCAGTGCAGGATACCATATCTCTTCAAACTACCATAGGAGATAATGAGGCAACACTTGAGCAGTTTATTAGTGACAATAAAAATAGTTCACCATATGATAATCTTGAAAAAAATATGATATCTGAACAAACATTAAAAACCCTTAAAACACTTACTCCCAAAGAAGAAAAAGTAATAAGAATGAGATATGGTATAGGGCTTGACAGAGATTATACCCTGGAGGAAATAGGAAGATATTTTGACGTCACTCGTGAAAGAGTAAGGCAAATAGAGACGATAGCTATGAAAAAACTCAGGCATCCGAGTAGACGCAAATTATTAAAGGCTTTAAATACCGTTTGATTTACAGAAACCATTGTGATTCATGGGATATAATTTCTGCTGCTGTTATTATCTGTCAAAAAGATCAATATGATATCCCCAGTGATGATGAAGCCTGGTTAAGTCTCTTGTCGAGTGTCCATAGAGGAATATTGGTCAACAGTGCCGACGAAAGTAAATGCATATCAACATACCCTAATCCTTTCCCCATGAGGTGATAATTTTCTATAAATCGCATCACCTCTTCATGATCCGCATGGGCCGCCATAGGGAGTGCCTGCAGGAGAGAAAGAATTTCAGCCCTGTTTATGAGATTACCACAAGCGAGTTCACCTATGATGAACGGATGACAAGCAACATGGGCATCACTCAAAAGTGTTCCAAGTCCAACGTTGCCGGTTCGCAGATGTGCAACCCACACAGAAGTGTCAACAAGCACCATTTTATTTATCTGCTGACCTTCTACGAGGGATTGTCTCCAATTTCTTTTCCGTTCCCCCGAGTTTGGCGAGTCTCTTGGCACTCTCTCTCGCTATAAGCGCTTCGAGCCCGAGCCTGACAAGAGAAGTTTTTTCCTTAATACCGGTCAATTTTGCTGCTTTGTCAAGCAAGTTGTCTTCTATGTTGAGTGTAGTTTTCATAACTTCTCCTTGTATGAATATATATTATATGTATTAGTATGTATTAATCATATGTATTTGTCAAATGCCGTTCAGTTAGTCTGACAGATAACAGCGTCATTAGCCATCGGGGTACAAAGCATTAAAAACGGAAGGTGACTATTTCGCTTTGTCCATAAACTATGTTTTATGTAATCTGTCATTCCCCGACTTGATCGGGGAATCCAGTATTTTCAATAAGTTCTGGATTGTCCGGTCAAGCCGGACAATGACAAAATACGACTCTATGGACAGGCACTATTCTAGGTC
>Ga0256868_10001204_pt1 | contig 14335 bp, 10 predicted proteins | sample RVTome_13_FD_187341 | JGI IMG/M metagenome (GOLD analysis project Ga0256868, IMG submission 187341) | Soil microbial communities from uranium-contaminated site in the Upper Colorado River Basin, Wyoming, United States - RVT92D227 HiSeq ... | reverse complement strand
CCGGCGGAGGCCCCGCGCCCTAGAGGGCAAGGGCATGGCATACCGCTCCGGAAGGTGAATGGCCGGGGAGATGGCCAATGGGCACGTTCACCGGCCGCAGCCGGGGAGCCGAGGCTGGACGCGAGCGGGGACCCCGGAGGCGAAGCCGCCACGGGCGCTCTATTGACTGGGCGCACCAATGGAAAACCGCCGGGGGCGGGTCACCGTCCCCGGCGGTTTCTCTATCCTGCGGCGATGCCGCTGACGGATCAGGCGAGCTTCCTGCCTCCCTCGGCCGCCCACTTCTCGAGCATGTCGGTGGTGACCGACTTGGGACGCTCGAGGGCGTACCCCAGGCCGCGGTCCCAGGTGAGGTTGCACAGGACGCCCAAGGCCCGCCCGATGCCGAAGAGCACGGTGTAGAAGTCGTACTCGACGACGCCGTAGTACCACTGGATGACGCCGGACTGCGCATCGACGTTCGGCCACGGGTTCTTCGCTTTCCCGTGCTCCCTGAGGACGTCCGGCGCGACCTTGTAGATCATGTTGACCAGCTTGAAGAGCGGGTAGTCCGGCAGGTTCTTCAGGCAGAACTCCATCTGCGAGACGTACCGGGGGTCGGTCTTGCGCAGCACCGCGTGGCCGTACCCCGGGATGACCTGGCCGCTGTTCAGGGTATCCCACAGGAACTTCTTGAGCTCCTCCTCGGTGGGGAGCTTTCCTCCCAGCTTTTTGAACACCCCCTGGCACCATCCCAGCACTTCCTGGTTCGCCAGGCCGTGGAGCGGGCCGGCCAGGCCGTTGATGCCGGCGGAATAGGCGTAGTAGGCATCGGAAAGGGCCGAGGCCACGAGGTGCGCGGTGTGCGCCGACACGTTGCCCGACTCATGGTCCGAGTGGAGGCAGAAGTACATCCGGGCCACGTCGTCATAGGGCTTGCCGATCCCCATCATACGGGCGAAGTTGCCGCCCAGGTCGAGCTTCGGGTCCGGGGCAATATGGGTGTCGCCCTTGTACTTCATCCGGTAGATGTACGCCCCGATCGACGGCAGTTTCGCCATCAGGTTGCAGGCGTCCTCGAACATCGGGTCCCAGTAGTCTATCTTCTTCATTCCCTCGCCGTATCTCTTCGCGAAGATGGATTCCCGCTGCATTGCAACGATGGCGGCGGAGAACATGGTCATCGGATGGGTGTCGCGCGGCATGGCGCGCAGGACGTCGAACACGTACTGGGGGATCTGGGAGCGGACTTTGAAATCCTCGACCGTCGCCAGGGCCTGCTCCATCGTGGGGACATCGCCGGTCATCAGGAAATAGAAGAACCCCTCGACGTAAGGGTACTCGGACCCGGGGACCTTGGGAAGGGCCGCGAAAGACTCGGGGATCGTCTTCCCGCGGAAGCGGATCCCTTCCTGAGGATCCAGGTAGGAGATGTCGGTCACGAGGCAGCGGACGTCGCGCGCGCCGCCGATGCACTGATCGATAGTAACCTGGTCGATGACCACCTTGCCTTGCTCCTTGACCAGCTTGGTGATGCGTGGACGGTGCGCCTGAATCTTCTCGAAAAGCTTTTCCTTGAGCGTCGCCATGCTGTCGAACCCCCTTTCATGGGATAGCGGTATTTGACGGATCAGCTTCTTACGGTTTTACGGGCACCCTCCTTTCCGTTCTTGGTAGATTCTCTCCATGGTAGCAGCCAGGGGACAGCGCTCCATTCGCAGTGCGGCAATCACCCCCCCTTCCTGTACCCGGAGTACTGCCTGTAGAATGACGTCAATGTGCTTGATTCGGATCTTGCAGAATGTATACCGTATACAGTCTTTCTATCTTAATAGCAAGAAAGGTTTCGGCAAGTCAAGCCAAAAGAGCGGCAGTTTGACACCCGGGAAATTCCTTTATAGTATGGGGCACTTACTTCCTGCGACCCGGTGCCGGCCGGGAACGCGGCGAGGAGGACTCCGGTGGGCCTTTTCGACGAACCCGTTCTCATCTTCGACGGCGCGTGCGGGACGAACCTGCAGCGATTTTCCCTGCCCCCGTCGGCCTGGGGAAAGCACGAGGGGTGCAACGAATATCTGAACCTCTCGGCCCCGGAAGTCATCGCGGAACTGCACGGGTCGTTCCTTGCCGCCGGCGCGATGGTCCTCGAAACGAACACCTTCGGCGCCAACTCCGTCGTCCTCGCCGAGTACGGGCTGGAAAACCAGGGAGAGGAGATCAACCGCGCCGCGGTGGAGCACGCCCGGACCGCCATCGCGCGGCACGGAGGCCGCGGCTACGTCGCCGGGGCCATCGGGCCGACGACGAAATTGCCTTCGCTGGGGCACATTTCCTACGAGGAGATGGCCCGCGCGTTCGGCGGACAGGTGCGCGCGCTTGTCCTGGCGGGGGTGGACCTCCTCCTGTTCGAGACCTGCCAGGACCTGCAGCAGGTGAAAATCGGCCTGGTGAGCTGTTTCGAGGAACTGGAGCGGCTGGGCCGGGAGATCCCCGTCATGGTCTCCCTCACGATCGAGAGCTCGGGAACGATGCTGGTCGGCACGGACGTGGCGGCGGCCGCAGCGGCCATCGAGCCCTTCCCCGTATTCTCCCTGGGACTCAACTGCGCCACCGGGCCGGAGGGGATGAAATCCCACATCCGGTATCTCGGCCGCCACTGGCCGGGCCGGGTCTCCTGCATCCCCAACGCCGGCATCCCGCAGGTGCTCGGGGGACAAACGGTCTACTCTCTTTCTCCGGAACGATTCGCCGAGGAGCTCGAGGCGTTCGTGACCGAAGAAGGGGTGAGCATCGTGGGCGGATGCTGCGGTTCGACCCCGGAGCACATCCGGTGCCTGGCCCAGGCGCTTTCCTCCGTGCGCCCCGCCCCGCGCGCCCCGCAGGGAAAACCCTCCCTGTCGAGTCTCTACCAGGCCGTGGAGATCCGTCAGGAGATCCCGCCGCTTCTCATCGGGGAGCGGGCGAACGCCAACGGGTCGCGGCAATTCCGGGAGCGCCTCCTCGCCGACGACTACGAAGGGGCGCTCGCGATCGCCCTCGAGCAGCAGGAGGACGGCGCACACGCCCTGGACCTGTGCACGGCGTACGCCGGTCGGGACGAGAAGGCGGACCTGGCGACACTTACCCGCCTCTTCGCCCAGTACGTCCGCCTCCCCACCGTGATCGACTCGACCTCCCCCGAGTGCATCGAGGAGGCCCTCCGGATCCACCCCGGGAGATGCCTCGTCAACTCGATCAACCTCGAGGACGGAGGGAAAAATTGCGAGCGGATCTGCCGGCTGGCGAAAAAATACGGCGCCGCCGTCGTGGCCCTGACCATCAACGAGAAGGGAATGGCGATGACCGCCGAGGAGAAGCTGGCCACGGCGAAGACGATCTACGACCTGGCGGTCCACCGGCACGGATTGCGCCCGCACGACCTCCTGTTCGACATGCTGACCTTCACGATCGGCTCGGGGGACGCATCCCTCCGCGACGCGGCGGCGGAGACGATCGAGGCCGTCCGACGCGCGCGGGAGGAACTGCCGGGGGCGTTCACCCTTCTGGGGGTGAGCAACATCTCCTTCGGGCTGTCCCCGGCTTCCCGCCGCGCGCTCACCTCGGTCTTCCTCCACGAGGCGGTCGAGGCGGGGTTGACCGCCGCCATCATCGACGCCGCGAAGATCCTCCCCCTCGCGAAGATCCCGGAGGAGGACCGCCGCGCCTGCCTCGACCTGATCCACAACCGGCGGTCGGAGGGCGGGGAAACGCCTCTCGATGCGTTCCTCGCGCATTTCGCCGGGAAGACGGAAGGGGAAGGCACCTCCCCCGCAAAGACCGACGCCGCGGCGCCTCCGGAGAAGGCGCTCACCGAGAAGGTCGTCGCGGGCGACCGGGAGGGGCTCGAGGACCTCCTGTCGATCCTGCTCTCCCGGTGGCCGGCGGGGGCGGTGATCAACAACATCCTCGTGCCGGCGATGCGGCATGTGGGGGAACTGTTCGGGCGGGGCGAGATGCTGCTGCCGTTCGTGCTCAAGTCCGCGGAGACCATGAAGCGGAGCGTGGACATCCTGGAGCCCTTCCTGGCCAAGGCCGATCGGGAGACCGGCCGCAAGATCCTCCTGGCGACCGTCGCGGGGGACGTGCACGACATCGGGAAGAACCTGGTCGACATCATCCTCTCCAACAACGGCTACCGCGTGTTCAACCTGGGGATCAAGGTCCCCGCGGAGACGATCATCGAGAAGGCCCGCGAATACGGCGTCGACGCGATCGGTCTCTCCGGCCTCCTCGTCAAGTCGGCCATCGTCATGAAGGAAAGCATGCCCCAGTACCGGGAGGCAGGGCTGTCCGTCCCCATCCTCCTCGGCGGAGCGGCGCTCACCGGGAAATTCGTGGCCGAGGAGTGCGTGCCGGGATACGGAGGGAAGGTGGTCTACTGCGCCGATGCATTCGCGGGGCTCGCGGCGATGCGGGACCTCGAGGCCGGAACGCTGCGCTCCACGACGCACCGGGAGACGGCACGGCAGGCCGCCGCGCCGGGGCGGAGGGAGGCCCGGATCTCCCGGGAATCCCCGGTCCCGACCCCCCCTTTCCTCGGGGCGCGCCATGTCACCGACATCGGGACGGAACTGCTTTTCCCCTACGTCAACGAGCAGGCGCTGTTCCGGGGACGCTGGGGGTACCGTCGGGGAAAGAGGGAGGCCGGGGAGTACCGCCGGCTCATCGAGGGGACGGTCCGGCCGATGTACGAAGAGCTGAAGCGCCGGTGCGCGGAGGAAAAGCTCGCCCGCCCGATGGTGGCCTACGGATATTTCCGTTGCTTTCCCGAGGACGACACCCTCGTCGTGGAGCATGAAGAACGGAAATTCCCGTTCCCCTTCCCCCGCCAGAAAAACCCGCCGCATCTGTGCATCGCCGACTACTTCCGGACGGCGGCGGAGGGGGGCGACGTCGCGGGCTTCTTCGTGGCGACGATCGGGGAGCGGTTCGGGCAGGCCGCGCGGGAACTGTTCGAGGCGGACCGGTACCACGACTACCTGATGCTGCACGCCCTGAGCGTCGAGCTTACCGACGCCCTGGCCGAATACTGGCACGAAATGATGCGGCGGGAGCTGGGGATCGCGGGGCAGCGGCCGTCCGGACCGGAAGGCTACGTCGTCCAGGAGTACCAGGGGTCCCGGTACGGTTTCGGCTACCCCGCCTGCCCGGATCTTACGGCCCACCGCCCCGTGTTCGAACTGCTCCGTCCCGGGGAGATCGGTGTCACTCTCACCGAGACGATGGAGATGGTGCCCGAGCAGACCACTTCGGCCCTCGTCGCGCACCATCCCCAGGCGAAATATTTCGCCGTGTAGGCAGCCGAAGGAGCAAAGCCGTGAAAAAGTACATCTGCACGAATTGCGGGTACGTGTACGATCCCGAAGCGGGCGACCCGATGGGGGACATCCCCCCCGGTACCCCCTTCGAGGCGTTGCCGGACGGGTGGGTATGCCCCATGTGCTATGCGCCCAGGTCCAGTTTCGACGAGATGGAATAGGCGATGGAGAAGATCCTCGAACGGATGAAGAAGTCCCCGCTGGTCTTCGACGGCGCCATGGGGACGATGATCTACGAGCGGGGGGTCTTCATCAACACCTGCTTCGACGAGCTCTCCCTCTCCAATCCGAAGCTCATCCGCCAGATCCACAGCGACTATGTCGAGGCAGGGGCCGAGGTGATCGAGACGAACACCTTCGGGGCCAACCGGATCGCCCTCCGCCCGTACGGGCTTTCCGAGAAGGTCGTGGAGATCAACCGCCAGGCGGTGCGGATCGCCCGGGAGGTCGCGATGGACTCGGTGTACGTCGCCGGAGCCGTGGGGCCGTGCATCCGTCCGGACCAGATCATGCCGGAGGAGCACGCCGTCGAAGTGGAGGAGGCCTTTGCCGAGCAGATCGGCGCTCTGGTGGCCGAGGGCGTCGATCTCGTCGTTCTGGAGACCTTCACCCATTTGAAGGAACTCCAGCGGGCGGCCCGGGCGGCCAAGAAGCTCGGCGCGACGGTGCTCGCGTCGTTCGCGCTGAACGACCGCGGGGAGACCGCCGTGGGGATGAAGGCGGGCGCCATCGCCCAAGCCCTGGAATCCGACGGAAATGTGGACATCGTCGGGATCAACTGCGGGACCGGCCCCGCCGGGGTCTTCGACGCGCTGCACTCCGTTCTCCCCCAGGTCGGAAAACCGGTCGTCGTGATGCCGAACGCGGGGTTTCCCCGCGATATCGGCGGGCGGCTGCTCTACCTCACCAGCCCGGAATATTTCACCGAGTACGCCAAGAAGTACATCGAACTGGGCGTGCGCGGCGTGGGGGGCTGCTGCGGGACCACCCCGGCGCACATCCGGGTGGCCAGCCGGGCGATCAAGTCGCTTTCCGGCGTGAAGACGCACGTGAAGATCCGTCCGCTCGCCCAGCAGGGGGTTCTGATCCAGGTCGTTCCCCCCGAGAAGAAGTCCCGGCTGGCCCGCAAGATGCTCGCGGGGGAAAAGGTCACCTCCGTGGAGATCGTCCCCCCGCGCTCCAGCGACCTCTCGAAGATGCTCGCCAAGGTGAGACAGTGCGCCGAGGCCGGGGTCGACGCGATCAACATCCCGGACGGCCCTCGGGCCAGCGCGCGCATCTCCCCCATGATCGCCGCCATCACCATCCTGAGAGAGGTCGGCATCGAGCCGATCCTCCACTACTGCTGCCGGGACCGCAACCTCATCGGGATGCAGTCGGACCTCCTCGGCGGGTACGCCGCAGGTCTCGCCAACTTCCTGATCATCACGGGGGACCCCCCCAAGGTCGGCGACTATCCCCAGGCCACGGGGGTCTTCGACGTGGATGCGATCGGTCTCGTCCAGGTGACGGACAACCTGAACCGGGGATTCGACATCGGCGGGAACCCGATCGACCCGCCCACCGGCATCTTCATCGGGGTGGGCGCAAACCCGTGCGCCGTGGATCTTTCGCGGGAGATCGAACGCTACTACCGCAAGATCGACGCGGGCGCCGAGTTCGCCATCACCCAGCCGGTCTTCGACGTGGAGGCCCTGTTCCGCTTCCTGGACCGCGTGGAGGGGTACGCGCGGCGCATCCCCGTCCTGGCGGGAGTCTGGCCGCTGTTCAGCTACAAAAACGCCGAGTTCATGAACAACGAGGTCCCCGGCGTGGTCGTCCCCCGGGAGATCCTCGACCGGATGGCCCGCTGCCGGACCCAGGAGGACGGCCGCCGGGCCGGGATCGACATCGCGAGAAAGACGATCGAGCAGATCTCCCCCCGCATGAGCGGCATCCAGGTGAGCGCCCCCCTGGGCAGCGTGGAAACCGCCCTCGCCGTTCTGGGGAAAGAGCGATAAAAAATATTCCGGGTTTATTGACATCGTCCAACCCCGTCCCTATAAATGTCCTATGGCGGACGAAAGCGAACTCTCTTTTTCCGAAGACCATATCTGGGTCCTGGAAATGGGTGACACCGCGCGAATAGGGATCTCCGATTACGCCCAGGAGCAGCTCGGCGAGATCTTGTCCGTCTTGCTGCCCGAGAACGGAAAGTTCGTCGAGCAGGGGGAGACGATGGGAGAGCTCGAATCCCAGAAGACCGTCGTCGAGCTCGTTTGCCCCCTGTCCGGCACCATCCGGGCGCACAACGAAAGCGTCGTGGAGGACCCTTCCCTGATCAACGTGGATCCGTACGGAAAGGGGTGGCTCATCGAGGTGGAGGTCACCGAGCCCGAGGAGCTGGAAGGCCTCATGAGCCACGACGAGTACGAGCTGTTCATCGAAGACTGAGTCACTTCTTCTTCAGGATCCTGTCCAGCGAGCTCTGCGCCGATTTCAGGAGGTCCCGGCTCAATTCGTAATTGTGGGTCCCCCGCCCGTTGGTGACGATCTGATAGTTCGTCTCGGCTCCCTGGAGGAGCTTCCTCTCCTCGTCGACGTTCTTTCCGAACTTTCTGCTTCGCTCCAGGTATTCCCTCGCTTCCTCGAGCGACACCGCAATGACGTTCTCCTTCGCGGTGATCTCCTCCTTCCAGGAGAGGAGCATCTTCCCGTATTCGGCGCTGTGACACTCTTCGCACTTGGCCTTGACGGTGAGTACCGTCTGCGCCCCCTTCTTCAGCTCGTGGCAGTCGGTGCATTTCAGGCCCGCCTTCGCCATCACGTCGGGGGCCGCCGAAACGCCGGAGGGCTTCACCTTCCCCTCATAGAGCGCCTTGGGGGCCTTGTGGCAATGTCCGCAATCGATGTCCCGGCTCTCGTGGTGGCACGACATGCACTCGGACTTGGTGACGATCCGCATCTTGTGCTTGTCGGGGGAATGGCACTTGGTGCACTGGATTCCCACGTCCTGGACGTGCAGCGAGTGGGGAAAGCGCACCTCCATCTCCTTGAAGAAGAGTTCCCCCGGCGGCCGGATACGCTGGTGGCACAACGTCATGCAATAGGAGGACGGACTGGCGAGGATGGCCGGCCGGGGAGGCCCGCCGGAGATCCCGGCGGCCTTGAACGCCGCCTGGACCTGGTCGTATCCGGCCCGCACGATCCGGTAGGCATACTCGATGTTGTGGGCTCCGCGTCCGGCCTTCAGGAGGTCGAGATTGGCGCGGGCATCCGCCACCAGGGCGCGGGCCTCCGCGACTTTCTTCGATTTCGTAGGTCCGGTCCCGACGGCCGCCTCCCCGGAGGAGACGATCGCGCCCATGTCGGCGGCGAGGACGCGGGACGCCTGGATCCAGTCGTCGAGCATCCGGTCGTAGTTCTTCCCGTGGCAGGCGACGCAGCTTTGCCGCTCGGCCGTGAGCTTCTTTTCGCCGGGGAAGGCGACGCCGGACTCGCGCACCTCGACGGACTTCGTGTGGCACCCGTCGCAGGCCACCTGGGCCGAGAACATCCTCGACGGGGTGTCGGCGACGCCCCGCGCGCCGGCCCCCATGTACATCTCCTTCTGATAGTTGTGGAGCCGCTTGTGGCAGGCGTCGCACTGGACCTCGAAGGTCCTGACCATCTCGACTTCGCCGTGCCGGATCTTCTCGTGGCATTTCAGGCACTCGATCGCGTTGATGGTGACGTGGATCCTGTGGAGGGCGAGCGGGTCGGTCTTCCGGTTCAACCTGCCCACGTGGCAGTCGAAGCAATGGGAGTCTTCGACCCGTCCGTCCCCCTCCGCCACGCGCAGGTGGCACTGCTTGCACTGGACCCCGATCTTCAGGTACGAGTCGTGGGAGAAGGTGAACCCGCTGTGTTCCACCGTCCGCGTCGGGGTGCCGTGGCAGCCGGGGCATCCGCCGAGGGCCTGCCCCTGGCCGATCCCCTTGAAGTGGCACAGGAAGCAGACGTTCGTGTCGACCGCAACATGTTCTCCCTGGACGATCGAATAGTGGCACGACGTGCAACGCAGCTTCTCCCCGCGCCGAAGCTTCGTCATGTGATCCTGGTGGTCGAAGGTGATGTTGCCCAGCTTGGCTTTCCCCTTCTCGATGCGCCCCTCGTGGCAACCTACGGCAAGGCACGCCTTGTCCGGCACGTTTGCGTGGGGCCGGGGGTTGTACAGCCCGGTCCAGTATTTCAGCGTCGTCACCGTGATGAACACCGGGGAGAAGGAGTGGCACTTGATGCAGGAAACGTCGGCGTGCCGGGACGTCTTCCACTGGTCGTAGAACGGATCCATATAGTGGCAGACGACGCACGACTTCGGGAAGTACGCCGCGACGAAGAAAGCGCCGTTGAAGACAATGCCGATCCCGAGGACGATCGCGCCCAGGGTCAGAAGCAGTTTCCGGTGCCGGTGGACCGCGTCCCAGAGGTGCCCGAGCATCTCCTTCATGGGTGGGGTACCTCCGCCGTCTGCTTGGCCCGTCTGGCCATGATCTCTTCATACTCGAGCGGGTGCTCGTCCTTGATCTCGTGTTCCGAGATCTGGCCGTGCCACCACATCAGCGTCCCGGGGAAACGGTCCGGGTTGAAGTGGACGTTGTAGAAGTGCCAGATGACGATGGCCAGCGTGGCAAGCATCGCCTCGTCGCTGTGCATTTCGTGGGCGACGTCCAGGACATACTTCGGGAAATACTTGAGCACGATCATCTCGAACCAGAGGAAGAGCCCCGATCCGATCATGATGACGCACCCCCAGTAGACGGCCCAGTAGTCGAATTTCTCGAGGTAGCTGAACCGGCCGAACCGCGGCTTCTCCGGGGTTTTTCCCAATAAATGCCGGATGTTCTGCATCAGGTCCCTTGCATCCTTGGGGGTGGGGATGAGGAGCACGAAATCGCGCCGGCCCCGCCGGGAGAGCACCGTGTAGAAAAGGTGATGCACCATGAAGTAGATGAGCATGCCCGCGCCGATCCGGTGCACGATCGTGGAGTTGTGGATCCCCCCCCACAGGGCCACCAGGTAGTGGGACAGCACGAAGTCGGGAAATTTGATCGGCATCCCGGTGATGACGAGGAGGATGACCGAGGTGAACATCACGATGTGCTGGAAGCGGAAGTTCCTGTTGAACCGCTCGAACATCTCCCCTTCTTCGGGATGCCTCTCCCGACGCCTCTCCTCCCGGCGTCTGCGCTCCTCCGCCCTGCGCTCCGCCGCCGTGCGGATCCGTCTTTCCCGCTCCACCTCCTCGAGGACGCGGGCGCGGACCTTCTCCCGGATCTTCTCCGCCTCGGACGGTTCGAGGCCGCCGGTCTCCTCGGCGACGGCCGCCTCGATGTCGCGTTCCAGGGATTCCTGCTTCGGGTCCTTCTTCTCGTTCCTGGGCATTCGTTCTCTCTCCCGCTCCTGGTTTTCATCCTTCGGGCAATGCCCGCGATCCCGTTACTGCTCGCCGCGAAGCCTTCGGGTCCGCCCGTACATGTCGAGGAAGATGTGCGCGATGAGGGCGAGCATGGTGCCGATCGTGAGGTATTTGAAGAACTGCGCGGTGTAATAGATGATCCCGGACTCCTTCTTGTGGGCGTCCACGTGCATCTTCCCCACGGCGAAGTTGGGGTTGGCCCCCGGGTGGCATTTCCCGCAGGTGGCGGGAACGTTCTTCGGGTTGACCATGGAGAGCGGATCCTCCGGCGGCCGAATGTCGTGGATGCCGTGGCACGAGGCGCAGTTGGCCACGGTCCGGGAGCCGAAACCGCTCGCCACGCCATGGAACGAGTTCTTGTACGTGGCCACCTGCTCGGTCTCGATGCCGAACTTGCTCATGATCGTAACGGAGGCGTGGCACGTCGAGCACTGCTCCGCGACGTGGGTCGCGTACACCGAGGACTTGGGATCCAGGTGGCCGTAAATCTTGTGCTCTCCGTGGCAGCCGGTGCACGAAGGGGCGTCCATGATCCCCTTCGACAGCGCCACGCCGTGGATCGAGGTCTTGTACTGCGCGTAGATCTCGATGTGGCACCTTCCGCACGTCTCCGCGACGTTCCGGGGGGAAACCGCCGACACCTCGTCCTTCGCCTTGCGGATGGAGTGGTCCCCGTGGCAATCCTGGCACAAGGGAGCCTTCGTGTTCCCCTTCGCGATCGCCGTGCCGTGGACCGAACCGAAATACTCCAGGTAGGAGTCCGACTGCGGGGCCCCTTCGGCGTTCCCCTTGTAGTGGCAGTGGGTGCAGACCACGCGCTTGGGGCGCTGGCGGTGGGGGATCTCGCTTACGTCGAAATGGCAGTCCACGCACGTCTTCTTCTCGTGCACGGACCCTTTCAGGCTGTCCCCCGTCGCGAACAGGTCCCGGATCTTCCCATCGACGAGGATCTTCCGGAACTCGGGCTTCCCATGGCAGAGCGTGCATTTTTCCAGCGAGATCCTGGCGTCCGCGGAGGACCAGAATCCCTGGGCGGCTACCCCGAAGGCGATGAAGATCCCGGCTGCGAAGAACTTCCCCCTCATATCGCCCCTTCTCCTTTTAATTTTTCGTACTCCGCGGGATGCTCCGCCCTGAGCCACTCCGCGTTCACCTTCCCCGTCAGCCACGCCCGGTTCATCGGAAATACGGACGGGTGCAGGTGGACGATGTACAGGTGCCAGAACAGGAGAATGATGAAAAGGAGAAGCCCCTGGTACCCGTGGATGATCAGGGTCAGGTCCAGGACGAACTTGGGGAGGAACCGCATCGAGAAGGTCTCCGCCCAGAGGATGACCCCGGTCACGGAGAGGAGAAAGACGCCGGTCGTGGTCCCCCAGTACTGGAACTTCTCCTTGTACCCGTATTTCCCGAACCGCGGGTATTCGTTGCTCATGCCGAGGTTGAACCGCATCGCCTGGAGAAAGTCGTCGAAATCCCGCCGTGTGAGCCAGACCTCTTTGAGCTCCCGTTTCCCCTCGCGGGAAAAAAGCATGTAGAAGGCGTGGTAGACCAGCTGGGCCATCAGGAACACGGCGGCGACGCGGTGGATGATCCCCCGGTACATCACCCCTCCCTCGAGGCGGATCAGGGCCTGCGCCAGCCGGTTCTCGTGGTACATCAGCGCGAAACCGGTTACGGCAAGGACCAGGAGGGAGAGGATCAACAGCATGTGCTGCATGCGAAACAGCACCGACATGCGCTCCACGTACACCGGGCTGCGGGATTCTTCGCTCATCGGGGTTACTCCTTCGTCCCTCTCGTCTTCGGTTCCCCGCGCCGGCGCCTTCCCAGAAGATCCATCGCGATGTGGAGGACGAACAGGATGACGAGCGTCCCGATGAAGATCGTGTAGAAGACGCGGACGGTGAACACGCCCAACGCCTTCTGGGGGGTCACCTCCACGTGGATATCCCCCTTGGCGAAGTTCGCCCCCGCGTTGGGGTGGCACTTCCCGCACGTCTTCGGAAGGTTCGCCTTGTTGACGGACGAGGCGGGGTCCGCCGCCGGAAGGATCCCGTGGAATCCGTGGCACGAGGCGCAGTTCGCCACCGTGGTCATGCCGTACTCGAGGGCGACGCCGTGGAACGAGTCCATGTAGGTGGAGAACCGCTTCTTCGGAAGGGCGTACCGCGTGGCGATCGCCTCGTTCCCGTGGCACGCCGTGCAGGTCTTGGGGATGTTCTTCACGTATACCTTCGATTGGGGGTCGGTGATCTTCGTGATCGAGTGCTCGCCGTGGCAGTCGGTGCACACCGGGGACTCGGCGATCCCGGCGCGCATCCCTTTCCCGTGCACGGAGCGGTCGTACTCCTCCAGGATCCCGGAATGGCACTTCCCGCAGAGCGTCGGGATGTTCTGCCGGTGGGTGGCGGAACGCGGCTGGTCCCCCGGGAGGATCATGTGGTTCCCGTGGCAGTCCGGGCAGACCGCGGCGCCCAAGAGGCCGGATTTTTTCTGAGCCCTCCCGTGGACGCTCTCCCGGTAGGCCGCCATCACCTTCTGGTCGGGGAGCCCGTACTTCTCCTCGATCACCCTGTCCTCGTGGCATTTCAGGCAGACCTCGACGATGTTGAGCCGGAAGGTGCGCGCCTTCGGGTCCTGCGCCTTGCGGATGGCATGCTTGCCGTGGCAATCTTCGCACCCCGGGACGTCTTTCCCCCCCTTCGCGTGCACGATCCCGTGGGTGCTCTGGGAGTACGACTTCTGCGCGTCGGCGTGGCACCTTCCGCACGCGACCGCCGCCAGCTTTCCGTGCGGAACCTTCGCGTCCGCGTGGCACGACGTGCACGTTCCCTTGCCGTGGACCGACTGCCGGAACTCCTTCTCGTCGACGAACAGCGACTGCGTCTTCCCGCCGGGAAGGGACTTCTCGATCGTCTTGTCCCCGTGGCATTCCTGGCAATCGCCGACCGTGGGACCCGCATCCGCCGTCGCGGCCAGCGCGACTCCCGCGGCTGCCAGGAGTGCGGCGATAAGGAACGATCGAAGCGGTTTCATTTCTCCTCCGTCAGCAGGATGGTCGATCCCGGCTCGGCTTTCTCCCCCCGCCGCTCCCTCTCCTCGATCTCCTCGAGTTCGAGGGGATGCTCGTGCTCCATGTGGTGGCGGGAGAGCTTTCCGTCGATCCAGGTGAGCGACATGGGGGCGAAGTCCGGGTTGATGATCACGTAGTAGAGGTGCCAGACGAAGATGGCCAGGGTGGCCAGGATCGCCTCGTAGAAGTGAACCAGGGTGGCGACGTCCAGCCCCCACATCGGGATCCGCTTCAGGGTCTCGTTCTCGAACCAGAGCATGAACCCGGTGACGACCATCACGATCGTTCCCCACACGAGGGCGAGATACTCGGCCTTCTCCACGTAGCCGTACCGGCCGAACTTCGGCTTGTGATCGGAGAACCCCGCGTAGTATCGGAGCATCGACACGACGTCCAGGGCATCCTGCCACCGGGGCATCATGCGGGCCAGCTGGCCCCGCCCGCGGGCCGTGAAAACGGCGTAGAAGACGTGATAGAGGGAGGTCC
>Ga0256868_10001203_pt1 | contig 14343 bp, 11 predicted proteins | sample RVTome_13_FD_187341 | JGI IMG/M metagenome (GOLD analysis project Ga0256868, IMG submission 187341) | Soil microbial communities from uranium-contaminated site in the Upper Colorado River Basin, Wyoming, United States - RVT92D227 HiSeq ... | reverse complement strand
AGTTTCCTTACTTAGAGAAATAAAATAGACTGGCTTCGAAGCCGTAATCTCATCAATTGAAACGGCGTAAAACGAGGTGTTGGTCATCCCTGCATCAGCCATCCCCTCCTTGACAAGCTGAGAGCACTCACTGATATTCCTAAAAGGAATGACCTTTACATCATTATCTGATAAACCATGGGCTCCCAAAACAGCTTGTCTAACGAGATTAGTCGGAGGCGATCCCATCAGCTCCCCTGCCACTCTTTTGCCTTTTAAATCCGATACGGACTGTATTTTTGAGTTGGTCGTGTAGATATGATAAGCATACGGATCACCCCAGAAGAGCACCCGTATCGGAACTTTACCAAGGTCCTTAAAAGGACCGGCTCCCAGCGCTGCTGGGTAAACGGTGCTTGCACTGGACCAAGCGATATGGACTTCGCCTCTGGCCAAACGTTTAGGGCTCTCTACCATTGCGGTAATGGGCTGGACAACCGCCTTTAACTTGTAGGGCTCGGTAACATATTTGTTTATTAATTCGCCAATGGCGATGGATACCGAATACGCAGCACCCCCTACGAGAGACCCCGAGACGAGGAATTCCTTGGTTTCAGTAGATGGCGTGGTGGGGGTTGATCTCGGCTGTGTGTATCCTACTGTTGTGTTCATAATCCATAGCACTACTATAACGAATAGTGAAAATTTCTTCATTTTGCCCTCCGTTTTTATATCTGTTTATGGGACACAACCATCCAGATCACTTTCCTCGGAAAACTGGAGGTTTTTTCTCCATAAAGGCTTTTATTGCACTATTAAAGTCCTCTGTTGCTCCACATTTTCTCCACTGCTCCTCTTCCAATTCCAGCGCCTTATCGAGGTTGAGTTCCAATCCCTTGTTCACTGCCTCTAATATCAGCTTCACTGCTATCGGCCCTTTCCGTCCGATCACCTTGGCTATTGCCAGTGAAGTCACCATGACCTTGTCGGCAGGAACGATCTTATCCACGAGTCCCAGCCGATAGGCTTCCTGGGCTGGAATATTCTCTCCAGTAAGAAGGTAGTAAAGCGCTGCTCCCTTCCCTATTAAACGAGGTAGCAGTTGCGTCCCACCGGCGCCCGGAATAGCCCCCAGCCCCACCTCAGGTTGCCCTAAAATGGCATTCTCCGAGGCAACCCTTATATGGCAGGACATGGCTAACTCTAAACCTCCCCCTAAAGCCATGCCATTAATCGCTGCAATCACCGGTTTTGGTGAGTTTTGGATCTTACTGAAAATTTGATGGTCCCTCTTCGATATTTCAGCCATCCCATCCCCACCTTTACCCAAAAATTCAGGGATATCCTTTCCGGCTCCAAAAGCCTTACCGCTTCCAGTGATAATGATCGCCCTGATATCATCTCTTGATATCGCATCATCAATGGCCTGCTCCAACTCGGCCTCAATTTCGCTGTTTAAGGAATTTAAAACTTTTGGCCGATTAAGGGAGATAATTTTAGTATTATCCTGCACCTCAGTAATAATTAAATTTCCGCCACTCATATCTCCTCACTTTTGAAATTTCAAATGGGTAGAAGTTATAATTACCTAAAATTCTTAGAATATTTTGTTAACGCCCGTCTGCTTACCTTGTTTATCATAGATATACCAACCCTTGCCTGTCTTCCTTCCCAGATAGCCTGCTTCGCATAGTTTGACCAGAGTGCTTGGAGTGGCATACCTTTCATCCCGGAGTTGCCCATAAATCGCTTCAAAACCCCATTTGCACGCATCTAACCCAAACATGTCCATAAGTTCAAAGGGTCCCATGCGATGGCCTAAACCCAGTTTTATTGCGGTGTCAATCTCCTCTACCGTCCCTAACCCGCGCTCCAATGCATTAATAGCATGGATAAGGTAAGGGAAGAATAAAAAGTTCACAATATAGCCAGGAGAATCCTTACATTTAATTGGAGTTTTACCTAATCCTTCTTTGAGAAAACTCATTATAAAGTCGATGGTCCCTTGGCTGGTTTGAACAGCAGGGGCTACCTCTACTAAGGCCATCAGATGTGCAGGATTGTTGTAGTGAGTCCCTATCACCCTATCGGGTCGGCCCGAACCGGCAGCAAGAGCAGTGATTGAAACCAAAGAGGATGTGGTTGTAAAAACAGTGTCCGGAGAACAAATCTTATTTAAGTCAGAAAAGTTCGAAATCTTTAGCTCCAGTATATCAGGGGCAGCATCGATTATCACTTGACAATCTTTAAGGTCTTTTAAATCAGTGGTCATAGAAATCTGAGAGATCGCGACTTCATTTTGGACTTCGGTAATTACATTCTTTCTTACTAAAGCTGGAAAACATTGCAAAATACTTTGAAACCCTTTATCAGCTAATTCCTTGTTTAATTCCTTAACTACTACCGGATATTTTAGAGCGACGGCTGCTGCTATTGTTGGTCCCATCGTCCCGCAACCCACAATACCAACTTTTTTTACATCTTTTACCTCCATAAGCCCCTCTCCTTTCAATTCAAAATATTTTGGGCAATTATCTTCTGTATTTCATTAACTCCTTCAAGAATCTGTAAGGCACCATGCCCTTAACTTTTATCCTCATTATCTCTTGATCTTCCGTGAGCAATATCTTAATCATCGCACTTTTTACTATCCCCTATTTATTTTATTCCGTACTTCCCCCATTCTTCTCTCACCTTCTTCATCGTCTCTTCATCAGGAAAAGCAACGACAGCGAATTTCTCGCCCCAATACTCCTCGGCTCGAGGTCTTTCTATAGGCTTTGTTGCATCAATGAGGAGCCTTATCCCCTTATTCCCACCCGGGCCAAGCCTGTCTTTGGGGTGTACAATCGGATCAAGAGCACTGATCCAACCGGGGAATTGAATAATATCCTTTGAAGGATCAACCCTGTAAGCGAATGCCCAGAAGACTCTGTTCAAATCGTAAATATCCACATCCTGATCGCACACGATAATGTTTTTACACATCATATTGGACAAGTGGGAACTCCATACATTGGCTGCCACTTGATGAACCTGACCGTAGTAGCTGTTATCAATCTGGACGATAAGGTTTGCATAGGCTGTACTTGGATCATTATTTACACCTGTTACCCCCGTCATTCTCTCCTCAAGGAGGTCCCATATCAAAGCACTATGACTTACCGAACATATCCTGTGATCCTCATTAATAGGCATTCCTTCTAACGTCCCCTGGAGTATGGGGTCATTCCTGAAAGTGATGCAATGAACCTTAAATGGAGGTCTAAGGTTTGCCGATCCATAGTGCCCTGTATACTCTCCAAAAGGCCCACAAGGAATAAACTTCGAGCGGTCGGTAATGACCTCTCCTTCGAGGACTATTTCACTTGAAGCCGGGACATAGAGATCCACAGTCTCGCACTTTACAAGCTCCACAGGTGCCTGCCGCAAGGCGCCCATAACAGTATATTCATCTATACCTGTTGCAACGGGAGCGGCTGCGACCGCAGGTAACACTTGGTCCCAACCTATTGCTACTGCAAGCGGCATGTTTTTACCTCTGGGGCGATATTTCCTCCAGTGGAACCAGATGTGCTGTCCCTGTGCCATGGACATCGTTGTCGTATTTTTATCATGAATCATCTGACGATAGGTTCCCACATTCGTCCAGCCCGTATCAGGGTCTTTGGTAACCACACCATGAAACGTCCCGATGTATCTGCCACCATCGAGTTTCTGCCAGTGAGGAGTGGGGAATTGAAATAAATCGACTTCCTCACCTTTCAGGATGTTCTCCTTACACGGACCACGGTCTACGATGACGGGCTTTATCGGTTTTTTTGTCCGCTCTCTCCATACCCGGATTAAATCTTTGTATGACGTATCCTTCGGCAGACCTAACATCAAGGCAATCCTTGAATGACTCGAGAGGGAGGACGAAAAGAGTTTCGTGCATATCGTATTTTTATAGTCCTTAATATTCTCAAAGAGTAATGCAGGACCATTACGGTCCATGTTTTCTCGCAAAATTCCTCCAATCCCTAAATCCCAGTCAACCTCTGCCTTCACCCTCGCCAGCTCCCCTTCCCTATCCAATGTATCAATCCACTCCCTTAAATCTCTATAAGCCATTGCCCGATCCTTTCTTTTATAGATCCCATAAACTTCTTGCAATGATGACCTTCTGAATATTCGCAGTCCCTTCCGTAATATGGAAGGCTCGAGAATCCCTAATGTATCTCTGTATAGGATATTCCATTGAGAAACCATAGGAACCATATATTTTCAGGGCCGTGTCTGCTGCTTTGACCCCGGCCTCACAGGCAAAGTATTTAGCAACAGAAACTTCAACGGCATTCTGCCTGCCATGATCCTTATTCAATGCGGCCTGGTAAACTAATAGCTTAGAAGCTTCATGCTCTATATACATCTCTGCAATTTGTTCTTGAATCATTTGAAATTTAGATATAGATTGTCCGAACTGTTCTCTTTCTTTTGCATACTTTATACTTGCTTCCAAACAAGCTCCCCCAACTCCTAAGGCTCGAGCGGCCGCAAATAACCGTGTATGACTGAGCATTTCCATCAGGATTTTAAAACCCTCTCCCAAATTTCCTAAGAGGGCTTCTAAAGGTAATGGGACCTCTTCAAAAAAGATTTCTCCAACAACAGAGCACGATAGACCAAGTTTTTCGATGGAGCGTGTGGTGATACCAGGGGTATTCTTTAACTCGACAAGGAAACAAGAAATACCATTGTGTTTCTTCTCTTTGTCCGTATACGCAAACACTAAGCTGAGGTCCGCAACGGTGGCATTGGTGATCCAGGTCTTCGCCCCATTCAATGTAAACCCTTTTGCATTTTTAACAGCTTTCATTTTCATAGAAGCTACGTCAGAGCCTGCATCGGGTTCCGTGGAGGCGAAACATCCGATCCAATCTCCAGTCACCAGTCTTGGGAGGTACGTTTCTTTTTGAGTTTTCGTCCCATATCTTAAAATTGCCAATCCGGGGCCGACCGTCTGAGAAATAAGGTGAGTTGAATAAGAGGCGCTTACTTTGGCAATCTCCTCCACGATTAAGACAGATCCTAAAAAGCCAATATTCGAGCCTCCATATTCTTCTGGGATCACCCCGCCAAAGAAGCCTAATCGACCCATTTCCGATACAAATTCCCGGCGGAAAAAACCTTTTTTTTCATCCTCTTCCTGGAGAGGGGCTATTTTGGTTTCTGCAAATTTTCGAGCAGTATTCTTAATGGATATTTGTTCCTCTGAGAGTTCAAAAAACATATTATTTCTCTTTATATGGATTTGTTTTCGTTACTATCCCATAAAAGATATTAGAAACCTCTTTGATCGGGAGTCGCCCATTACTCTTAAACCATTTAGCAACCCAATTCAGCATGCCCAGCAAACCCAAAGTAACAATCTTTGTGTCCAGCCCTTTGAAGTATCCATTTTTTCGCATTTCCACTACAATTTTTTCCAAATCTTTTTCATATTTTTTCCTTTTCCTCAAATATATCTTTTGATTCTTTTTTGCCAAATTTCCAATTTGATTTAAATAGACATTTACTCTATCAAAATTCTTGCTCAGTAACATTAGGTGATTGTCCATAGCCCTTTTCAGTTTTTCTTCAGGTTCTAATGTATGATCAATAATTATCTTTCCCAATTCTGTACTTACTTCATCAGTAGAATGCTCTAAAATTCGAAGAAGTAATTCCTCTTTATTTTTAAAATAATGAAACAGGCTACTTTTGTGTAATCCAACCTCATCCGATATTTTTTGAAGTGATGTTCCCTTATATCCCCTTTGGCTTATTAATTTACCAGCGACTGATATAATTTTTTCGTATTTATTATCTCTCATAGGCTTTAATTTAAAAGTAAACCAACCGTTTGGTTTGTTACATAGCAAATTAAAAAAGACTTGTCAAGAAAAAAGTCCGGTTCTTTTAATCAATACATTAAGTTTCTGTATTTAATCATCAATTCTGTCAATGTGGAATCTCATAAATGCCTACTTTCATTAATACGTAACGAAATAAAAAACTACCCATCAATGAGAGTACGCCAGCTGTCATAAATAAAATTGTTGGCTGCTGTGAAACAGAATACATCTGCCCCGCGATTAAAATTGCCGGCATCAACGATCCCGTCATAACTATCCCAATTATGAAATATGGCCAAAGCTTACCTCTGGTTAAGATTCTTGCTGATTCCTTGGCTGCAGTAGTAGATAATGACAGCTCAATCCAATACATCAACAGTAGGATCAAGTTGATTAGAATGACTATCAATCCTGTCTGCCCAAGCTGCATTGAATTCATATTTGCCAATGGATACAGAAAGAATAAGATGGCCGTGCCACTGGTCAAGCCATAAGAGACAAATAAAGATGGTAAAAGTATAGAGTGCCATGCAGGTATAGAGGGATATCTGGCTACAGTCATAGAACCGTACAAGATTAAGAAGACAGCTACAATTACAGCTGCAACATTTACTGACCAGTCATAGGGTGATACGTCTTTCAAGAATAAAAACTTATATCCCTGCAGAATACTAATAATTGCTAAGATAATGAAAACATTTAAGCCAATCACACCCCGACTAAGCCATGATGTTTTTGGATAAGCAAATGCTCTCCATACTCTGAGGGGATGTCCGGCTTCAATAGCCAGAAATGGCATTTCCAAGAGAACAAATATCAGGCCGATCAATTTTCCTAAAACGAATCCGTAGACGACAGATAATATAAATAATCCAGCCCCGATTCCTAAAAAGAAAGTTGCCAAAACAAACCAAATGCCAAATGCATCTTGATATTCAAAGGTCATCCCCCGTCGAACAATCATCTAATACCTCCTAGGATGATAGATAATAAACATGGGGATCTGTACCCATCTCTTGAAGAAGCTGATAAACATGCCGTTCTTTTACCATTTTGGATACATCACTTTCCGGGTCATCGAGGTCGCCGAAGTATCTGGCTTCGGCGGGGCATAGCTCCACACAAGCTGGTTTCATTCCCTCTTCCAGTCTATGTGCACAGAATGTACACTTTTGAACCGTGCCTGTCTCATGCTGGGCATAGCCCATTATCTCATATGGATTGAGTGGTTGGGGCGAGAAATAGGAGACTTCCTTTTTCATCAAATATCTCACGTTGTAAGGACAAGCCGTCATACAAGTTCTACAACCGATGCATTTACTTGATTCTATCAATATGATGCCATCACCGTTTCTGTAAGTCGCTCCGGTAGGACACGCCTTTTCGCAAGGTGCATCCGCACAGTGATTGCAGGCAGCAGGAAGGCTGAAAATTCTGACGTGAGGAAACGTACCCCTCTCCTCTCTCAATATCCGGCACCACGAGATACCAGGAGGAGTCGCATTTTCCATCTTACAGGCGATGACACAAGCTTCACACCCTATACATTTCTTTAAGTCGATCACCATCCCATATAATCCCATTTAACTCCCTCACACATCCATTCTACCCTTTAGTTATGCGCACCTTGGTGCAAAGATCCAGGTTGCCAGAAACCCATCCGGTCCGTTCTTCCAGGTTGATTGGGAATAGTGAATTGTCGTGGGTCCCTTTGCCTTTAGCGATAGGTTTCCCTTTTGCCCATTGACCGTAGTTGCTAGCAATACCAAGGACTTCAGGATGAACCCCTTGAGTTAAACGAATTTTCCCCTTCACCTTAAGACCATGTTGGGATTCTATTGTAATAACATCCCCATCCTTCAATCCTTTCCTCTTGGCAGTTTCATCGTTAATAATCACATTATGGACCCAGGGATGCTTTGTGGCTAATTCCTGTAACCACGGATTCTCCTGGGTCACTGAAAAAGTATCCATGTAAGCCTTGTAAAAACTCACATACAAATCGAACTCCAATCTTTTTTCCCGATAAGCGGAACAGGGCTTCCATTCTATGAGGGGTTGGTAGTCGGATATATCCCAATTTATGCCGACCTCATCAGTTACCCGTTTTACTTCTTGACCCGCAGGTTTGAGAAATTCCATGTATAAAGGAATTCTACCTTTGTAAAAGGGTCTCCAATAAAGTTGTTCAACCGCCCTTGGTATAGCTATGAAACCATTCTTCCGAAACCACTCAAGGTTATGTTCAGAACCAAATTTGGATTTTAATGTATTATCCATCATTTCTTCAAAGCTATATTTTTGTGTTGGCTCCAGCATATACGGTTCTTTTAATTCCATTTTTTTGTTCCATGCGCGGTAGAAATCTGGCAGGAAACCAATTCTTTCTGCCAACTCAAGCAACAAATCATGGAATGGTCTGGCATCGAAATCCGGTTTCACGACCGGTTGTCTGATCTGCCAAAAAGCAGGACTTCGTCCAGGCATTCCAATCCAGGCCATATTGGGAAATAGGTCAAACCTTTCTAAGTAAAAGGTGTCAGGAAAAACGATGTCGGCAAACTCCACAGTCTCGTCAATGAATAGAGCGTGAGCCGCTATGAAAGGGATTTGCTTTAAAACCTCAGCCATTTCTTTCGGGTTTCCCATATTCATCATAGGGTTGTTGTAATAGAGAAGCATAGCTTCCCATTTATGGGGTATCTTATATTTTTCCTTATTCAACTGGGTTAGCACATACATTTGGTACGTATGCCATCCTACTGGGAATAAGTCTTCTAAGTCAAAGGTCTCTGGTGCCTTTACGGGGTGCGGTGGATAGGGGGGTACCCCGGGGTAACCCACACTGGAAGATATGAGAAGACCATCTCGGTCTTCAGTGGGTCCCCAGTGCGGTCCGGCGCTGTTCCCACCATATAATCCGCCGGGAACCTCAATTGCCCCCACAATGATAGAAAGGGCTTCCATCGCCATGCCCTGATGCAACGCATGCTGGTGGCCCTGGGCTCCTTTTCCCCATAAGGCTCCAACCGGTCTATAAGGAAATACCTTTCCATCTATAGCGATAGAGCTACCAATCTTGGCGGCTTCCACAAACTCCCTGGCGATTCTGCGAATGGTACCTGCAGGGACAGTTGTTATTTCGGATGCTCTCTCTGGGGTATAGGACCTGACATGCTCTTTGAAAATTTGAAAGGCTGGTCTTGCCTCTTTATTCTCGAATCTGAATCTTCCTTCTAAAGCAAAATCCTTAATATCCGGGGAGTCCCAAGTTTTGGCTTTGCTATCTACAGGATCCCATACGAGAGGTTTCCCTGTTTCATTATCCCTCACATATAGATCGTCCTGACCGATGAGATAGGGCAAATTAGTATATTTCTTTATAAACTCGATGTCATAGATCCCAATCTCATTTAATAGGACATTGACCATTGCAAGTGCCAATGCGCCGTCAGTGCCCGGTCTGATAGGTATCCACTCATCGGCTTTCTCTGCCCCTTTATTACATATAGGGTCAACTACCACCAGCTTCATTCCACGCTCTCTCGCCTTAGTCATCCAGCCTATCCCCCTGGATACAAACATGCGGGAACTGCTAAATTGCTGCGTGCCGAATAATATGAGATAGTTACAATGATCTAAATCAACCTCCTGCGTAAAAGAACCATGGACCCAGGCACAAATTGGGTGCTGGGCTCCCCCACAGTAAATACCTCCACCACCAGCAAAGCGATGAGGAGTACCAAAAGCCCTCATCCATAAAGTAATCTGTTCCAGTTGAGTATGGTCCAGCGAGCACAACACAAGCCCTTTTGGATCGGTCTCTCTAATTTTTCTAAACTTCTCTACAACGGTATGAAGAGCTTCCTCCCAGGTGATCTCCACCCATTTTGGATCTATACCAATTCCCTTTTCAGGATTAGTTCTTTTAAGAGGTGTACATACCCGATTTGGATCATACAGGGTCATGAGAGCAGCAATACCACGTGTGCACATTTTGCCCAAGTTAAGTGGTGAATCTGGATTGCCCCTGATCCTACGAGCGACACCGTTTACCCGATTGACAAGAACCGAACAACCTGTGTAGCACATTCGACAGGTGGTTGGTATCCATACACTCTCTCTTTCTTCTCCAGCTGAATTCATTTAATCCCTCACAGTACAGTTGCTCCATTGTAATGAAACTTAAGCAAATCATTGGCGGACTCATTAGAATTAAAAATATCACTCCTGGGCAGGTAGAGCCCTACTTTGTTTTTTCCCACCTCCCTTTTGATTTCCTAAGTGCTCCCTCAGACTTCTGATGCGGGAGTCGACTCTTAAACTCCTATTTGACTTCCCCCTCAAGTTCTTGGGCTATTCTAACCCGCAACGCCTTTTTGTCTATTTTTTGTTCTTTTGTGTAGGGTAACTCATCTATAATCTTAAGCTTTTCAGGCAACTTATAAGGAGCAATGCCTTTATTCTTAAGAGAGGAGACTATTTCATCGAACGTGGGAATCTCGCCATGTCGAGGTACTATAAAAACACAACACTTCTGTCCCATGATTCGATCAGGCATACCAACGACAGCCACCCTTTCTATTTTGGGATGGTCAGCAAGTAGAGTTTCAATCTCGGCAGGATAAATATTCTGCCCTCCTCTCAGAATAACATCATCCGTACGTCCAATGATTATTAGATTGCCCTCTGCGTCAAGCTTTCCGTAGTCATCTATTTTAAGCCATTTCTCATCCGTCCAAACTTTCTCATTAAGTTCAGGAGCTTTGTAATAGCCGGCTGAAGCAAAGGGTCCACGGATCATTATCTGTCCAACCTCTCCCTGTTCCACCTCTCTCCCGCTATCATCAACAATCTTTATTTCATTACCCAAATAAGGCTTCCCAACCGTTAATAGACGTACATCGCGTGGATCGAAAACGCTCGTCGTTGAAATACCTGATACCTCCATCGTACCGTACACATTCATTATGCGGCATCCTGTCCTTTCTTCAAACCTGACGGCAGTAGGATATGACAAGGGAGATGCGTGGGAGAATGCGGACTTCCAAGAGCTCAAGTCGTACTTATCAAGATTTGGGTGATCTAGCATCATCGTTAGCTGTGCAGGAACCACCGAAGCAATGGTAATCCTCTCTCTCTCAATCAATTTAAACGCCTCCTCAGCATCAAAGTGCTCCACCATGATGCATTTAGCACCTAAAAAAGGCATTGTGAGGTAAGAATGAACTTCGCAGGATCCAGTAACCGCAGGAGAAAAAGCGCCAAAGACATCCTCCCGGGTCAAATTGTATTTTTGTATAGCATCTCGAGACGCCCCGGTACGTGCGCCAACTCGTTCTATTAACTTTGGCATACCCGTAGTCCCGCTAGTATGCACTATGGAACAGATTTCGGTTGGACCGATTCGGGTTTTGCTAAAAAAATTTGGCGGGTATTTGGATTCGAGTGGCTGCTGCGTTAGCTCTTTGATTGAGATTTTTCCCTTAGGGACCTTGTCCCCAACAACAAAAATATGTTTTAGTGAGGGGAGGTCAGTTTGAATCTCTTCAATCATACTTATATAATCAAACTTTCGAAACTGCCAGGGGATGATAACACCTACTGCTAAGCTTTGCCTGATTAAACTCTTTATCTCCACAGATCTCAATGCCCTTCCTGCAAGGAGGGGGATAATGCCTGCTTTCTCACATGCGAGTCGTAATACAGGAAGTTCAGCGCAATTAGGTAGTTGAATCACTAATATTTGGTCCTTCTCGATACCTAATTCAAGGAATGAAATAGCAATTCGGTTCGATAGTCGCTTCACCTCGGACCAAGTTAACCTTGATTTCGAATCCACAACGGCTTCATCATTAGGATACTTCTCCGCGTTTCGTTCCCAAACGTCCAAACTATTTGCGCGATCCCAATACCTATGTACGATGAAATTATCCATCTCTTCTTGGGTATAGATAGACGGCCTAACCATTTCAGTTATCCTCCTCGGCATCCAATCGAATGACGTCTACGATTTATATTTACTTATGGCTGGTATTCCCCCAGCTCCGCTGTTATTTTGATTGCCCAAGGCTTTGGGTGCAAAAATCCCATTGTGAATCTGATCCACAATACATCACCGCCTGGTAGCTGATCGATGGAGCTAGAAAGGATTGCTCTCACATACCGCGATTCATATTTGTGCTGGCCAAGAGTTAGATCTCTTATAGTCAGTTCAACTTCTCCTTTCTCAACGAGATCACTTAATTTGTCAACAAACGTATCATATTCCTTTCTCATCTTATGACCTCCTAAACCCATAAGTTGTCCAATTTTGCGTCACCTTTTGCTTCACCTCTTCAGGGTAGGCTTCCTCGAACGATATTCTAACAGGAACTTCGCTCTCCTTGGACCACTCGAAGGGCCATGTGCAGTCAAAGGCTACAGAAGCACCCTTGCGCCATTTCTTCTCATCAGCGCTCAGATAAGGTGTTAATTGGGTGGAAGCCTCTCGGTCACTTACCCTTATCCCACGCACAGGATGGCACTTCGTGGCAAAAGCATGCAGCACCTGGTTAAGATCAAAAACATCTACGTCAGCATCCACAATGATCACCTTGAATGTCGCCCTGCTCGTACTGAAGATTGTATTCGCAATCACACTGGCCGTATTGCAATAATTTGGCTTTACGCCCACAATGACTAAATAACTTCCTGTCTCTGGTGGGACGTAAACGTTAGTTACCGGTACGCCATGTCTCTGAAGATGCCTTTTTATTGCAGACTGGGTCGTTAACCCTACTACGATCGCTGAGTCATCCACCGGCATCCCCATGCAACTCATCGTCACAATCGGGTTATTTCGGTAAGTGATCGCATTTATTTTGTATGCTATTTGACGTTCTCGAGGATTACTTCGGTAGCCCGTGTATTCCCCAAAAGGGCCCTCAGCAATTTTCGTACCTTGTACAAGCTCTCCTTCTAAAACGATCTCCGCATGGGCAGGAACAAATAAATCATTGGTCTCACATTTGATCAATTCCACAGGCTCCTGCCTCAACGCACTAGCAAAATCCGCCTCGCTACGCCCTATCCCCAATTGAGTGGCAGCAGCAAACGAACTGATCGGATCAGCCCCAATCGCTATCGCCACAGGCATAGGTTTTTTCTGATATTCATACTTTGCTTTGATGGCGTGTAAATGGCTATACGACTCACAAATCGAAGTTAAAATCCTCCGATTATACACCATCAGACGATACATCCCCCAGTTGACCCAGTCACTATCAAGATCTCTGGTGATGACCATATGCCAGGACCCTAAGTATCGCCCCCCATCCCCCTCATGGATCATGGGAGCCGGAAACAAAAACAGGTCAACATCATCCCCCACCAGCACGTTCTCTTTACAAGAAGCTTTACTGACCACAACAGGTTTTATACGACTTCGCACTCTCCGTTCATACTCTTCTTGGATATTTCTCAGGAGTCCCGTCGAATCCGGAGATAACCCCATACTCACAGCAAGCCGCCTCTCTGTGGCTAAAGGTGATCCAAAGATGCGAAATCCATCAGGATAATCCTTGATCTTTTCAAAAAAGGGAGCGGCTTCACGCCTTTCGTTGGCTTTGCGAACGATAGCCCCCACCTCCAGATCCCAATCAATTTCCTGTTTGATAGGCACGACATCGCCTGTCTTGCTCAAGGCCTCGATAAAGTCACGATTGTCTTTGAATGCCATTCTCAGAGCCTCCTTTTGCTAATGCGCGGTTAGGTTTTCGCCCCCAACAACTCCGCAACGTGATCAACGGAAGATCTCCAGATCAATCTCGATCCCACCTTCTAACCCAGGAATGATAAAATTTGAAACAGGCATATTACCTCCTCAGCTTTGAAATTTCTTCCATTATCAAAATAGAAGTTAAAAAGCATCCATATTCCTCAGGGATTATCCCACCCCAAAATCCTAATTTGCCTTTGCCCATTTCTGAGACGATTTTCTGACAAAAAATACCATTCTTTTCGTCCCTCTCCTGGACTGGCACCACTCGTTCCACTATAGATTTTTTGGCAGCGTCTTTAATAATTTGTTGCCCCGAAAGTTTAAAGAACGACGGTCACTCCTTAAGAAATGGATTATTTTCGGTTATTATCCTTAGGATAAAAAATTAGAAGCCCCTCCTCTGTTTGAAGGACTCTACTACCCCCCCTTAAACATGCCTGCCAGGCCAGTAGTCATAATCCTTATCTCCACCCATGAAAACCCTTTTATAAAATAAACCAAACGGTTGGTTTGTTTTTATAGCAAACTTAAAAAATTCTGTCAACAAAAAAATATTTAAAAAAAATATTTTCAGGGAACTCTTTTAAATTGCGACTTTGTAGAATCTTTGAGGAAAAGATTCTTTCACCAAATTTCAAGGGAATTTCTTGAAACAAAAAAATTAACTTACGGAATTACTGATCTTTTTACAGTGGCCGAGCCGCCGTAGATCGCATTGTCAAAAAA
>Ga0256868_10001198_pt1 | contig 14377 bp, 15 predicted proteins | sample RVTome_13_FD_187341 | JGI IMG/M metagenome (GOLD analysis project Ga0256868, IMG submission 187341) | Soil microbial communities from uranium-contaminated site in the Upper Colorado River Basin, Wyoming, United States - RVT92D227 HiSeq ... | reverse complement strand
CTCGTGCATCAGATACCCTATGAGGTTACTGCACCACCGAAGTATCCTGTTGAAACGATTGTTGATAGCAATGGAGATTGCGACCTCTTTTCGTTCATTGCAGCATCAATCATCAAGGCCCGTGGGCTTGATGTAGTGCTGCTTTACTATGAAATTGAGTCACACATGAACGTTGGCGTCAGCCTTTCTCATGCCCCAAATGACGCGAGACAAGCCGCATTCTACGTAACAAGCAACAACGCTAGGCACTATGTAGCTGAATGCACAGGAGGGAATTGGCAAACCGGATGGAGAGTTGGCGAATGTCCAGACACTTTAGAACATGCTTCCGTGCAAGTTATCACACTTGAAGAGTGTGAACAAACTGCCCCAGGACAGATTTCGGCAAGCTACAGAAGCTTAGCGCCCTCAACATTGTCGTTGACTGTTTCTCCTTCCTCTCTTCTTCAAGGAAGCACCATCACCTTTTCAGGGCAACTCTCCCCAGCTTTGCAAGACAAGACAGTCACTATCTACATCAAAACAGCCAGTCTTTCATGGACAGAACTGGCCTCCGTGGCGACTGATTCTGAGGGACGGTTCTCGTATGTATGGACTGCAGACACTGCAGGAATAGACTATTTCCGAGCAAGCTGGTCTGGCGATAGCGAATACGCTACAGCAGACAGCCAAACCCAAACCGTGACGATAATGTCAACGTTCTTCGTTGCACTGCTAGGCTTGGTTGCGGTTCTGGCTGTGGTGGGAATTGTGATCTACGCAGTCTCAAGGAAAACCCCGCACGAAACCCTGACTACTCAGCCGCCTGAAATCCCTACTTAATGGAAAGAGTTTTTATTTGCTGACACGTGTGGTATTCAAACACAGGCTTCCTAGGGTGATTTGGGCATGTTCATACTCTTTATAGTCGGGACAGCTGGGTCTGGGAAATCCAGACTTGCTGCGGCTTTTGGCGAGTGGTTGCAGATGTCTAAGCAGGATGTTTCTTTGGTGAATCTTGATCCTGGTGCGTTGACCTTGCCTTATTCGCCCGATGTGGACATCCGCAACTACGTGAACGTAGAGGACTTGATGCAGAAATACACGCTGGGTCCGAATGGAGCGCTTGTGATGGCTGCTGATCTGATTGCGGATGAGATTGAGCAAGTTTCTAGAGAGATTGAGGATCTGAAGTCGGACATCGTTTTGGTGGATACTTCGGGGCAGATGGAGCTTTTCGCTTTTAGAGCAAGCGGACCTTATATTGCTAGTGAGCTTACGAAAGAACCGAAGGGTCTAGTCTACTTGTTCGATGCCGTTTTCTCAGTTAACCCACAAAACTATGTTTCAAACATGTTCCTTGCCACAGCAGTCTACAACCGATTCGTGATTCCCCAAATATACATACTATCAAAGAGTGATCTTATCCCAGAAGCAGAGGTCAACAGAATAGTGGACTGGTCAGCCAGCCAAGCCGCTTTGGAAGATTCTATTGAACAGAAACTTGAAGGCACCAAACGCCTGCTGAGCAGAAACATGGCACGGGCGATCCAAAGGCTAGGTTTGAAGTTCCCACTGATCCCGATTTCAGCGAAAACGAGCGAAGGAATGATAAATTTCAACACTGCCATAGAACGCATACTGGTGGGAGGAGAAAAATACACTTACTGACGCTAACACAAGCACAACCTAGGCTATCAGTCACCAAGATTGCGTCCATGCGAGAAAATATGTGGAGAAAGTTTCTATCTTCTTATGGAGTAGTACTCTCTAACGATGCCTGCGGTCAATGCGATAAGCCCTACTGTCAACAAATAGATCAGTGGGTAGATGAACACTGAAAGTAGAGTTTCATATGTGATCGTTGCGGGCATTTGCGGTGTGAAGAACAGTGATATCCAGATTATTGCGAAAGTGGCTATGCACCCGATTCCTAAGCCTACGGAAAGTCCATGAATGAAGCCGCTTTGGTTATGCCTGTCATCGTTCGAGTTTGATTTCTTCTGCTCCTGTGGCTGTTCAGTAGTTTCCTCTGTAGACGCGTATTCCTCATGAGGGACATTTTCCTCATACACTTGTTGCGCGGCTGGTACGCTTGGTTGTACTTCTTGTTCAGTTGCCAAAGAGTTCCCTTCTGAGCTTCTGTCGTGAAGTTGGCTAATAAGGCTATTCATTCCTGGATTCTAACCCCGAATACGAATCCAAGATATGGAACCGGAAGAAGCAACTACCTCGTGCCAAGTTTGGGGGCAAGCTGCTCTATAGCGTTCTTGAGCTTATTCCATTCTTCAAGGTCTCTGACGTTGAACTTGTGTTTTCGCTTCCACTTATATTCTGTTTGCTGTTCCTTTTCTTCGCCTTCTTTCTGCTTGTCTTTTCTCTTCTGCCACAAGTACATCCCGATCTGCCGTTTTCCATAGGATTCAAAGACTACTATGGCTTCCCACCATTTTTCGCTTTTAAAGATGGTAACGTAGTCGATCACTTTGTAGAAGTCGGAAATGGGCAGTTTCTCTTCGGCTACTTCGGTCATGTTTCTCAGCCTTCATCACAGTCTGGTTCTCGATCATTTAAGCGTTCAAGACTGATTGGCTACATTTACTGGAAGATGCCGTCGACAAGTGTTTTGAAGGTTGATCCATCCTTGTTGGTGACTTTTACCGTTGGCTTTGACATCAGAAGATCCATGTGATTCTTGGAGGGGTTCTTGCCGCCAGGCATATCGGAGTTGTTGCCAAAAGCTATGTGAATCGTGCCCAACACTTTTTCAGCCTCAAGGAATTCCTCCACGAATCTCGCCTTTGAGTTTATGCCAAACGCGAATTCACCTACTGTGCCAGATGTTTCGTCAGTATTTAAGGAGTCTCTGACGCGCTTCAGCACCTGCTTGTCTCCAGATGACGAGTCCTGCACCTTGCCCTTGCGAATCGTGAGTGTAACAGTAGTCTTCAGCGGACCTATCCCGCCGATGGCCATGTCGCAAACCATGACGCCTTCCAGTGAATCTTCTACTGGTGCGAGTATAACCTCGCCGGTGGGCAGGTTCATCCATTTCAAGGTTTCCCAATTGATTATTGTGTCTGTGAAGAATAGTCTTCCTGAAGCGCTGAGGGAAAGTTTAGTGCCGGCTGGGTTAGTGATCTCCAGTTTCTCTGCATGGCTGAGATTCTTGATCAGGTCGCTCGCGAACCCCTGCATTTTCTTGTGTTCTTCAGCTTTTAGTGCGAGTGCTCCCTTGGTGAGCATGTCGATGGTGACGCCTGGGCAGTGTCCTAGTCGTGCCCTGTGGTCTTTGGTTTCGAGTTTGATGAGTCTTATTCTGAAGGGAGTTTCTTCGCGGACTCCGCGCAGAAGGTTGATGTAAATGTCAGGCGGATGTTTTGTCAGTATTTCCAAGAGCTCTGGCGAGACATCCTTTCGGAAGGCCTTTGTTTCAGGTTTCAAATCCATTAATCGTGCCTGAAGCCCGAGCCTAAGAGCACCAGCTGCGAACGCATTCCCTATTTCCAGCTTTTCATGATCACAGAAAATGACGAGGCTTTCACCTTTTTTCGCGCCTAGAACGCATTCCAAGGCGTTCTTCGCGGCTTCCCAAGCTTCCATGTTAACACCCGTTTGTGGACATCTTGCGATACTCTAAGTGATAAAGCTTTGCAGACCGCCTGCCTGGCTACTTTCTCTTTGAAATGATGTATGGCGGAATCAGAAAAAGCAGCACGATTGTTGAAAATCGGAAATAGCTTGCGTAGCTGGCTAAGGGTATGAAGACCAGTGTGGGCGCGAGGTTTGCGATTCTGCCGATCATAAGCCCTGTTTTCATCAAGACAAGGATGCTTGCATACTGTTCTCTTGGGAAGGAATCGCCGTAATGGGCAAACCATGACACGTTGAAAGCGGCGGCGACACCATCAAGCAACGATAAGGCAACGATCTGATAAGTTGTGGCCACGAAGGACAATGCAAGAAACCATGTCGCATGCAGTGATATGCCTATTATGGCAAATTTCACGCGGGCCTTTTTGATATCTGAAAGCCAGTTCACCAGAAACGTGACTGCCGCAATCATTATAGCGCTGAGGGCTAGCACCATTCCCATGTTCAGAATAGCCCCTGAAACACCTTTGAGAAACAGCGGATAAGCAAGCCAATAAGCTTCTGAAAAGCCAAGCGATAGGATTTTGGATGTTAGCGATAGTATGGTAAGACATGGAATTTCGCAGGTTCCGGTGATAGATAGTAGTCGTGTTGTGGGCACGGTGACCGAGGAGTCCATTATGCGTCGTTTGGGTTCAGGCGTTGTCGAAGAAACGGCCAAGAGTGTCATGGTTGTTGCTTTGCTGGTTGTGGATGAAGAGGCTGATGTTGAGAGGGTTCGTCGATTTTTGAAAACTCACCAGGGCATTCTGGCGACGGATGGGAAAAAGATTGTTGGAATCGTTACGCGTTCAGACTTGTTAAAGGTACTGAGCGAACCTATTTAAGTGCAAGTTACATCATGAGCTATCGGCGAATAGCTTGTCGATAAGAATCAGGGAGGCTGATGAAAGCCTCTTTGACGATGAGATTCACTTGTGTCTACCGCCAGAAGATTCGCCAAAGTATGCTTCGTTTGAGGGCGGGATCGAGAAGAAGCGAGCATGGCTCAAGAAACGCCTAGCTGAGCTTGGCTCAGTAGCCCAGATAGCCTATCACGAGCGACAGCCCATAGCTTTCATAGAGTATGTTCCGGCAAAAACTGCACCAACCCCTGTTGACGAGAATGGAAAGACTGCGCTGATTACTTGCATTAACAAACCCAAGTTCGAAGGTAAAGGTGTTGGACTGGCGTTGGTTCAGACTGCGTTGGATAGGCTTCGCCAACTAGACGTAGATCAGGTCAAGACTCTTGTGGCTCGCAATCCGCATTGGATTACTGGTGGCGTCTATTTCAGGAAGGGGTTTCAGGTTGAGAAGACGTTTTTCAAGCCCAAAGGAACGGAACCTCTAGACTTGTTGACCTTGAACCTTAAAGGAAAGCAGACGCCGATAACAGAGCCGGCTACGGCAAGGTTTGCTCCCAACGTTATTGATTCGCTTCCTGTTCACATAGTTTGCTTCGGCTCTGGACAGTGCCCATTCAACGCGTTAGTTGAGTCTAAGCTTCGTAAAGCTTTGGAAAAGTTTGACCCTAGGCTCGTTGTTCTAGAGGTTCTGGATTCATGGGAGAACTGCAAGCTTGCCAGAGAGTGCGGAGCCATGAACAGCGACTTGCTTATCAACGGTAGAATGCCCTTTCCAGGTCCGCCTTCGCAGGAACAGATTGAAGAAGAGATTCGTAAAGAGATCGAACGGATAAAAGCGCTGCACTAAGTTCTCTACAGTGGACGAGAGAGTTGATAGTGAAGTTGTATCCTCCTTATGTTATGGATTCAGCTCTTCGTTAGTCTTCAATTTGCTCCATTCCTCAACTTTTGGTTTGCTCCTCGCAAAAACATGATGGGTGTGGAGAACGCCATCTGGCAAAACGCATGTTTGCACAAACGCATTGAGGCCTTTCGGGATAGTCATTCTCGACCACTTGGCGAAGGCCAGCTTCAGACAATGCGGCCCTTTCGCGACTAAACGCTCGTGTAATAGACTCTTCAGACCCATAGCAACGCCGCACTTACGAAGACCCAAAAAATCGTTTAAGTCTTGATTCGGCAAATGGACTGATTGTGGGTGCCTGCGTCACATACCAATTCTTGACACGTGTCAACGTCTGAAAGAACGAATTTTATGAGGAGTCGGAATAGTGCCTTCAGAGGAGAAGGAAATGAGTAAAGGTGCTTGGAAGATACCTTTGTTGAAACTGCCTCAAGCCGCAAGAACCAAGCTGCTCCGGAAAATCAGACAGAAACTTCGACAAAAGATTCTGGAAGCGAAGATGTGGCAAGAACTGCTGCAAGCTGACGATCTAACAATCAATGGAAAAGTGATCTGGAAAGAGAAGCAACCACAAAGCAGGTTCTACACCGGAAACCGCCTGAAAAAGTAGAACTTCCACCACAACCTAGTCCATGAATGTGAAAGTCAAAGCCTTTGCCGACAGAGTGACTGTGACTGCAAGTAGAAGAAAGCTCATTGAAAACGCGAAGAGGATTATCGCGATTTTGTAGACTCTTCTGTTTCTTATTCCGGATGTATAAAGGGTTGCCGCTGAAAGCGTCAGAATGTCGAAGAAGAGAAAAACAACAGTGAATCCATAAGCAGCCGCTTCACCAAAATTGTCTCTGTACCAGTAAGGTCCTCCCGCGATGCCATAGTTCAATAGCAGAGTGAAAGTGTTCCAAGGGAAACTACAGAAATCCACTTCAGATCAACCTGGGTTTCCATTTCAATCCAGAGAGAAGGATTCAAACAATGAAGCCTTAACGCCTTGTGAGTAACAGAATTGTACAAATATCTCACGCAGATCATCAACCGTTCAGATTTGATGATGGCCGGCTAGAACCCTGCTTTTGCTGGGTTTCGCGGTTTCATGAATTCCCTCAGAACCACTGTCGCGTAGGAACCACGAAGCAGCATGAAGCTTACTCCAGCCTTGATTCTTGATGAATTGGTCAGATCATATGCGATTTCTCTCACCGAAAAATCCTTAAGCGGAACCAAAGCTGTTCGCAAGCCTCCTCTGCCAGCGATTTCGGGCAGGCTCTTGATCCTGAAGTTCTCTGGAACAACACCATCCTCCTCCGAGATCTTTTTTTCGATTTCTCGTTGAACACCTGTTGAAGGATATTGCTTGAAGCCCACTATTGGGAGTGCTAGCCGCATTTTCCCTGTCCGAATAGCTTCGTTGAAGCCAGGAAGGTTCTCAGAGGTTGCCATTCTGAACATGCGTGTCATTGGCAGTCCAGAGCGCTCCACGCTCACAACGTAGTCTCCGGCTTCAGCCCTATTCAGCGGAAGACCGTTTGCCATTCTGTCGCTCAGAAATCTATTGAAAAGGTAAGATTGGTAGGCTTGAAGAAAAAGCTCTCGTAGCTTGATAGGCAGCATTCTGAATGCGCCCACGAAATCGTCAGATGTCGCAACTAGGCGTTCAAGCATCAACCGCTCGTAGCGAAGTTGCCTTGGGAAATCCTTCAGGGCCCGCTTGAAGTCGTGCGTTGCCTTCAAGGTTTCTCTAGCCTGTCTGGATTCCGGGTGCTCAGCAGCAAATGGTTCCGCTAGGAAAAGCATCGCTGCTCTTTCAATATCGCCCTGAACGATCGCCTTGCCGACAAGATGCGTTATCGGACGAGTTGTGCCGAAGCGTTGATGCCCATAAAAGTTCGGTACTCCTCCCGCGTTTTCAAATTCCTCAACGATTTGCGCCATCCGTTTCTGGATAGTGCGCCTAGGCTGGGCTATCGAGCCTATGGTTATGCGGAAGTTGTTGCCCAGCAAGTAGTAGGATGAAAGCTTGGTGTGCAAGTATCCTATTGCGCGAAGTTCAAGGTCTTTGATCTTGACCTTCTGAATATCGTCAACCGAAATTCCCTCAATCGTGACATGCTGGGCGGTCATGGCTTTAGCGTCCTTTATGCCGGCAAAATGAACCCGCTCCACATCTATGTCAAGCCGTTCGGCAACGTTCCTTACCGCCATAAACATGTCCCAGTTTCGCTTGATCAAAACACACAACAAGTATCTGTTCCCGACTGAAGAAGAACCTAACGCTCGACGTTCAATGTTGCATTCAGATGAAACTGTTTCCGCCCTAGAACCGTCAACCAGCACTTCCTCAACCACAAAATCGTCAACTTTCTGCCGAATGACTCCGCCAATGCCAGAAGAGCGGGTTGCGTAGACCTCAATCCCAATGTCCCGTTCGATCTTGGGAACAAGCAAATCTGTTACGCCTTTCCTAGAGGAGAGGAAGCCGGCCTGTTAACTTGTCCACTTTCTCGCTGGGAGCAGGCCCGATTCCTAAACATGTGACCGTATTCGGGGGAATCTCAGTGAGCCCCCTGTCAACAATCAGCGCGCAAGGCAGGGCAAGCTTTTTCGCCTGCTCCTCCAGTTCCACCAATTCCTTCTCAGCCTTGACCTTGACCGCAATCTTTCGCTGACCTTCGAAAAGCCACTGTTCCCACCACTCCCTCCGATGTTTGCGGGCTTCCTCCGCAGCCGAAACAGCGGCATGACCCGCCTGAACCGCCGCTTTGCCTTTGCTCAACCGCAAATCCGAACGAAAGACGATGACTAACTTGTAACGGAACTCGGACATACCCATGCACAACCGTTTCCAAACCAGTCTGTTCTTCTGAGATTTTAAGGGTTTGCAGAAAAGTAAAGATAAAAGAAGTATAAGAGTGCCGTTAGCATCCGAGCACTGCCCAAGGCGCGCAAAATGGATCGGCCTTGAAAATCGATATCGTCAACACGTTCGAGAGTCTTGCTTAGACCAATCCTGGCACAGAATCCGAGAGCATCGTCAACCTGCTTGTCAGACAGCGCATCAAGTGTTTTTCTCATTCGAACCATGACGCGTGTGTCAAAGCCCAGGGTCTTGTCGCACCGTTTTTGATACTCGCACAGGAAACTCGAAAAGTCATTCTGGCGCAAAGCCTGAACTGCGACTTCAGCAGCAATCCGACTGCAAGTTAAACCCCAAATCACGCCACCTCCAGTTGTAGGCTTGACTTGTGAAGCAACATCACCTACAGCCAAGAACCCGTCACGATAGGCTCTTGAAACCGGTCCACCAAGAGTCACAGGGTGAGAAGTCGTTCGCAGAATCTTTGACTTGCCCAGCTTTTTCGATGCGATTGGATGTCTAGACATGAGATTCTGAAGAAGCTCTATTGGGTTTCCAGTTTTCGTTGCTAACCCAACTTTAGCCTTTCCATCGCGCAGAGGCATAAGCCACATGAAAAAACCTGGAGCATAGCTCTTTCCTAAGAACACGTCAACTGTGTCTGACTCTACATTCTTGACTCCTTCAACCTCAGCTTCTACACCGTTGACAAGTCGGGAACGATCAAGAGACGGCAAACCTGCTTGTCTCAGAAGCCTAGAAGATATGCCTTCAGCGTCCACCACGATCCTAGCTAAAAGACTCTTACTTGCTCCATTCTGTCTGACAGACACACCCTTCACGAACCCATTTTCAACGATCAGAGATTCAGCTCGTGAATCCAGAAAATAGCGTGCCCCAGCCTTCTCTGCCATCTCTGCAATGAACTTATCGAAAAGAACACGGTTGACAACGCATGTGACGGGCGATGAGAAATGAACACGGAATTCTCTGCCCGTTGGCGAGTGAAAGGCCGCTCCTCGAAAAGTGTTTTCGACGATTTTGGCAGGAAGTGGGTACAAACCTAGATGTTTCAGACCGTTGATGCTCAGGTGGCCAGCGCAGTGAGAGGGAACGCCTATTTCACCGTGTTCCTCAAAAACCGCCACGGTAACGCCGCGTCTCCCAAGGTTCAGGGCTGTGAAAGAGCCGCATGGTCCTCCCCCGACGACTGCAACGTCTAAGGTTTCCATGCAATACACACTTTTGACGCGGCTGAACTAAATGCCTATTCCTTGAGTTCGACGCGCCGCTTTCCGCGAGCCATAGAAGTGAGGGTTATTTTTCCCGCGACTTCTAACCGCATCAAGATCTCGTTGAAGTCCCTGAAACCCAAGTCTGCAAACTCCTCACTCAAGGCCTCGAGCAGATCCATGTCGGTCATTGAGCCTTTTTTCCTCTTCAGAGTCTCCAACACGAAGAAGTAGGCTGGATGCGTCTTCCAGGTCTTAGTAGGTGCAGGCACAAGCACACAACCTTACGATACTGGTGTTCCAGGCTTTTGTACCTGTCGCACTTGTTGCATGAAGCCTTTGTACCATTTTTCCATGTCCGGCGTGACTGAAGGCCCAGTGTGTTTTAAGGCTTCTTCAAAGTTCTTCATCGTGACCTCTTTGGAGTCGACGTCAGTTCGCAATGCGTGCAATGCTGCTTCTCTGCAGAGGGCTTCAATGTCCGCACCTGAATAACCTTTAGCCAAAGCAGTCAAACTAGTCACGTTCACGTCCTTCGCCAATGGCATATCCTTCATGTAGATCTTGAAAATCTGAAGCCTACTCGCCTCGTCAGGTTCAGGCACGTAGATCAAACGGTCAAACCTTCCAGGACGAAGCACTGCTGGATCAACAAGGTCAGGCCTATTCGTAGCCCCAATAATAACAATGTCCTCCAAAGTTACGATACCATCCATTTCGGTCAGAAGTTGGCTGATAACACGCTCCGAAACGCCGCTATCAGAGAAACCAGCGCCACGTCTAGGAACAAGCGAATCCATCTCGTCGAAGAATACCACTGCTGGCGCCGCCATTCTAGCCTTTCTAAAGACCTCTCTGATGGCCTTTTCGGACTCGCCCACCCATTTTGAGAACACTTCAGGACCTTTGATCGTTATGAAGTTGGCCTCACTCTCGGTGGCAACTGCCCTAGCAAGTAGTGTTTTGCCGCAACCAGGCGGTCCGTAGATGAGAATGCCCTTCGGCGGCTTGATTCCAAGCCTTTTGAAGATCTCAGGGGTCTTCAGTGGCCACTCGACTGCCTCTTTCAGTTCTTGCTTGACACTTTCCAACCCGCCGATGTCAGTCCAGAGAACAGAAGGAACCTCGATGTATACCTCGCGCATCGCCGTAGGCGTAATCTCCTTGTAAGCGTTAACGAAGTCCTCCATGTTAACTTCCATCCTCTCCAACACACTTGGCGGAACGCGCTCTTCCTCTAGGTTAATCTGCGGCAGATACCTACGCAGAGCCTTCATGGCCGTCTCTCTGCCTAGCGCGGAAAGATCGGCACCAGTGTAGCCGTGCGTCATATCAGACAACTTCTTGAGATCAACATCTTCTGCTAGAGGCATACCGCGAGTGTGAATCTGCAAAATCTCATGCCTTCCAGTCTTGTCCGAAACCGCAATCTCGATTTCCCGGTCAAACCTTCCAGGACGCCTCAGCGCCGGATCAAGCGCACCAGGCCTATTAGTCGCGCCAATAACGATGACGTTTCCTCTTCCGCTCAAACCGTCCATCAACGCAAGAAGCTGAGCAACCACGCGTCTCTCAACTTCACCCGTGACTTCCTCTCGCTTGGGCGCTATTGCATCCAGCTCGTCAATGAATATTATGCTCGGAGCGTTCTGCTGAGCTTGCTGGAAAATCTCCCTAAGGCGAGCTTCAGATTCACCGTAGAATTTGCTCATGATTTCGGGGCCGTTTATGGAGAAGAAGTTGGCTTCTGACTCGTTAGCAACAGCTCTTGCCAGAAGAGTCTTACCGCAGCCAGGCGGACCATGAAGCAACACACCTTTTGGCGGCTCTATTCCCAACCTCTGGAACAGCTCAGGGTGGCGAAGCGGAAGCTCAACCATTTCCCGAACCCTCTGAATCTCCTCACGCAAGCCGCCAATGTCCTCATATGTTGTCCGAGGCAGTCCCTTTCCTTCAGGCGCGGGCTCGTTCAGAATCGTGAGTCGTGTTTCCGTTGTGACTTTTATTATTCCATGCGGTCGAGTCTTTGTCACTGTGAAGGGTATGGCGTGTCCAAGCATCATCACTAGCGTAGTGTCGCCTTCAACCAATGTTCTCTCCATAAGTCGGTTCTTCACGAAGTTCGTGAAGTCTTCATCAACGTTCAGTCTCATGTCAGAAGGCGCAAGCGTGAGACTTAGAGCAGTTTTGACCTTGGCAGGGCGAACCACGACGTATTCGTTTATGGCTACTCCGGCGTTTTTGCGTGTGAAGCCGTCTACGCGGAGCATGTCGCGGTTTTGGTCTTCGCTGTAGGCTGGCCAGGCGATGGCTGATGTTGTGCGCTTGCCTACGATCTCGATTACATCGCCTGCTGATATGCCGAGTTTCTGCATGGTTTTCTGATCTATGCGGGCGATTCCTCTGCCTACGTCTCTTTGTCTTGCGTCTCCGACATGTAATTGTATTTCACTCATCAGAACACTTCCTAGTTATCTTGAAACGCGTCTGGAATAAGGATTCATTCTAGGTTCATATATAAACGTTTAAACCAGCCATCTCAACATTATCGGCTTGTTCGACGCACGTTTATCGTCTGCATCTGGCTCACGCCGTCAAGCTTTTCCATACGCTTCTCAAATTCCTCAAGCACACCTGTCTGATCTTCAGGAAACTTGAACTGAGCCAACAGCACCTTCAAACCAAAGGCAACAGGCTCTTCACCATACCCATAAACCTCAGCGAACTTGGGCAAACTTGCCTCAATCCTTTTTTTCAATTCATCAAAGCTCACAGTTATATCGGTCGGGAATATCTTGTAAGTTACAACCACGCCACCCACTCTTAATCCCTCACGTTTACGGCCCAGTGAAGCCACATTTTGGACACTTGTATGAGCGGCCGAATTTTCTGCATTTGTTGCAGCGTCTTATTTGGATTTCGCCGCAGTTTGGGCACATGAATTTCGTGGATTCTACTCCTGGCGGAATTGGTTTGCCGCAGCTGGTACACGTGATTAATGTGAGTGATGATGCTTTTTCAGCCATTGTGACCATCCCGGTGACGGTTCTGTAATTGTGGGACTTCCTTATATCTTCTGTGTTCTATGCTCGCAAGTTTATTATTGGAGTTCTAAGCCATTATTCTGCGGTGTCCTTTTGGGAGTGAACCTCCGCGACCTTGTCCCAAAAACTGTGGTCAAGCTTGAGGATTTGGGTGGAAAGATCATGGCAATAGACGCTTACAATGCCCTCTACCAGTTTCTAGCCATAATTCGCCAGCCAGATGGCACACCCTTGAAGGACAACAGCGGGAGAGTCACAAGCCATCTGAGTGGGCTGCTCTACAGAACAAGCAACCTCGTTGAAATGGGCATAAAACCAGTCTACGTTTTCGACGGAACGCCGCCTGCGTTGAAAGAGATCGAGATTCAAAGACGTGTGGCGGTAAAAAAGGAAGCCCAAGTGCGATATGAGCGCGCAATAAGCGAAGGCAAGATCGAAGAAGCCCGCGTATACGCACAGGCAACTTCGCATTTGAAGGATTACATGGCAGATGACAGCAAGAAGCTTCTGAAACTTATGGGAATCCCGTGGGTTCAGGCGCCAAGCGAAGGAGAAGCCCAAGCTGCATACATCACGAAACGCGGAGACGCAGACTACTGCGCAAGCCAAGACTACGACAGCCTCCTCTTTGGAGCACCAAAACTCATAAGAAACGTGACAATCTCAGGGCGGCGCAAACTGCCGAGCAAGAACATATACGTGGAGGTCATACCTGAAGTGGTGGAGCTGCAACGGGCTCTTGCTGAGTGTGGAATTACTCATGAACAGTTAGTGGACGTGGGTATACTGATTGGAACAGACTTCAATCCAGACGGGATAGAAGGTTTAGGACCTAAAACTGCCTTAAAATTGATTAAGGAACGTGGAACACTAGAGAACGCGTTGCCATACGTGAAGAATGCGGAGTTTCCGACTGAACCACGACGAATCAGAGAGATTTTCCTTAAACCCGCCGTTTCTGACAATTATCGGCTAGAATGGTTAGAACCTGACGTTGAAAACGTTGTGAACTTCATCTGCCGAGAGCGAGACTTTTCAGAGGAACGTGTGCGAAAAGCCTTGGAGAAAATGCAGAAGGCCATAGCCAAGTCTAGAGGAAAGACCACGTTGGAGAAATGGTTCGACTAGCTCTCTGCATGGAAATCTTTAATTGGCGTCCTCACATATTACATGCTTCCAAAATGGTGATATGCATTGGAGCAAAGCCAGATCTCGCTTCCAATCGACGAGTTACCCACTAAATGGTTCAACATAATCCCTTACTTGCCAGAACCGTTGCCTCCACCAAAAGAGCCTGAAACCGGGCCTTCCCGAATGGATTTCCTCGGGAGAACGATGGTTCATGAGTGCCTGAAACAGGAAATGTCAGCCGACCCTTGGATTCCGATCCCTGATGAGATAAGAGAACTGTATATCCAGGCTGGGCGACCTAGGCCTCTTTACCGTGCAAAAAGACTGGAGAAGAGACTAGGACTGAAAAAAGTGCGGCTTTACTACAAGCGAGAGGATTTGTCGCCTACGGGTTCACACAAAGTCAACACGGCATTAGCTCAGGCTTACTACGCAGCTAAGGAAGGAAAGAAGGTTTTGATCACAGAAACCGGTGCAGGACAATGGGGCAGTGCTCTATCGTATGCAGCTGCTCTCTTGGGTCTTGAGTGCGTTGTCTTCTGGGTTCGCAATGTTTACAACTGGAAAACGGAGCGACGTACATTGATGAAGCTTCTGGGAGCAAAGGTTCACGCCTCACCGAGCAAAGAGACAAAAATCGGCCGAGAACTCTCATCCAAGAATTCGAATCATCCTGGATCATTGGGGCTAGCGGTTTCAGAAGGCTTGGAATACGCAGAAAGCCATGAAGG
>Ga0256868_10001196_pt1 | contig 14396 bp, 16 predicted proteins | sample RVTome_13_FD_187341 | JGI IMG/M metagenome (GOLD analysis project Ga0256868, IMG submission 187341) | Soil microbial communities from uranium-contaminated site in the Upper Colorado River Basin, Wyoming, United States - RVT92D227 HiSeq ... | reverse complement strand
AAGAAGATGGAGAAGATGGGTCTGCGGGCTGAGAGGCTTCAACTCGAGTGGATCAGTGCAGCCGAGGGACTCCGTTTTAAAGAGGTCATGGAGAAAATGGAGAGGCTCCGACAAAGCGTGACCGCACAAGAGGTAGCCGAGACAAAGCGGATTCTAAAAGACCGATCAGCCGTTCTTGATCCGGAATTACAGTAGCATTCGGACTCGTCAATCCCCCAGTAAAATGAAAAGCGAGAATGAAGAAGAGGGAATATAATCCTTACGATTCTTCACCAAGGAATTTTTTTAAGGATTCAATTAGTCCCGGAAGATCTTGCTTGACGATCTGCCATACAATATCGAAATCAACCGTGTCATATCCATGAATGAGGCGGTTGCGCAGACTAACGATCTCTGGCCAGGAGATATCTGTATAGCGAGCTTGATCTTCTTGGGGAATTCGAGTGGCCGCTTCTCCGATAATTTCAAGCAACCGTACTAAAGCAAGATTGAGTTGCCGGTCCTCGTCGAGATCTGCGCGTGTTTTACCTTCGGTCATGGCGACCGCTTCGAGGGCGTGATCAAGTATCTGCCGGAGAGAAACACCGGTATTATGTTGCGACATATTGAGCTTCCGCTTCAGCCAGAACCTGGTCTCGAAAATAGGGGCTTAGAAACTGCGGGGTATTCAAATCTACCTTGTGATTTAATATTACGGAAAGCTCCCTCTCCATAGAAAAAAAGGCCAGGCCAGGGACATGCCCTTGTTCGAATTCAACCAGGACATCCACATCACTCCCGGGTCCAAAATCCTCCCGCAATACTGAGCCGAAAAGGGCCAACTTTCGGATGTGATGCCTACGACAAAAATCGGAAATTTTCTCGCGGTCGATCATGATGCGGGCCATTTTGTTTCTCCGGTTTTCCTCTTCCTTATGGTCCTTCCAGATACCTAAATATATAATGTTTTTAACATCACCTCAAGGTTTTTTTTAAAACGAACTCAACAGTAACTCGAGTGGCCCTCTGGGTCGTCAACCTCATTGACAGGATCTCTAAATGATGCAATAACTCATAGAGACTCACTATCGATTCACATGGAGGTGATTCACTTGAAACAAATTACCCTGAGAGGAGTTCCTGTTGAGATTGAAAGGATGATAAAAAGAGAGACAGAAAGCAAGGGGTTGAGCCTAAACAAAGCCTTTATTTCTCTTCTTGGAAAGACCACGGGCACAAAGGAAAAGTCGCAGAAGAGAAAGTTCCTGCACCATGACCTGGATCATCTTTGCGGAATCTGGACAAAAAAAGAGGCAGAAGAGTTCATAAAAACCGTCGAGGTTCAAAGAACGATAGATGAGGATTTATGGAAAAAAGCAAAGTCATGATGGATACTTCCGCCTATGCAGCATTCCTGGGGGCAGTCCCGGGGTCAAGGAGGCAGTGCAGCTGGTAGATGAGATTGTTTTTAATCCCTTGGTGCTGGGTGAATTGAAGGCTGGTTTTTTCCCGCTTCTGCCATGCAGCATGGATTAAAGGTCTTGACTACCGACAAGCATTATCTGGAAGTTCCTCAGATTATCACTGAATGTTTTGAGTTTGAGTAATTTGGGCGGAATAGTTGCCAACTTTTCCTCTCTGTTTTTTATCTCATTTCAGCGCCAGTTCCCATACAAGAAGGTCGTAACATCCCTAAATTTTCATTGACAGAAAGGGGTTGAATGGGTAGGATTTTTATGAATTAAAAATGGTAGGATATGAATTATTTTATTCGAATGAGGAAGTATGAGGAGTTAGAAAGATGAATGATTGGATTTTTATTTTACTACCAATTGCTGCGTTAGTACATATTATTGAAGAATATTTATTCCCAGGAGGTTTCGCGGAAGCATTTAGAAAATTGCTACCAAGAGCATCTCATCTCTTCACGGTCAAGTTCCATATCTTGGTAAATGTTATTTTCTTACTAATGTGTTTTATCGCTGCATTAATCGGACAAGCCAATCTCATACTGAGTTTGTCTGTTTTTGGGCTTATCTTCACAAATGCAGCACTTCATATTCGTGGTGCCATTATTCAGAAAGGATATTATCCGGGTGTTATCTCGGGAATATTTATTTACATCCCTATTGCGATATATGCGTATTCAATATTTATAAACTCCAAGCAACTTTCATGGATACAAGCGATCATCTCCTTTCTATTGGGAGTATTATATATGGGAGTACTAATGATAATTGTACTGACACAACAAAGAAGTAAATCCGATACCGCATAATTCCTCCTCCCTTGGAAATGGGGCCCAACCCAGGTCAGGGGGCGGTCTGGTTTGTAGAATGGGTCTCGGCCAGCGAAACGAGACCAGACCTTGGGCCGATAGAGGCCCATGGCACATTCTTCTTCAGCATGGGTTTGACCATCACAGGGGGAAAAGTCATCCACAAGTACGTTTGAGGGATTTATTGCTCCCGCCGTTCCCGATCCAGAATTGCAATAAAATTCAAACTTGCTGATCCCCCCAGTGGGTGCCAGATGAGGCGAATCACTAAGGTACACATGAAAATAATGACTAAAAATAATTTGCATCCCTATAAATCGTTGTCTTGCTCCCAATTGAATAGTCGCTAAGAGGAAAATCACCTATTTTCACTCTGAAGTCACATCAATTTTCACAACACTATTTTTGGATTGATTCGGGTTGTCAGACCCAAGGTCATCCCTCATACTATCCATGTTCGGGGAGCACTTCCTTCCTGAAGTCTTAATTGACCAGTTTCTACAAATTATATATATTTAAAGCGGGAATCAACACGATCAGGGGAGACTATGTTACAAGAAAGTTGCCAATGATTTCGACATATTCATGGAGCGGGTAGAGCTTCAGAAAGTTAATCGTAAATGGGTAAAAAGAGTAAAAGGAAAAAACTTGGACGAAACAATCCATGTTATTGTGGCAGTGGGAAAAAGTTTAAAAAATGCCATGGTGCTACAGAGAACCAACCAAAATTGAGGCCAATTGATTCTTCGCTCAATAATGTAATAAAAAGAAAAATAGATGAGAATAAAGCTTTAGAACTTCAGCGGCGAAAACAGCAAGGACTAGGAAAACCAATTATATCTGCGAACTTTAAAGGACGTAGATTTGTTGCGATAGGCAAGGAACTCCGCTGGTCTGAAAAATGGAAAACATTCCACGATTTTTTATTTGATTATTTAAAAATCTGTTTTGGAAAAGAGTGGTGGTTTGGAGAATTGGCTAAAGATCTGAAAGAAAGGCATCCAATTCTTATATGGGCTGAGCTTTTAGGCAAGTACACGGCAGAACATTCCAAAACGTCAGATAAAATACATTCGGCACCAACCACAGGCGCGATAGACGCTTATCTCGGACTTTCGTATAATCTATACTTACTTGCCCACAATGTTGAGTTACAAAAAAGGCTTGTGAACCGGCTCAAAAACAAGGACCAGTTTCTTGGTGCCTATTATGAAACATTTGTCGCTGCTGCTTTCATAAAAGCAGGTTTCGTTTTGGAATTAGAGGATGAGACAGACACTAATCTGTCACATTGTGAATTTACTGCCACATACAAGGAAACCGGAAAGAAGTTTTCTGTCGAAGCGAAAGCCCGAAAGGGTGGTGACCCATCCCCTGATGTAGGTGATCAACTTTATCGTGCATTGAGAAAGCGGGCTGACCATCAGAGGGTTGTTTTTATTGAATTGAATAGCCATCCAAGAGTTAATAGGGATGAAGTAATGGATTTTGTCCGACAAATATCAGATCATCTTCGGGACCTTGAAAGGAGACTCTCTATCAGAGGGGATCCTGCACCCGAAGCATATGTCTTCCTTACAAACTTTCCTTATCAATTTAACCTTGAGGCTACCAACGTATCCAATTTTGTTTTTGCAGATGGTTTCAAAATTCCTGAGTTCAATTTTGGACTATCAATACCGAATATTAGAGAGTCTTTGAGGATTCGAAAAGATCACTACGAGATGTTTCAGTTGATAAAATCAACTCGCGAACATTCGGAAATACCTTCAACTTTTGACGGAGAAGCGCCTGAAATAGCTTTTGGTAAAACAGAAGCAAAATTAAAAATCGGAGAACGATATCTTATCCCTGATAAAGACGGAAAGGAAGTTGTTGGAGAACTTGTTGAAGCAACAGTAGCATGGGATAAAGCGATTGGTATTTACAGATTAAAAGATGGTCGCTCTATCATCGCAGCATGCCCATTGACTAAAGATGAATTGGCCGCTAACCGTAAATATCCTGATACGTTTTTTGGTGTTTATAAAGAACAGGTCAGAAAGACAGAAACACCCTTAGACCTTTTCGACTTTTTTTTCGACACTTACAAACAAACTACTAAAGAGAAACTGTTGGATTTTATGAAAAATCATAACGACATTGATAGGTTGAAAGAGCTTGAACAGGAAGAACTGGCGGTTACTTATTGTGAGCGATGTGTGTATGCCGCTATGAGTAAAAAAAGGATTAAGAATAAACAGGACAACTCACAAGTTAAATAAAGCAGGAGAACCAATGGGGTCAGACAACGGTAACTCGGTATTGTAAGAGATGGGGATCTTGATAGCTAAGATGGCGAGGAGATTGAGGGCAGGGACTTAGGCCTTTGCGATGGCGATCAGAAGAAAGAACTCCGAAGAGGGTCGGTAAGTGTGACAATTGTGAACTACATCCCCCGCACGGACTAAAAAGAGGGGGATAAGAACTATCCCCCTCCTGTAACAATATTTCTAATAACCTCCTGAGGCCTAATCGTCGTATTCGCCCGATGCATCAGGCACCCCGCACGTGCCGTCTTCGCATTCGCCACTGGATTTAAGCAACCTCCACCTGTCCACGGACGCGCTAGCTACGTGGCCGTAGTCCATGGCCTTCCATAAAGGACTTGTCTCCCCCCCCACCACCACAATATTAATGTTGTCTGGATTATGATAAGGTGCTATCAGCGCATCGTCAGGCAGTTTTTTCCACGAGGCGTAAGGCTCCACCCCCTTGTATGCCTGGGGGGCTACCAGCATGTCTATCTGATCGGTTTTCCAGAACTGCCCCGCCGGCATCTTGATGTTCTGTGACAGCCAGCGGCAGAAGTCCTTTTTCGTAGCAAAACCCTCATTCTCCTTCAGGTTCTTCGCCACCAGCGGGTCCATGACGATTGTCGCCGAGGAATTCAGCGGCGGCATGACCGCCAGTTGCAGGTTCAATTCCTCTCCTATCGTCCGATGGGCGGCGGTCCCGGCGGAATTATAATAAGCCCATCCCCGGAAAATACTGATGACGCTCTCGACCGCCCTGAACCCCTTCCCCACGTGGAACGGCTCCCAGACGCTCCGCTCCTCGTTTTCCGCCGCGCACATGTTGTTGTAAATCATGTTGTTCCCCTGCGAGCTCCACAGCGTCGTCCTGGGTTTGGCGAACCCCCAGCAGATGGACATCAGCGTCCAGGCCCTGCCGATTACCGAATTGGCCAGGTTCACCGGGCTGAATGCCCCGATTCCCGGGTTCATCCCGATTTCATTGCGTATCGGCCCATTCACGATAAGCATTGTCCCGAAGGCTGTCGTCGACGGCATCAACGACGATTGTTTTGTGGAAGCGATAGCCAGCATAACCGGGAAGTGTTCCGGCCAGGCTCCTGCCATGACTGCTAAGACGGCGATATTGACTACAGTACATTTAACGACTTCCTTGGTATCGATGATGAATATTTCGCTAACCACCTCGTCTGGGGGAGCGCTGGTGCCGGCGAGCATTTTTTGCACCCGTTCTTCTGTCGGAAGGATGATTGGAAGCCCGTCCGTCCAGCCTCTTTCGTAGAAGAGGCGCTGCAAATTGTCTTCTGTGTCCGGTCCCAGCATCTGCAGTGCGGCAGCTTTGGCCGTTTTGGGCGGCTCGGTTGCCGGTGCCTTTCCCTGTACTGGCTTGGTCAGTACGTCTATGATCTCATCGATGACCGGTTTGCCTGTGTCCGGGTCGTTGCCAGCGATGTATTTATCGAGCGCTTCCGGAGATAGTCCGATGACCGGGTGAGGTGTATAGATGAAAGGCAGGGCTACGGCGCTCTGGTCCCCGTTTACTACGTTTTTAAACAGGAGTGTCGAGACGGGAGCTGCCGGTATCCCGTAGGTGTACTCGAGTTTCGCACTTCCTCCAGCGACCGCTGAAACGCAGCCCGGTCAGCCGGCCACCCCTAAGACAGCGGCATCGCCCTTGGCTTTGATTTCCTCCCAGAGTTCGTTGGCATCGTCCATGAACGGGATGCCCGGTTTCCTTCTCCGCACCGTTTTGACCGAGGGCATGTTCTCCTTGAACCACTTTTGTAGTTGTAACATAAAATTATAGCTGCCCCCGAACCCCGTATCCACGAGGTATACTGTCTTGTTCTCCAGTTTGTCCAGTCGCTTGGCAAAAAACCCTGAAGACAGCGGCGGTGCCCCCATTCCGGGCGAGGTTCCACCCGCGCTTCTCTGAATTCCTGATTCGGGGCTCATTACGGATAATCTTATTTCAATTGTCATTTTCTGCCTCCGTTCGAGGTGTTTTTTAACTGTAATTATTCTTTCTTGGGTGGCGGTCCGCCGGGCCCGTATGATTTGACCCAGGTAAGGTCCGGCCTGGCCCGGCCCCACCCCGCTTCTGCCGCCCCCTCAAGTCCGGGCATCGGGTGCTTCCTCATTTCCTCCATGCGTTTTTTAGAAAGTTCCTCCTGCCGCTTCGTGCCCTCGGGAGTCGTGAAATTGACCATGCGCTCGACAATATCTCTCATCGTCTTCTCCGGCTCCGGCATCGGCAGGATGTAAAGCTGCTCGTTCTCGATTCCTTTCTTGAGTATCTGCGCCAGCTCGACGGGGTCTATCCCGAAGGAGTAGTGATAACGCATGAACTCGATGGTCTTTTCATTGGTATTATACCCGGTGTTCGCCAAGCGGGTGGGCCGTGTGTATGACGCTTCGGCGATGTTCGTCTTGATGCCGGCCGGGCACAGGCACGAAATCCCGATGCCGTAAGGCCTGAGTCCCTGCCAGTAGCTTTCCATCAGGTTGATTACCGCTGCCTTGGCTGCCGAGTATGGAGCACAGCCAGCCACCCCCATGAAACCTCCCATCGAAGCCGTCGTAGCGATGTAGCCGCCCTTCCCGGCTTTGATCATACGCGGTACAAAGGTCACCATGCCGTTAATGACTCCCCCCAGGCACACCCCCATCACCCAGTCATAATCTTCGAATGTCGATGCTTCGACCGGCCCGAAGGCGTTGACCCCCGCCGTGTTGAACAGCATCTGAGGCGGGCCCCCGTAAATCTTTTCCACCTCGTCAGCAGCCTCCGCGTATGCCTTGCGGTCCGTAATGTCCAGTTTTATCGCGTGCACCTTGATGTTTTTCTCTTTGAAATACGCCGTCGCTTCGTTCAGGTGGCCCTGCCGTATATCCGCGATGACTACTTTACAACCCGCATCCGCAAATACCTTCGCCTGCCCAAACCCCGCCCCTGAAGCTCCCCCCGTGATGAATAAAACTTTACCGGCAAAATCCTTCATAATGCCTTCTGTTATATCGTTATATAGCCTAATATAAGTTATTTAAAATTACAAATCTTTCCTCTCCCTCTCTTCCCCTGTCATTCCCACCCCGTATCGGTGTAAGTGATAGGAGTATCGAAAACCGGGATTCCTCAAAAGTCAACCCCATTCCCCCTGACATCAAGGGGGACGTTCATGACATCAAGGGGGACGTTCATGCAGAGCGTGCCCAATGGATATCCACTCATGATGGGTCATTTCAAGATTGAGGTTCCATAATCATTTTGCCTGATGAAACAACCAGGCCCTAGAGCTATAGAGCTATAGGGACATTCGTACGGGACGTACCTAGCCAAGCCGATATCTTCATCTAACCCATTCCGACAGCTGTCTCCTGCTCCCAATCCTTGTCGTCCGAGGTCCGTCCCCCCCACACTTCCTGCGAAGCACGCTCTGCATGGACGTCCCTCTTTTCTGACACCGGGGTAGGATCGGGAGAACGCCTGTAATCAAGATCTTCCGAGAACAGGGCTGACGCAGACTTGAGGGACATCCTAAGATGGGGATCTCGATGGCTGAGATGGCGAGGAGATTGAGGGCGGGGACTTCGTCCATTGAGTTGGCGATCAGGAGAAAGAACTCCGAAGAGGGTCGGTAAGTGTGACAATTGTGAACTACATTCCCCAGCATTCATCACTTGAATTCTAAATGCCAAGAGATCTACTCTTTCCTTTTTACACAGAGAGCTTGACAATCGCGGCTACACAGGGACCCTTGACATAACATTTTGAATGGCATACTCTATCTCCCCAGGAAGTGGTTAGGTGTAGTTACATATTGACATTGAAAGTTAAAGAGACATATTGAGCTCAGACAGAACATAAAATTTGTTGGGAAGTAGATAAATATGTTAAATGTTGGAGATGTTTCACCGAAAATCACTATATTTCGAGTGACATAAGAACTTCCTTTTTCTTACGTGGACTAAACGGGATTAGGCCTTGTGTCCCAAGGACAAAGTTATCCCGCCAGGTGTCTCATTGAAATTCGCAATAAAGGGCAATAGAATTGGGGAAAAAACTAAAGGAGGAAAAAACGTAATGGGAAATACATACTCAATAAGGATTGATGCCTACTCTCATATCTCACCACCAAAGTATACCGAAGCTATCCGTAAAGCCTATCCAAAATTTTACAACCAGATATTGGGCAATGTGCCACCCCTTTTTGACATGGACGAGAGATTCCGGATAATGGATAGATATGGACAAATAGTTCAGGTGCTGACCATTGGTCCGGTCCCACCACTGGAGGACTTCGCAGATGCTAAAAAATCAGTTGAATTGGCCAAGCTGGCTAACGATGAGATGGCGGAACTAGTCCTGAAATATAGGGATAGATTCTTGACTGCTATCGCCTTACTTCCCATGAATAACATCGAAGCGGCTCTCAAGGAGACCGACCGGGCCATTATTGAATTGGGATTCAGAGGTATCTATTTGCACAGCAACATCAATGGGAAGCCTCTGGACTCACCAGAATTTCTACCACTTTTCCAGAAGATGGCTACCTATGATTTGCCGATTTATATCCATCCCTGGAGAGGCAATGACTTTACCGACTATTCAACTGAAAGTGAATCGAAGTACGCGATCGCCAGTACTTTTGGCTGGCCGTACGAGACTACAGTGGCGATGACACGCTTAGTGTTCAGTGGGATTTTGGAAAAATACCCGAACTTGAAGGTCATTACTCATCACTTAGGTGGAATGGTGCCCTATTATGAACAGAGAATCGTGCAACATTACAGCCAGAGAAGTATACGCTATCACGACTATGGTGAATACATGCAAGGACTCACCAAGCCACCCATCGAATATTACAAGATGTTCTATAGCGATACAGCCATTCACGGGAATACCCCTGCTTTGATGTTAGCTTATCATTTCTGGGGCGCCGACCATATCGTTTTTGGAGCAGATATGCCCCTTGGCGACCATTATTTTGGCTTTAGGAGTTACCGGCAGACCATCAATGCCATCGAAGCAATGGATATAACTGATGATGAAAAGCATATGATATTTGTAGATAATCCACTGAATCTTCTAAAACTGACCGTATGAGATAATTAACCCATCTTCCAAGTGAGATTATTTTCATGAGAAAAAGGGGGAACATTGGTCCTGAAGCAACATCATGAGCGACAAGCGTGAGGGAGTCAAAGACGCTGATGCAATCTTGATTGCTTACTAAAATGGTAAGGGGTTTCAGAATTTTGAGTAAATCTTTGTAGCTAGAGGAGGAGGCAAGGTGGATGAAAACAAAGTTACAATTTTAGGGGGAGGCCATGGAGCTCAGACAGTGGCAGCGGACCTTAGTCTTAAAGGTTTTAGCGTAACTTTATGTGATTTACCGCAGTTTGCAAATTCTGAGGTGTTCCAAAATACTATGAAGACTCGCAAGATAGAAGTATCGGGTGTCATTCAAGGTGTAGCAAATATAGATACGGTTACTACTCATATAGGAGATGCTTTGAAGGATGCCAGAGTAATCTTTGTTATCGCACGTTCTAACGCCGATGAGCTATTTGCCAAAGCATGTGCCCCCTGTGTCGAAGATGGTCAAACTATCGTATTAGGTGCCGGCAACTGTGGTTCACTTGTCTTTGCAAATACTTTTAAAGAGAACAAAGTCAAAAAAGACGTACTTTTGGCGGAGTCTGCTTCCCTGCCTTTTGGTTGTAGAATCAGAAGTCCGATACCAGGAGAAGGAACAACAAATGCTCGAGTATTGTTCAGAACAAAAGATTTTGTTGTTGGCACGTTCCCGGCGAAGAGGACCGATGAGGTTATTGCTCATCTCAAAAGATTTTATTCTGAAACAAAACCAGCACACAACATCATTGAGGCGGGCTTAAGTAACCCAAATCCGATAGTACACTGTACTCCAACCATACTTAATATTGGTCGGATTGAGCGGGTTGATTCGGAAAAACTTGGAGATTTTGCGCTTTTTCATGAAGGCTTTTCTGAGTCAGTCATTAGAGCAGTCATAGAAGTTAGGAAAGAAAGAGAGAATATTTTGGCAAAATTCGGGTGGCAGTCAGGATACAAAACTCCTGCCGATACAAGTAATTTTCTATATAACGTGTTTAAAAATTGTATACCCAAGGAAGGGGTTGAGGAAGCTTGGAAAACGAAAGGACCGATGGGGCCGATAAGCGAAGCTAGATACATTACCGAAGACATACCGTACGGTTTGGTAACTTACTCTTCCTTCGGAAAACTGATTGGAGTGGAAACGCCAACCATTGACGCAGTTATCCAGTTATCATCTGTGATGAATCAGAAAAATTATATGCAAGAAGGTAGAACCATTACGCGACTTGGAATAGGCGGAATGGGTGTTAAAAAATTAAATCAGTTTTTGTACGAAGGCTATTGATATTTTTTGCGGAGGTTAAATATAGAAAAGAGGGGATATTGGTTCTAAACCAATTTAAATTTTGTTTGGCCATCTCTGAGAAAATACGTTGATATCGTCATAGAACAACGGGAAGATGGTTGTCAGGGGTTGCCTCCTAAAGCCGGAAGAATTACGGGCGAACAGATCTGAAGAACGGATTTAGGGATGTGGTTCACAAAATTCACGACTGAAAGAGAAGGGGATCTTGATGGCTGAGATGGCGAGGAGATTGAGGGCGGGGACTTCGGCCATTGAGTTGGCGATCAGGAGAAAGAACTTCGGAGAGGATCGGTAAGAGTGACAATTGTGAGCTACGTCCCTCTCACCCTCTCCATCCACTTGCGGACTCGGAAGACGCCAGATTTAGCCTTGATTGGTTGCAGTCTACCTGACTGCATGTATCAGCCTCACCCCACGGTCATCAAATGAAGGGTATCGCCATCATGAAGAGGCGCGGCCATACGCTCACCATAGGACAGATAGACGGATTGGTTGACCACAACCCGCAATTCCATGTCGATCTCCCCCTTCTGATCCAGGATGGCGTTTTTCACGTTGGGGCCGTATTTCCTGATCAGTTCATTGGTAAAATCCTGCAAGGTATTTCCGGGGAAATCAAAATCCAGGGCCTTTTTCTTCTGGAAGATCTTGTAAAGAGGGGCTATACCTTCAATTCTCAGATGGACTTTCATAGGACAACCTCCCCATCTCAATGCATTGCGCATCTACCTCACATTTACATATAAATATAGGGGAAAAATCATGTGGTGTCAACAAGAAGAAGCATTGGGTTAATATAAGATCTTTTGTGGAAAAAAAGAAAGAGAAGTGTTGTCCTCTCGTGGTTATTTGACTATTTTCATACAATTTTTTATATAAAAAGTTGACACAAGCAGTTTTACGATAGGCCTTTTTACAAAGAATGTGCAAAAAAAACTTTAAAGAGTATATATGCCGTCCCTTTTGCAAATTTTTTCGAGAAGGGGAGAAGGAGGAGATGGCATGCCAGGGTGCACAGGTTATAGAGCAGATAGTGAGACGCAAGCGTCTTGACCCAGCGTTATTGCCTCGAAATGGAAAAAAACCCTCCTTATGGAAAAACCAAGACCCAGTCCTTGTAGCCCATGTTTGTCAAAACTGCCCATTCCAAAAAGAGGACTGCGATTATCAGACCGCATGCCCACCCCCCGACACTGAGCCGTGTGGCGGCTATATTCTTCTTAGCCTGCTTAAAGAGAAGTGCTTTATAAGCACTCGCGACCTTCCTCTGGCCCACCATCGCCCCTGATCCCACCTTGTTTTCTGACCGATTTACCCTACGCAGATTACCTGAAGGCCCCAAGCTGGCATAAGGATATTTTAATCTTCATTGTTTCACATGCTGCCGCAACCATGGTTTTGGATATATTAAACCTTTTTGAAATTTCCCATGCAGCAGAGCATGTAAGCCGGCCGTTAACAAGGGATGACTTAATGGCCGACTTGATCTCAGGATTTATTTTATCGGATAACGCAGGAATATTTTTCTGTTTCCCATAACCGAAAAGGCCGAGCTGGCATTTATTTATTCGAACCTCAAGCAGGTCAATTGCAGTTCCTACATCAGCCGGGTTTGCGTTTAGCTTCACTGCTATGCTGTGGGCCTCGGCGCAGGATATTGTGTTTTTAGATATTTTTTCTTTTATCCTTGCGGCAATCATTTCATTTAATTCCGCGCCGTGTCTCTTTCCCGCATAATTTCCCGCATCTTCGTGTGTCATTGTTCTTTCCCCTTAAATCCGTAATGGTTTCGTAATCTGCCTCCCACCCTTATGTCAGCAAACATATCTGATTCTGAGTAAATTTAAATAGGGACGTAGTTCACAGTTGTCACAACTGGTGAAAAGGGGGGGGCGAAAAAGGGGGGACGTAGGGTCTGAAACAATTTAAATTCTATTTGGTCATCTTTGACGAAATCCATCTGTTCTTAATCAGAGGGTAGAACGAGAAAGCCTTCTTTGAAAGCTCCTTCACGCAGATTTTGATCGAGGCAAACAAAACCGAGGCCTCGAGGTGTTTCCTGTGCCCAGATAAGGGCCGACGCAAGCTGCAAGGCATCCGCAGCCCTCAAAGGATGAATTGAAAGAAGCCGTTCTGCCCGTAACCGCACCGTTTCGGTAGGCTGGACCTCTGACCATGTCGCCGCCAGTGCGGAAAGCACAAACTTCGCTTTTGTTTCATCACCCGATCGGAGAACACCCTCCCTCTGTCTCCTCGCAAGTGCAGATAGGCACTCGATACGCGTGGTCCACCAGACCACGATATCTTCATCGTCTTTCATCAAACGTTTCATTACCTCCGATGTCTTCTCTTTCAGACATAAAGGAATGATCGCCGATGAATCCCAAAATCTCACCTTCCCGCCTCCCGTTCCTCGAGGAGGGCCTTCAGGACGAGGCCTTCCGGGTCCTCTGGCCTTGGAATCTTCCAGAAATCCTTCGGGAGTTTGCCCGGTCCAAGCCTGATAAGCCCCTGTTTCTCCATCCAAACCAAGGATTCTTTGAGGTCCTTAGTTCGGGAAACGGGCACCATACGGGCCACAGGTTTCCCGCGATCAGTGACCAAAACCTCCATCCCCGCCTTCACCTGATTCAAATATTCACTAAGGTGGGCCTTGAGTTCGGACACAGCAGCCGTTTTCATGTTCTCCTCCTGTTTGTGACCATTATAGTCAAATTAATCTGTCCTGTCAAATCTTTAATTCCCAGCAAGGCTCGCTGTCACTGGCTATTGTAGAATGTTCTATGTGAATAATATAGAGAGGATACTTCGAGGGCCTATCACTTTGTCTGATGAAACAACCAGTCCAAAGCTCTCGGTGTTGCTTCCCATGCGACCAAATTTTCCTCCCCATATCGAGGGCTAATATGTTCCGGGACAGTACGAAGGAAACCTCCACGCGTAACAAACCTGGCAGCCCCATCAACTGTCATGTGCATTTGGACTCAGTAAACAAAAAGCCCATCACCGAAATGATGGGCTTTCTTTATTTAATCTCGGCAACGTCCTACTCTCCCACACAGTTACCCATGCAGTACCATCGGCGCTGAAGGGCTTAACTTCCGTGTTCGGAATGGGAACGGGTGTTTCCCCTTCGCCATGGTCACCAAGAATTCAAAAACCGTAAGTCGCAAGTCGTGAGGGGTTAGTGGTCTTACCCCTAACGCCTAACGCCTCACACCTCACGTATAAGAAGAATATGGATGAAGAGAATCCGGATAGAATTGCAATTATGGTCAAGCCGATCGACCTATTAGTATCAGTATGCTCAATACCTTACGGCACTTACACATCTGACCTATCAACCTTGTAGTCTCCAAGGGGTCTTATCCCGATATTGCTATCAGGAGGGATACC
>Ga0256868_10001193_pt1 | contig 14407 bp, 9 predicted proteins | sample RVTome_13_FD_187341 | JGI IMG/M metagenome (GOLD analysis project Ga0256868, IMG submission 187341) | Soil microbial communities from uranium-contaminated site in the Upper Colorado River Basin, Wyoming, United States - RVT92D227 HiSeq ... | reverse complement strand
TATTTTCTAATTTCCCAACGGTCCCGATTATGACTTTATCCGCAGCTAATTGTTTTCCCAGATTGACGGCGCATTCAATATCGCATATTCCTGTTTGTTGATATTGAGATTCCTTGAGTGTTTTATTCACTTGATTCTGTTCGACTAATGCATACCGTCCTTTATAGAAAAGCTCCTCATGCAGAAATTGTGTTATTTGGATGGCTTCTGCCTCACCCAGGGCCAATCCCTTTAGAGGGAGCACGGCCAAGAGCGGCTTTTTTTCTGTTTGGACATAACTAAATTCAATAAAAACCAGTAAGACCGCCAACAACACACTAATTACTTTTTTCATTCCTTCCCTCCCTCTAAAAAACTGATCTTAATAAAGTTTTTCAGGATGTCCATTCTTTTCAATTTACAAATTGAAAAACGACATCTTAATTTTATTTGGCTCCAATGCTTCAGGTTTCTATCCAAAAGATTATCGTCCTGATATTTGAGTTATCTCGCGGCCTTTTGTCCCTATCTAGCTTGCTGCTAAAAAATATCACTAGAAAAGAGGAAAGTCAAGTTGCGGTTGACTCATCATTCTATCGGTGTTATTCTTTTGCCAAGCAGCCGAAAAGGGAGAAAGGGCCATGAAATGTCCCCCGGGCTGAATTAAAAAGAGGCGCTCTGGTGAGGCAAAAATTATCGTCAGTCATTTTTCTTTTACCTTTTCTCGTTTCTTTCTTATTTTCTCAAAACGTGCGGGCCATTGAAACAACCGCCAATAAAATTCTTGCGAATCGAGGTCGGACATATATTGTGGCAAAAGCTGTGACAGAACAAAATGCCATAAGTTTTCTTTTCACTTTTCTTCGTGTAAATTCGGGCGAAAAATTAACCGAGGATTTTGTTGCCTGCGCCGATGCGGTGGCAAAAATAACACAACAGGCATCCTGGGTCTCACGGGCAGCTTATTTTAAAGGGCAGGGAAAGGTTATTTGTTGGATTTACACCAGGGAATGCAAGGAAGCGATGAAGTTGGTTTCGGTCCAACAACAAGGCAAATATATCATGGAACATTTGAACTATATGCCAAAATGAAGGCCCTTTCCTCTTCAGCCTCAAAACCAAAGAATGCGGAGTTTCATCCGGAAATAGAAAGACAATCCCCCTCGTCTTGAATTCGGCGCCATCTGCGAATTCTCTTCTCGAGGAAACGGCGCAATTTATGAATAATTCAGGTTAGATATTGAATTGTTGATTTTCTGGAAATGTTCCCTGGTAAGAATTATACGGGTGTGGAAGCCTAAGATTAGATTTGGGGATTACTTCTTCATGAACGGCTTGACTTTAGCTTCATCGCCGCCCAAAGAAAGATATCTGTTAAAATACTCCTGTGCTTTGCCCATATCGTTCTGCTCGAAATACAGCTTTCCGATCTCAAAATATGGGATGGGGGTTCTCGGATTGAACTCGACCGCCTTTTTGAAATAGGCGAGCGCGTTCTCTTTTTTTCCGTGTTTGGAATACAGGAAGGCAAGGGATTGACAAGCCGGCGTCGAGATTGGCTCGACCTTTACTTGAACAGCAATCTTTATCTCATCGGTTTTCGCCCCAGACGTATCGCCGCCCGCAGGAGATGCATTTTCAAGGCGAATAGCTTCCAGCCAATTCCTTTCGGCATTCTCCATATCGTCGAGCTCATTGTAGGCACAGCCCAAGTTGTAATAGCTCAGGGGATCCTTTGTGTCCAAGCGCACGGCTTCTTTGTAAAACTTTACGGAGTTTTCGAAATCCCCGATCTTGAAAAAGACATTTCCCACAAGATCATAGGCATCGCGATAATCTTTCTTCAGCTCGACGGCCTTGATTCCATACTCCAGAGCTTCGGCGTTGAGGTCCAGCGAGTTATCGAGCTGGCCCAAATTATAATAGATCGTCGGCGAGTTCTCATAGATCTCAATGAACATCTGCAGCCAGCGGGCGGCGTCTGAGACCAATCCATTTTTGATTAGTTCTAGGGCATAAAGATTGATTTTTCCGGCGATATCATCGGGATCTTTCTCAAAGACATATCGAAATCGAACACCTCTCTCATTCAAAAAATCTTTCGATAAAGCGATCTTGGAAGTATCCCCGGGTGTTCGTTTTTTCAGCTGAACCCGATCTAATAGGAGCCGCGATTGAGAGTCTTGCGGATTCAATTTGATAACCCGCTGCAATAGACGGGTGGCTTTTTCTATGTCATCTCTGTTGATATAGCCGATGGCTAAGTTCTTTAGGGCATTGGCGTCAAATGGTTTCAGGGCTGTAGCCGTCTTCATGCATTCCAGAGACTCTGTAGGCCTCCCCTGTTGATCGTGGATAATGCCCATAAGAAGATAGATGTCTGCCGATATCTTAGTTTTGATCTTCTTTTTGCCTGTAGGGGCTGCGGCCTTCGTCATGCGGTTCGGATAGGTTTTGGCCTTTTCTGCGTATGAGATATCGCCTCCTGCTTGGCATAGCCTCAAGGCTTCGGGCCAATTTTTCTGGCCAATCTCCGAGTCGATCGCTTGAATCCAGCAGTCCAACGGGTCATAGTCCGATTCCTGGGCTTGGATAAGCCAGGATCTCGCCGCTTGAATATCCTGCTTTCTCTTTGCCAATAAGCCAAGGATATAAGCGGGAACGCCGGCGTTCGGATAAAGGTCTTTCATGATCTTGTCGAGCTTATCCGGCTTTGACTTCTTGCTGACCTTTTCCGAAGTGTCGTAGAACAGCCGGGCAGTTCTCTCGGCATCCGGATGTCCTATTTTGTACTGGACAAAGCTCAAGAGAATCAGCGCATTGAGATCGTCCGGGTAAGCCTCGAGCTCATTGTTAAGAGCTTCAACGGCCTTCTCCGGCCGGTTCAGCCGGCAGTAAGCATAAGCCTGCTTGGTGCGTAGCCCCGGCTGCGCCGGGTCCTTAGCCAACGCCTGGTCGAATAGGGAGATCGCCTCCTGGTATAGCATGAGATCCATGCATGCGAGCGCCCTCTCGACCTGCTTATCCGCTCCCGAAAGCGCCGTCCGGCTTGAAATCGGGGCAGCTTTTACGAGTTGCACGTTGACGAGCTTTTTGGGCGTTGAATACGAAGACTCCATTTCTATATCCTGCCGGGTGAATTTGACCTTGGCGTCTTCATAGATGTTTCCCTCGCCTTTGAAGTCTTTATCAAGGTCCAGGATGACGACGAGGAATTGGGATCCCCTAATCTTCGTTTTTTTTGCGTCGGGCATGACGCCTTGGCTTTCTGTTACGAGCATGATTTGGCTTCCTTTTTCGGTCGGTCTCTCCAGGGCCGCGTTGAATTGGATATTCAAGCCGGTGACGCCGATAAAACGCAAAGCGCCCTTTTTCATGCTTCGGAAGGCGCCGTAAAATCCGTTGAGGTCGCTTAAAACGAAGTGCTGATAAAGTTGGAGAAGCTCGTCTTCGCTGCTGTAACTCTCGATATCGATCCCGACAGTGAGGGCCCCTCCTATTGCTCCGCCCCTAAAGAGGCGCGCCCGGAAGGTCGCTTGGGCCCAAACGGATGCATGGAAGTGCAGAATGAAGGCGATCAAAAGGACAACGTCCAAAATCTTCAAGGGTCTTTCTTTCATCCAAAACCCTCCTGGATGAGGACGTCTTCTGGGGCCGGAATCGATTGGGTGGCCAAGCCAAAGCCGATGATCAAACTCGGGATTTTATGTCTTTTATTCATGTTCTGTTTCGTCCATCAAAATGAATCGTTTAAACGCATTAGCCGGTTTTTTATCTGCGGGAAGCCGTGTCTCCTATTTGATTATTAAAGACGTCTGAGCATAGGAAACCAAGTTCGTCCCCGCTTCTTCGGCATGGAGATAAAACAGATATTTTCCCGGCGGGATATTGTTTAGAGGAAATTCCACGAATTGAATTTCGATGTCTTCTTTTAAGGTTTTGTTCAGAATGAATATCGTCAGGGGAATCTTCTCGCCAGAAGCGGAGTTAATGAGCAAGGCCGTCAAAGTGATACTCGGCAGGACAATGCCCGTGACAGAGCAGGGGACCATGGCATAAAGCTTCAAAGTTCCCTGGGGTACCTCCCCAATAATGGGAGAGTATTGGGCCCGGTCATAAGGATAAACATCTTTCCATGAAATCGCCTCTTTCTTTTTTACTCCGGTCCCTTCAAAATATGCGAAGTTGCCCCCAGGGACAAGCAGAAGCGGTGAATGGAGGCTCAGGCCGACGGGCGCTTTTTTGGCGATATGGACCCGCTCCGAGGCCACGGCTGCATCCCCGGTATCCAGGTCTCGGATGACAAGGCGGCATTTGTATTGGCCCGGTTCGAGTAATGCTCCCGACGTGTAAAAAACGTCCATGCCGCGGTATTTTGTGAGATCAGTCTCGGTTCTCTGGAGACCGGCAAGGTTTTCTTTCTCATCGAACACGAGCGAGACAATCTCAACTTTCTTGCCAGAAAACTTTTCAATCGCGTCGGGGGGAATTTTTAAAAGCATCTGAAGGCGGGATTCCTCTCCCGCGGTGTACGATAAGGGGGCCATTGAGAATCTCAGGGGCGTCTGTAATAGTGGCCTTTCGGTCAAGACCAGGTCAAACAAATGGAGTTGTTTCTCTAGATCAGAATACTCCCGGAACGGCTTCGGGTTGAAATAGCCGGACTGGGCGCGGACTTCGACTCCCTTTCGCTTCACGTCGACTTTGATCTTGTGATACCGGCCGTCCCATTGCTCGTTGATATAGTAACCCAGGACATAATACGTGCCTGTCAGGCTCTGGAGCTGGTCCAAATTCCTCTCGTATTCGTTGATGTTCGAAAAATATTTTCCTCCCGTGACCTTGGAGATCCGGCTAATTGAATACCAGCCGGTGATATTGTCGTCTTTTAAGACATTGACTGTCCCTTTAGTGCCACCGCTCTCGGTGAAAATGTCGCGGTTGCGTTGTTCAAACGTCTGCTGGTCATACGTAAACAGGGACGGGACCATGGCTGCTTCCCTTGTGTCAAAGGTAAAGACCGTGCAGTTGGCCGCTGTCAGCTCTTTGAGCATCTCTTCGTTTTGCGTATGCAGAACATAGTCACCGGCATCGATTTTTTTCTGGTCCGCCAGGCGCTCCAGCCGGTTACCGTAGATGAGAGAGCTCGCGATGCCGGTCGAGAAGAAGATTAGGTTTTTCTGACCCGGAACATACCGCAGCGCTTTGGCCAATGCTGTCATCTTGAGGATGAAGTTCAGAGCTTGGTTTTTTGATTCCTGCCGCTCCATATTGAGTTGGGAAGCGCTCTTTTGATATCTCCTTGCTTCTTCATCCCTAGGCTCGCCCTCCTGTGCTCTCCGCCAATATTCTTCCTCGATGTCTTCGGCCCGGCCTGCGATGTCTTTGGCGTTGATTACCTCGACAGCCTCCCGGACCTTCCAATGGTTGGTCGTCAGGTATTCATGAATGGAAATCCCTTTCAACATCGAATACGACAGTAATCCCACCTGATCATCCGGACTGAGCTCCGTATCGATGAAATGCAAGGCTGCTTCCTTGGCCTTATTGATGCCCTTCTGGTTGTTGAAAGCAAAGTCGAAGAAAAAGAAAAACTTCCGAGTCATGACTGTGACTTGGGCAGCAGGGGGAATGGGGGTTGGGATGATTTTTTCTTCGGGCGGCCGCGGTTCGATTTTGCTCGCCGGGCCGGAGAGGACGTGTTTCTCGAAATCCGTGAGATTCATTTCTCGGCCGTTGTCGCGGACAATGAAGTCCTCTTTCGTCAGGTCCTGAACAGGCTTGCCTTTCTTGTCCGTGACATAAACCTGGACGAGCTTTAACGTGACGGAAACTTCGTGCTGGAGAGGCTTCTGGAGCTGAGCGGCTTCCTGGGAAGCTGAGCTTGATTGGGAGGGGGGCCCCGCGATAAGGCACAAGCCGGCAAAGAAAAGAGGAAGCGGGAATTTTGTAATTTTCCTCATCAAAAACCTCTGAAATCCCCTGATTTTTATATAATTACTGTTTTTCTTATTATAGCGCGAATCGGTTCAATAAGAAACTCTCTGGGAAAAGCATTAGCCTAAACCCTAACGTTAAAAAGCGCAGCATAAAATGGGCCAAGACCTGAGCGGAATCTTAGGGGAGAAAATGTTTTAGAATATGTAAGTTATGTCTTTTTTTGAGGACATCTGATCACTTTTTTCTGTGGCCAAACGTAAAAATTCTTGGGGATATGAGTTTCCTTTTTGCCGCCAGGGCCATTTCTCTCACATTTCAGTTGCTGGCAAAAATTGGACCAATGTGGAGGGGGGTCAAATTCGAAAAGAGCAGGTTTCTCCCCGTGGGCCAAATATGTGACAAAATCGATTGAAAAACGCTGAAATTACGGTTTTAGAATTGAAAGACAAAAAAGGATTTTACAGGCAGAAATTGAAGGAATAAGGGAGCTGGGAAGCAAGGATTCGAACCTTGATTTCATGATCCAGAGTCATGAGTCCTGCCGTTGGACGACTTCCCAACGAGCGGGTATCATAATAAATTTTTCCCGATTTTTCAAGCTGCCCGGAGCTGTCCGACCGCAGCGGATCGCCTATACTTCAAAAACAGGAATAAACGTGGTAAGATTGACCGCTCATGGCGAAAAAGACATGGATCCGTCTGACACTTGTCTTTCTTATCACTGCCGGCTTTCTCTTTTTTTTCTTCCGCCGCTTCGATTGGAAGAGCGTCTGGAGCTCCCTAACGAATGTGAATGTCGCGATCCTCGCTTTGGTCATCCTGATGACCCCCCTCCATCTTGTGACGCGCGCTTTTCGCTGGAGGTACCTGCTGATCCATGAAAAAAAGGACGTGAAATTCTATAATCTTTTTGCCGGCAACGCGATCGGCTTCACCGTCACCTTTCTCCTCCCCGGGAGGCTGGGCGAGATCGTCAAGCCTCTTTATGTGGCTAAAAAGGAGGGTGTCCGCCCGGGTTTTGCCCTCGGCACCGTGGTCGTCGAGCGGATCTTCGATATTTTCACGATGTGCTTTCTCCTGGGCGTGTTCCTCTTGGCCAGGCCCCTCTATGCCTCGACGTTCCGTGTCGAAGCCGAAGCGTATACAAAACTCAATTATTGGGGAATCATCGGCGTGGCGTTTGCCTCTGTCCTCCTCATCGTCAGCCTCTTTATTTACTTTTTCAAGGAGAAGGCGTTGAAGACGGCCGCTTTTTTCATGAAGCCATTCCCTCAAAAGACCGGCCAGAAGATCCTGACGCTCCTCCATGAGTTTATCGACGGCCTCAAGTTCTTCCATTCCCTGGGCAACCTCTTGATTTATATCTTCCTCTCCTTCGTCGTTTGGCTGAGCATCACCTTTTTCTATTGGGTCTTTTTCCTGGCCTATCACGTGACCATCCCTTACTTTTTCCTCATCCCCTACATTTTTCTGACCATGGTCGGGGCGTCGATCCCCACGCCGGGCATGGCCGGAGGGTTTGATGCGTTCAGCTTGATCGGCCTGACATTGCTCTTCCCGGCGTTCTTCCCCCCCGATGATCCAAGCCGAGCCCAGGCGCTGACCGTCGCCGTTCACGCCATCCAGCTGGTGATGACTTGCCTCGTCGGTTATGTTATATTATGGAAAGAGGGGCTGACATTGTTGCAGCTGAAAAAGCTCAGGGAGAGGATTGAGCCATGAGGTGTCCATTCTGCGGCCACGTAGAGAGCAAGGTCATCGATTCCAGGGGAAGCAAGAAAGGGGTTTCGATCCGTCGGCGCCGGGAATGCCTGGCCTGCAAGAGGCGGTTCACGACCTACGAGAAAATCGAAGAAATCCCCTATATGATCATAAAAAAGGACGGCTCGCGTCAGCTCTTCGACCGGCAGAAGCTCCTCCGGGGCATGCTCAAGGCGTGCGAAAAGCGGCCGATCGCCGTCAGCAAGCTTGAGGAGATCATCGAGGAGATCGAAGCCATGCTCCAGGAGCGACCGGAGAAAGAGATGAAGGCGGCGGCGATCGGCCAGTTCGTGATGGACAGGCTCAAGGCCCTGGACAAAGTGGCCTATGTTCGGTTCGCCTCTGTGTACCGTGAGTTCCGGGACGTCATGGAATTCAAGCAGGAACTGGAAAACCTTCTCAAAGAAAAATAGCTTTTGGGATCAGATCTCCAGGTCTAATCCCGGATTTTAACATGATCAAGCGTATCAGGCCTGTGACCCGCGTGGCGAGGAGCGAGGGCGAGATTCAGCGGCTGATGAACGATGTCTTGTCCGAGCGCCGTGAGTTGCCCGAACTTCAGGGCGGATGGATTCCGCTCGTCGATGTCTATGAAAGGGAGGACGACATCATTATCGAAGCCGAAGTCCCCGGGCTGTCGGCGCGGGAGATCATCATTTTACTCCGCATAAGCCGGATCGAGATCAAAGGCGTTAAAAAAGAGGCTCCTGTTCCGGGATGCGCCCGGTACTTGCGGCTGGAGTGCGAATACGGTAAATTTCGGCGGGCACTGCCGCTGCCGTGCTCCATAGCCCCGGACGAAGCCAAGGCCTACCTCGAAAACGGCATTTTGACGGTCCATCTGAAAAAGCTGAGGGAGTCGAAGGCCAAGGACATCGTGGTGAAGATCCAGAAAGGCCGGGATTGAATCGGAGGAAAACATGGCTGAGAAAGACGTGAAAGCCAATGGCCAGCTTGAGGATATCATCGAGGACAAAGACCAGAAGCTGAGGATTCCCGAGAAGCTTCCCATCCTGCTCCTCCGCGATATCGTCGTATTTCCTTATATGATTGTTCCCCTGTTCGTGGGGCGGGAAAAATCCAAGAATGCGATCGACCACTCGCTTTCTTCCCATCGGATGATCCTCCTCCTGACCCAGAAGGACATGGAGACCGAGGAACCGAAGAGGGACGAAGTCTACGACATGGGAACGGTCGCTCTGATCATGCGGATGCTCAAACTCCCCGACGGCCGGATCCGGATCCTAGCTCAGGGCCTGAACCGGGCCAAGATTGAAACCTTCGAAGAGGAGAACGGCTATTTAGCGGCCAAAGTCTCCGTCGTCTACGAGCCCGAAACCACGGAGAAAACGCTCGAGAGCGAAGCTCTCGTCCGGAACGTCCGCACCGGCCTCGAAAAGGCCACCTCGCTCGGGAAAAACATCCCCCCCGAGGTCCTGATCATCGCCACGAACGTCGAGGAGCCGGGGAGACTGGCCGATCTGACCGCCGCCAACCTCGAACTTAAGGTCAGCGAAGCCCAGGCGATCCTGGAGATCAGCGACTCCATTCAACGCCTGAAGAAAGTTTATGAGCTCCTGGCCAAAGAGCTCGAGATCCTGGACGTCCAGTCGAGGATCAGCACGGAAGCAAAGGGCGAGATGGACAAGCTCCAGCGGCAGTACTTTCTCCGCCAGCAGATGAAGGCGATCCAGAAAGAGCTCGGCGAAGGCAACGAGCTCCAGGAGGAGATCAAAGGCTACCAGGACAAGCTCAAAAAGCTCAAAGTCGCCGAGGAAGTCCGCGAGGAGCTCGAGAAGCAGATCAGCCGCCTGGCCCAGATGCATCCCGAATCGGCGGAAACGACCGTCGTGCGCAACTATCTGGACTGGATGTTCACCCTGCCCTGGAACAAGAGCACGGTCGACAACCGCGACCTGAAAAAGGCGAAGAAGATCCTGGACGAGGACCACTACGGCCTGGACAAAGTGAAGGAGCGCATCCTCGAATACCTGGCCGTCCGGACGCTCTCTAAAAAGATCAAAGGGCCCATTCTGTGCTTCGTTGGCCCTCCGGGCGTGGGCAAGACGTCCCTCGGCAAGTCCATCGCCCGCTCGCTCGGACGGGAATTCCTCCGCATTTCGCTCGGCGGCGTCCGGGACGAGGCCGAGATTCGTGGCCATCGCCGGACCTATGTCGGCGCGCTGCCCGGCCGCATCATTCAGGGCCTGCGGAGAGCGGGCTCGAACAATCCCGTTTTCATGATGGACGAAGTGGACAAGATCGGTGCCGACTTCCGCGGCGATCCGTCATCCGCCCTCCTCGAAGTCCTCGATCCCGAGCAGAACTACTCCTTCCGGGACCATTATCTCGGTGTAGCCTTCGACCTGTCCAAGGTCATGTTCATCACCACGGCGAACCTCCTCGACCCGATCCAGCCAGCCTTCCGGGACCGGATGGAGACCATCCATCTTCCGGGATACACGGAGGAGGAAAAGCTCGAGATCGCTTTGCAGCACCTCGTGCCGAAACAGGTCAAGGAGAACGCCCTGACGCCCAAGCTCATCCAGTTCACGAGCGGGGCCATCAAAAAGATCATCTCGGTCTACACCCGGGAGGCCGGCGTCCGGAACCTCGAGCGGGAGCTCGCCTCGGTTTGCCGGAAGGTCGCACGCAGGGTGGCCGAGGGCAAGCGGAGATTGAACAAGATCACGTCCCAGAACATCGAGAGCTATCTCGGCCCGCCCAAGATCTTCAAGGATCAGGTCCAGAAAAAGGACCAGGTCGGCGTGGCGACAGGCGTAGCTTGGACGGAGGCCGGCGGTGAAGTGCTGTTCGTGGAAGCGACGAAGATGAAGGGCAAGGGCGGTCTGTTCCTCACGGGATCGCTCGGGGACATCATGAAAGAGTCCGCCCATGCGGCGCTGAGCTACTCGCGTGCCCATTTCAAGGAGCTCGGGATCGACAATAAGATCTTTTCCCAGAACGATTTCCACATCCATATTCCCGAAGGGGCCATCCCCAAGGACGGGCCCTCGGCCGGCATCACCATGGCGACGGCCCTGATCTCGGTCTGCACCAACAAAAAGATCCGCTGGGACGTGGCCATGACCGGCGAGATCACGCTCCGGGGAAACGTCCTTCCGGTCGGCGGGGTGAAGGAGAAAGTGCTGGCCGCCCAAAGGGCGGGCGTCAAGAAGATGATCCTGCCGGCGGCCAATAAGAAGGACCTCATCGATATCCCCAAGATCGTGAAGAAGGAGATGGAGTTCATCTTCGTTGAGGTGATCAACGAGGTCTTCGCCTTCGCCCTGAAAAAATCAGGAGGAAAATAGCGGATCTATTCTCAAGCTCACCCTGCGACAGGACCCGATCAATGCCGTTACTTAAATAAAAACGACCCGACGAAGGCGACTTCGGCCGGGCCTGTCTGATAGACCTTTTCTTGATCTCCGGGCCATTCGACGAGGACCACACCCATGCTCGTCCGGACCCACACTTTTCGGCCGGTGTAATTCTTCAGGATGGAGGCCACAGCCGCGCCGCAGGAACCGCTGCCCGAGGACAGCGTCTCGCCGACACCCCGCTCCCAGAACAGGACCTCGATCTCTTCGCGGTTGTGGACGCGGATGAATTCGATATTCGTCCGATTGGGGAAAAAGGGGTGGGACTCGATCTCGCGGCCGATCTGGTGCCATTCGATCCGGGCCGGAAAGCGGTCAACGAACACGGCGCAGTGAGGGTTGCCCATGGAAACGACCGTGACCGGATAGACCTTTCGATTGATCATCAGCGGGTAGTCGATGAGCCGATCGTGAAACGTCCCATCGTCGAAGGGAATTTCCTTGGAGGAGAGACGCGGCACTCCCATCTCGATCTTAACCAAGAACACGTTTTCCTGTTTCTCGATCAGCTCGCATTCCCTGTCGCCGGCGGTCGTCTGGAAAAGCACCCGGCGCGTCTCGATCTTCTGCTGGGCATAAAGATAGGCCGCGGCACAGCGCAGCCCGTTTCCGGAAATTTCCGCTTCGCTGCCGTCGGCGTTGAAGATCCTGAAGCCGACCTGCCCCCGGGCTTTATCCTTGATGGAGATCAAGAGCAGGCCGTCGGCCCCGACGCCCGTATGGCGCTCGCAGATCTTGCGGGCCAGGTCGTCGATGTCCGAAAGCTCGGTCACTTCATCCTGGTCGACGATGAGAAAATCGTTGCCCAAAGAATGAAATTTCGTGAACTTCATTATTCACGGGATCCTGATCGTTACGATGAAATCCTGCTGCGCCCCGTCGGTTTCGCGGCGGAGGCGAAGAAGGAGCGCGTCTCCCGATTTCTTCTTGCTGACAATGGCATCCCATTCCTCTTCGGTGCTCACGCTTTGCCGGTTGACCTCGAGGATGATATCGCCTGGCTGGATGCCCTTGCGGCCCGCGTCGCTGCTGCTGTCCACGTCGGTCACGAGGAGCCCCTTCGCCGTCCGGTATCCATACCTCCGGGCGATGTTGGGCGTCAGCGCTGTGACCGTCAGGCCGATGTCTTTTCCAGCGCTCATGGCGCTCGTTTTTTGTCGCTCTTCTTCGAGCTCGGCAACCGTAGCCGTGAGGGTTTTCTCCTTGCCGTCGCGGATGACTTTGATCTCCACTTTGACCCCGGCTTGGATGTCGGCGATCTTCATTCGCAGGTCATTGGAGTTTTCGATCGCTTGGCCGTCGATGGCGATGATGACGTCGTAGGGCTTCAATCCGGCCTTTTCCGCCGGGCCTCCCTGCAAGACCGTGTTGATCAAGGAGCCTTTCTTCGACTGTAGGTTCAGGAGCTTCTGGGTGTCTTGGTCGATTGGCAGCATCGCCACTTCCACGCCCAGCCAGCCGCGGACGACCTTGCCTTTTTCCTTGAGCTGAATGACAACCTTTTTCGCCATGCTCGAGGGGATGGCGAAACCGATGCCGATATTGCCGCTGACGCCAGAGGGAACGAGAATGTTGCTGGTGATGCCGATGACTTCGCCTTTCATGTTGACGAGCGGGCCGCCGGAGTTACCGCGGTTGATGGCCGCGTCGGTCTGGATAAAGTCCTCATAATTGCCGTCGCCGAGGCCGAGCTGGCGGCCTTTGGCGCTGATGATGCCGGCTGTGACTGTGTGCTCCATGCCCAGGGGATTTCCGATGGCCGCCACCCATTCACCGACTTTCACCTGGGACGAGTCGCCCAGCTCGGCGTAAGGAAGATTTTTGACTTCGATTTTGATCAAGGCTACGTCGGTCCGGGGGTCTGTCCCAATGATTTTAGCGCTATATTCATCGCCTTGGATGGTGAAGACTTTGACTTTTGTGCCGTTTTCGACAAGGTGGTTATTCGTGATGGCGTAACCGTCGGCGCTGATGAAAAAGCCTGTCCCTTGGACGGTCACTTTTTGAGCCTGGGGACGTTGCCGCGGGCTTCCGAAAAACCTGTCCCAGAAATCGTCACCGAACGGGCTGTCCTGAGATCCCATCATGGGCTGTTTTTCGACCTTCTCGCATTCGACTTTGAACACGGCCGGCCCGACCTTATCGGAAATTTTCACGAAATCCAGGTCGGGTTTGGCCTGGAGGGCGTCCGCGTAGAGGTTGGATCCGAGCGAAGCCGATCCGCTATCCAAAAAGCTCTGTTGAGAGGCTTTCTTCTCGGGTAGGTAGACGAACACGAATCCGGCCAGCAATATGCCCACAAAGAAGCTGGCCAGCGATATCCAGACAACCTTTTTCATGTGATGACCTCCATTTTTTGTCCTGTTGTCGAGCTTACTGCTACGTTTAATTAAGTTTAAAAATATAGCATAAATGGTGACTTATTTCAAACGCCCGAGGACTTCAAAAAGTTGCATTTCAGCTTAAGTCGGGCTAATATCAGGTCCGATGCTCGAAAAAGGCGTTTTAATCGTTATCGAAGGCATCGACGGGGCGGGGAAGTCCACTCAGGCAAAGAGCCTGCTCCGGAAACTCCGTGCTCTTGGCCTGGAAGCCGTCTATTTCCGGGAGCCTTCCGGGGGAAAATGGGGGAGAGAGCTCAAGAGAAAGGCTAAAGAAACAGGCTCCCTCACGCCCGGACAGGAACTGGAGCTCTTTCAGAAAGACAGACAGGAAAATGTTGAAAAAAACCTGAAGCCTGCTCTGAAAAAGAAGAAGGTCGTCATCCTCGACCGCTACTATTTTTCGACGATTGCCTATCAGGGAGCCAAAGGCATCGATCAGGCGAGAATTCGGCGGATGAACGAAAAATTTGCGCCCAAGCCCGACCTTGTCTTCATCCTGGATATCAAAGCCGGGGAGGGATTGGCCCGGATCGCGGACCGTAAGAAAAAGGACGTTCTTTTCGAGCGTGAATCCTATCTTGTCAAGGTCGGCCGGATCTTTCGCAGCTTCAAAGGCCGCCGAATCATCCATATCAACGCCCGGCAGGGCGAAAAAGACATAACCCGACAGATTTATGATCATACGATGATTGACCTAAAGAGAAAGAGATTTCCGCAGTTTCTCCGGCCGAGAAGCATGCCGCAAAAAAATCGGCCTGAGTAGCGAGCGTCCATGGACCGTCCTCGTGGAAGCATTTCCAAATATGTGATCTTCCCTCGGCCTCCAGTGCCGAGGGAAATCACACGAACGGAAATGCTTACCGTCCTCGAGCCCCATTTGGCTTTTCCCCGACATTCTGCTATATTTTTGATCTATGGCCGTCACGAAAAAGTCCGCGAGGACCAAGCTCCTGAAAGGCG
>Ga0256868_10001192_pt1 | contig 14415 bp, 13 predicted proteins | sample RVTome_13_FD_187341 | JGI IMG/M metagenome (GOLD analysis project Ga0256868, IMG submission 187341) | Soil microbial communities from uranium-contaminated site in the Upper Colorado River Basin, Wyoming, United States - RVT92D227 HiSeq ... | reverse complement strand
AATACGCAGTCGCAATGATATCCTGCAGAAGGCCTGCCTTTATAGGGGGCTTAAATATATCTATAAGTCCCCTGACAGGCATTTGCTGTATGATCTGAAGGAAGACCCGCGCGAGAGAAGGAATCGCTTTGCCGATGAACGGGAGATGGCCCGAATGCTGGCGGCTAACCTTTTAGCCTATGAAAAGGACAGCCCCCGCTTTAACGCCGCTTATGTTGACATTGAACTCGATAATAAAAGCCTGGAACAGTTACGTACGCTTGGCTATGTTCATTAGCCTATAGCAAGCTGATCACTTGACCTTCGTGCCCGGCGGAACTTCACGGTCGAAGAAGGGGACGACGGCCTTGTCGCCGATGACGGCCGCCAGGAGCATGGCCTGGGACTCGATCCCCCGGATCCTGGCCGGCTTGAGGTTGGCGATGACGATGAGGCTCTTGCCGACGAGGTCCTCGGCCGTATAGTCGTCGGCGATGCCCGCAATCATCGTCCGCTTTTCCGTCCCGAGGTCGATCTCGAGTTTTAAGAGCTTGTTCGTGTTGGGGACGCGCTCGGCGGCCAGGATCTTCGCCACACGCAGGTCCATCTTCATGAATTCCTCGTAGCTGATGAGGTTGGTCGCGGAGGTTGGTGTCTCTTCCATCGTTTTCTCCTTTCCGGCAGGCGCCGGTTCCGGCGCCGCCTTGGTCTTCGATTCGGATTCGGCCTTCTCCTCGGCCAGAAAGTCCTTGAGCAGGACCCTGGGGAAGAGGGCTTTTGGCTCCTGGACCGCCCGGCCGGGGCCGAAGCCGCCGAACGGCATCTCGGAATATTTTACGTCCTTTATCTTTTTCGATTCGCCCAGATATTCCCAGATCTTATCGCAGGAGCCGGGCATGACGGGGTACAGGAGGTAGCTTATGCCCCTTATCGCGGACGCCGCCTGGAGGAGGACCCTCGCCAGGCGCGGCCGCTTGCCCGGTTCCTTGGCCATCTTCCAGGGCTCGTGGTCGGCCAGGTACTTGTTGACCGTACCGAGGTAGGCCCAGATCTCTTCCAGGGCCCGGTTGATGGCGTAGTCCGAAAAGAGTCTTTCCGTCCGGGCCTTGAGTTCATCGAAACCTGCGCGGACCCTCGCGTCCTCATCCGTTTCGGGGCCGGCCTCTCCGACGACCCCCCCGAAGTAGTTCCGGACCATGGTCAGCGTGCGCTGGACGAGGTTGCCCAGGTCGTTGGCCAGGTCCGAGTTCACCCGGTGGATGAACGCCTCGTGGGAGAAGTTGCCGTCGAGCCCGATCGGGATCTCGCGGACGAGGAAGTAGCGAAGGCTGTCGGCGCCGAACGTCCTGAGGATGATGTTCGGGTCAAGGACGTTCCCCTTGGACTTGGACATCTTGGCGTTGTCCTTTAGCCACCAGCCGTGGCTGTACACGGTCCCGGGAAGCGGGAAGCCGCCGGCCATGAGGAAGGCCGGCCAGAAGATGGCGTGGAAGCGCAGGATGTCCTTGGCCATGAGGTGGATCGTCGCCGGCCAGAACTTTTTATAAAGTTCTTCGTTCCAGCCGTAGCCGATCCCGGTCAGGTAGTTGTTCAGGGCGTCGAACCAGACGTATATCGTGTGTTTCGGGTCTCCAGGGACGGGGATTCCCCACTTGACCGACGTCCGGGTGACGCTCAGGTCCTTAAGCCCGCCTTCGACGAAGCTCATGACCTCGTTCATCCGGCTCTGCGGCCGGACGAAATCCGGGTGGGCGGCGTAGAAATCGAGAAGGGGCTTTTGATAGGCTGAGAGGCGGAAGAAATAGGTCTCCTCCTCGACGAGCGAGGTCTTGACACCGCACTCGGGGCAGATCTTGTATCCTTCCTTTTCCATCGGCACGTCCTCGACCAGGAAGTGTTCGTTGGAGATGCAGTACCATCCCTTGTATGTTCCCTTGTAGATGTCCCCCCTGTCCATGAGCTTCCGGAAGATCTTTTGGACGCCCTCCTCATGATAGGCCTGGGTTGTCCGGATGAAGGCGTCGAAGGAGATGTCGATGGCTTTCCACAGCTCCTGGAACCGGCCCACGACCCGGTCGACATGCTCCCGGGGTGATAATCCCTTTTCGGCGGCGGCCTTCTCGATCTTCTGGCCGTGCTCGTCCGTCCCGGTCAGGAAGAAGACCTCCTTTCCCCGGAGGCGGTTGAATCGGGCCAGGACGTCCGCGATGATGGTCGTATAGGCGTGGCCGATGTGGGGGACATCGTTCACGTAGTAGATCGGCGTCGTGACGTAGAATTTATTTTCGTCAGTATTCTTTTCCACTGGTCAAACCTCCTCGGATGAGCATCATGGCTTCGGTCCGGGTGGCCGGGTTCGTCCGGAAGGACCCCCGGACGGCCGAGGTCACGGTGATCGACTTCGGCTTCTTGGCCCCCCGCATGGACATGCACATGTGCTCGGCCTCGATGACGACCATGACACCGAGGGGCTTGAGCCGTGCCTCAAGAAGGTCGGCGATCTGCTTGGTCAGCCTCTACTGCACTTGGAGCCTCCGGGCTAGAATATCCACGACCCTGGCGATCTTGCTCAGCCCGACGATCCGCCCCCCTTTGGGGATGTAGGCGACATGAGCCACGCCGGCGAAGGGGAGGAGGTGGTGTTCGCACATCGAGTAGAGGGGAATGCATTTGATCAGGACCATCTCGTCGTGCTTCTCGGCCTCGATCGTCCGCAGGCCCTTGGCCGCTTCCTTGACGGAGCCGCCCAGGATGTCCTGGAGCATGGATGCGACGCGCTGGGGCGTTCGCTTTATGCCCGGCCTATCGGGGTCCTCGTCCACGCCTTCCAGGACGAGCTTGATCCCTCTCTCGATCTTCTTCAGGTCCATCGTCACTCCTTCGAGGTCTCGCGGCGCCTATTTTTTCCCTCATATTCTCTCAAGGCCAGCCGGGTGACTTCTTTGAGAGGGAGGCCCATTCTCTCCGAGGCCTTCAGGCAGTCCGAATACTCGGGTTGGACATTAACGGCTTCGCCGCCCAGACGGGACACCTTGATCCCGATCACCTCTCCCCGGATCCGGACCTTCCGGCTCTCCCGCTCCATGACCCGCCTTTCCACCGGAAAGAAACGAACCCCGATGGAGCTCGTTTCCCGGAAGACGGCCTCGATCAGACCATCTATTTTATCAGCCTCCGAGAGAAGGGTCAATTTCGTCGCCAGCCGGTTCTTCTTCATGACGACGGGGGTGAGGAAGGCGTCGAGGGCCCCCTTCCTGAGGGCGATCTCGAGGAAATGGGCCAGGAGTTGGGGGGTCGAGTCGTCGATCGTCGCTTCAACCACAAAGACCTTCTTTTGCGGCCTGAAGTCCCCGGCGTTCCCGTAGAACGCCCTCAGGATGTTGGGCAGGCCGTGGAGGTCGCGGCTTCCGGCGCCGCAGCCGATCCTCTCGTAGGTGATCTCGGGGAAGGGCAGGAATTCCCGGACCAGCGTCGAGACGACGGCCGCGCCCGTGGGCGTCACGAGCTCTTCCCTGGCCCCGGCCGAATAGACCGGGATGTTCTTAAGGAGTTCGGCCACGGCCGGGGGAGGGACGGGGAGGAGGCCGTGGGAGGTCCGGACGAAGCCCGCCCCCACGTTGAGCGGAGAGCAGAAGAAGGCGCCGATACGGAGTGCTTCGGCCAGCCAGCAGGCACCCAGGACGTCCACCAGCGCGTCGTCGGCCCCCGCCTCATGGAGATGCGCGGAGCGGAAGGGGCAGCCGTGCGCCCGGGCTTCGGCCGCGAACAGCCGCTTGAAGATCTTCCGGGCGTCGGCCTTGACGCCGGGCGAGAACGGGCTCCGCCCGATCGTCCTTTCCACGTCGACCCAGGTCCTTGTCACGGACTTCTTGCGATCGACGATGACGTCGACCTTGAGGCCCCGAAGCCGGGACCTCTTGGCCTCGCGGACCTCGATGCGGACCGGCAGCTTGAGGCGGGCCATCGCCTTCTTGAAGATGTCCGGGTCGGCGCCCAGGTCCAGGAGGGCCCCCAGGATCATGTCACCGCTCAAACCCGATGACGCGTCAAAATAAACGAACTTCATTTTTAACCTCGGCCCCGAGTCTCTTGGGCGTTCATCCGCAGTTCTTTTTTTGTCAATAGGATACCTCAAGACGAGAGACCTGTCCAGCGCTGACCGCGCCGAACGTCGCCCAAATTTGCCAAGGAGATACTTTCTTCTCACGCCGAGACGCCGAAGTCTAATGCGAACAAAATGAAAAAGGACTTATGTATGAACGGGACTGAATGCCGTCCTCAAGCCCCCGTAGCGGAGAGGGGACCCGTCGGCTTTTTCGACGGGGGGAACCGACGGGACTGGTTTCCCGGGGGACCGGGGGAGTGAGGGCGGCTTCAGGTCCCTTCAGGTCAGATGTCAAACTGTCTAATCCGTTTGTATTCGTGATGCCAGGAATTCCGACTCACGTCCTTCCGGCACTTATAGGTCGTCGAAGGCCTGACCGTCGAACACTCTCGGGATTCTTTCGCTGAAAATTCAGAGCTGCGATCAGGAAAATTCGGGACATAACCCTTTTCTCCCGAAAAGGGATTGTGTCCCTGGAATTTTCCATCGTCAAACTGTTCGACGATCAGGTCGAAGGCTCCTTGACTTGTCCTTGCATAAATTATATATCCTTACTCTCGCTCAAGGAGGCCACATGTCCCTTTCAGGGCAAGCGGGGCAGACCCGTGCGGATATCGGGATCCTCGGAGGTACTGGGCTTTACGAGATCGATGGGATCAAAGATGTCCGGGAGATCTCCCTCGATACGCCCTTCGGCCGGCCGTCCGGCGTTTTTGTCGTCGGGACGCTCGAAGGGAAACGCGTGGCCTTCCTCAGCCGCCACGGCCGGGGGCACCGCCTCCTGCCCGGCGAGATCAACTATCGGGCCAACACCTACGGGTTCAAGACGCTCGGCGTCGGGAGGATTATCTCCGTGAACTCGGTCGGCTCGCTCAAGGAAGAGATCCGGCCCAGGGACATCGTCCTCGCCGACCAGTTTTACGATCGGACGCGCCGTCGGAACACGTTCTTCGGCGATGGGATCGTCGCCCATATCGGCTTCGCCAGGCCGGTCTGCCCGGAACTTTCCCGCGTCCTCTACGAGGCCGGAAAGGGCCTCGGCCTCCGGATGCATCTCGGCGGAACTTACATCTGTATCGAGGGCCCGGCTTTCTCGACCGTCGCCGAGTCCAGGACCTACCGTTCCTGGGACTGCGACGTCATCGGCATGACGGGGGCCACCGAGGCCAGGCTCTGCCGCGAGGCCGAGATCTGCTATTCCACCCTCAGCCTGGCGACGGATTACGACGTCTGGCACGCCGAAGAAGAATCCGTCAGCGTGGAACTCATCCTGGAGAACCTGAGGCTCAATATCGGCAACGCCAAGGCCATCATCAAGTCGGCCGTCGCGGCCCTCTCCCCCGGGGGGACAAGGGCCTGCGACTGCGGCGAGGCTCTCAGGAACGCGATCGTCACCGATCCGGCCCTCATTCCTTCCGGGACCAGGGAAAAACTCCGGATCATCATCGAAAAATACATCCCTTGTTGAGGACATCCCTATGAGCCTGGTCATCATCGGTTCCCTCGCCTTCGACACCATCGAAACCCCCCTCGACCGGCGCGAAAGGATCGTCGGCGGCTCCGGGACCTACTGCGCGCTGGCCGCGAGCTTCTTCACGAAACCCAAGATCGTCGGCGTCGTGGGGAGGGACTTCCCGAAACGGACGATCGGACTCCTGCGGTCGCGCAAGATCGACATCAAGGGAGTCTCAATGAGGGCCGGGAAGACCTTCCACTGGGAGGGATGCTACGGCGCCGATCCCAACCAGAGGACCACGGTCCGGACCGATCTCAACGTCTTCGCCGATTTCAAGCCCGAGCTTCCGCCGTCCTACCGTTCGGCGGACATCCTCTTTTTGGCCAATATCGATCCGGACCTGCATGGACCGGTCCTGGCCCAGGCCCGGAAGCCGAAGCTCGTGGCCATGGACACCATCCGGTTCTGGATCGAGAACAAGCCGGAGGCCATCTTCCGGGAGCTCGGACGCGTGGACATCTATTTCGCCAACGACGAAGAGGTCAAGCTTCTGGCCGGGGACAACAACCTTGTCCGGGCCGGGAAAAAGCTCCTCGAACGCGGCCCGTCGCTCATCGTCGCCAAGAAAGGGGAGCACGGAGCCCTCGTCTTCGGAAAGGACTTCGTCTTCGGCGTCCCGGCCCGGCCGTGTGAAGATGTCGTCGACCCGACGGGTGCGGGCGACAGCTTCGCGGGCGGGTTCCTGGGATATCTCGACAAGGTCGCAAAGATCAGCCCCCGGGAGGTCCGCAGGGCGGCCGTCTACGGGAGCGTCGTCGCGTCCTTCGCCATCGAGGATTTCGGCATCGGCCGGTTCCTGACGCTCACTTGCGGAGAGATCGAGGCGCGTTTCCGCGAGTTTAAAAGACTTGTGTCTTTTTAAGGGCCGGTCTATGATAGCCATTGATTACGAAGGGGGAGGCGAAGATGGCTGAGATCAAAGAACCCATGGAACCGTACCGCATCAAAGTCGTCGAGCCGATTCCGTCGACGACGCGGAAAGAGCGCGACGCTCTCCTGCGCCAGGCGGGATTCAACGTGTTCCAGATCGCCGCCGACAAGATCACCATCGACCTCCTCACGGATTCCGGGACCTCGGCCATGAGCGACAACCAGTGGGCCGGGATCATGACCGGGGACGAATCCTACGCCGGGGCCAGGAACTTCTTCCACCTCGAGGACGCTGTTAGGGACATCTTCGGCTTCTCCCATGTCATCCCTACACACCAGGGAAGGGCGGCCGAGCGCATCCTGTTCGAAGGGACGGTCAAAAAGGGGGACCATGTCCCGAACAACATCCACTTCGACACGACCCGGGCCAACATCGAGGTCCTCGGGGCCAACGCCGTGGACCTGGCCGGTCCCGCGGCCTATGACCCGGACTCCCCCCATCCCTTCAAGGGGGACATGGATGTCGACCGTCTCAAGAAGTTCATCGAAAGCAAGGGCGCGAAGAAGGTTCCCCTGGTGATGCTGACGGTCACCAACAACAGCGGGGGAGGCCAGCCGGTCTCGTTGAAGAACATCAAGGAGGTCAGCCGGGTTTGCCGCCACTACGAGGTGCCCTTCTTCTTCGATGCCTGCCGCTTCGCGGAGAATGCCTTCTTCATCAAGAAACGGGAGAAAGGCTACGCGGAGAAATCCGTCCTGGAGATCGCCCAGGAGATGTTCTCTTACGCCGACGGGGCCACCATGAGCGCCAAGAAGGACGCCCTGGTCAATATCGGCGGCTTCGTGACCTTCGACGACGACGCCCTTTCCGATAGGCTCAAGAACCTCCTCATCATCAGTGAAGGGTTCCCGACCTACGGCGGGCTGGCCGGGCGTGACCTTGAGGCCGTGGCCCGCGGGCTCCGCGAGGGCTTGGATGAAGACTACCTGAAGCACAGAACGGGGCAGGTGGCTTTCCTCGGGGACCTCCTCGCGGCGGGGGGCGTGCCCTTCTTCAAGCCCACGGGCGGGCACGCGGTCTACGTGCTCGCGGACCGGTTTCTGCCGCACATCCCTCGGTACCAATACCCGGGTTGGGCCTTGACCGTCGCCCTTTACAGAGAAGCCGGAATCCGGGCGGTCGAGATCGGTGGGGTGATGTTCGCCAAGAAAGAGGGGAGGTCGGGAAAAGAAGTCTATCCACAGCTCGAGCTCGTCCGGCTGGCCATCCCGCGCCGGGTCTATACGGCGTCCCACCTCCGTTATACGGCCGACTCGCTTGTCGAACTCCACGCGAACCGGGACAAGGTCAGGGGTATGCGCATCGTCCGGGAATCGCCCTTCCTCCGCCACTTCACCGCCCGGCTGGAAGAGATCTAGCCTGGACTATTCATTAAAACGCCGATTTGTCATTAAGTTCCCGGGGAAAATCATTGTTTTTTGAGGAATGTCGTTCTAGCGGCATTCGTCGAGATCGCTTAAGAAAGTCCGGCGTTTTTACCCTCCGGGCGAGCCGACCCGACCGCATCTGCTTTGTTCCGAAGGGTTCGCAGTACCAGGAGTACAGCTTTACCCTTCGCGCCGCGCATCTGCAGCCGCCTTGGCTCGTGAATAATCCAGGCTAGAAGGCTCTCGAAGACCGATTCGGGTCACTTGATCCGGTAGAACCACATTAACGGAAGCCAGAACGAGGACCCGTAGGGGATGTTCTTGTGGTTTACCAGGACCTCGGTGTCTCCCCATTCGTAAACCAGGTTCCAGAGATCGAAAAGGTCGTCGACCTCGTCCGTGGAATAGGTGGCGGAGTGGTGGACCCATTCGCCGGTTCCTTCTTCCTTGTATGTCGGGTTCCGGCGGGCGAGCTCAACAGCCCTCCCGTATTTAGGGGAGATCTTGTACCCGAATACCAGCGTGATCTTGAATTTTTGGGCCTGCGATCCCGACTGAAGGATATCAGCCAGCTTTTCTTCGACAGCGAGATCGGTCATGAACAGAGTCTAACCTAAAGTCCGACCGTTTTCAAGACAAAGATGCGTACCTGATCATTCCAGCCTGAGATCGATGCTGCCGATCCCGGCATCGATGCTCAGGTCGATGGAGGCCGGCGTCCGTCCGTAGGCTTCGTTCGTGTAGGTGTGCCCCCTCTTGTCGAAGCCGTGGGCATCCACCGACCCGATCCCTCCGTTAACCTCGACCCGGACACCGATGTCCCTGGGCAGGCGAACCGTCCCGCTGCCGACGCCGCCTTCGATCCGGGCCCTCAGGGCCTTCGTCCGGGGGCCGCCGAGGTCGAGGTCCAGTTTGCCCACTCCCATCTGGATATCGAGGGATTCAAGGGCCATCCCCCTGAGGTCGAGCCGGCTTTCTCCCGCTCCCAGGCGGACCTTAAGGCCGGTGGTCAGGCCGCCGTTGAGGCGGACCGTCCATTCGTTGCGTCTGTGGCCGAAGTGGATGCCGGTCGACCTTCTCTGCCGGACCGTCAGCTCTCCCTTTCGGTCGCGGACGCGGTAATCGACCTCGGGTATCCAGCGCGGGTAATTCGTATCGAACCGGCCTTCCATGAGGGCGGATGCCCCCCCCTGGAGCCGAAGCTCGCCGGCGCCCATCCGGATGTCGACCTCCACGGCCTCGGCCCCGCCGGCCTCGACGGTCCGTGTTTCAGTCCGGAATTCCCTTTCCTCGTCGCAGGCCGCAAAGGTCAGGGCGAGTCCAATCGCGATTATGAGAAAGAACAGGGATTTGATCGTCATTTTTGCTGCCTCCATGACCATATATACGAATTTCGTTGAAAATCGTTCCTTGTTTCGTTTCCGGATGACTCCGCCGCCGTCCTTGACGAACTCGACTGTGAAAAAACCTTGCTCCCCTCGCGGGTGATGTAGCGCGCCTGGCCGTCCGCGTTCTCGTAAACGCCGACGAGCGCCTCGATGTCCATTTCCGGGAGGGTGATGGCCTTGCGTTCGGGTTTGCCAAGCAGCAGGGTGGCGATCTTGAAGGCCCGCGGCTCCGGATCGCGCCCGCCGACGACGCTATTCGTCAGGATGGCCAGGAAGAGGACTCGGAATGGGGACATGTCCCTGAGGTGCGCGCCCCTATTCTCAGGCTTATTCAGTACGTCCGCCTGTCCGGCAGGGCGATCCACGCCCTGAAGAGCTCCAGGCACTCCGGCCTCATGATGTCTTTGACGATCCGGACCTTGCTCCGGCCGAGCGTCTTCAGCTCCTCGTTCGAGATCTCCAGTTCGTGGAAGCCCGCCCTCTTGGCGTCGGCGACCGTCGTCCCGTAGGCGATGGTCCCGATCCTCGCCCAGTGGACGGCGCTGAAACACATCGGACAGGGCTCGGTGGTGGAGTAGATGACACAGCCGGAAAGATCGTGGGTCCCGAGCTTTCGACAGGCCTTGCGGATGGCGTTGATCTCGGCGTGGGCCGTCGCGTCCCCCCGGAGGACGGTGTTGCGGGCGACGGCCACGATCCTGCCGTCCTTGACGACGCAGGCGCCGAACGGACCGCCCTCGAGCCTCTGGAAGTTCTTCCGCGCCTGGCGGACCGCCAGTTCCATGCACTTCCGATCGGGAATTGTCTCCATTGCGGCCTCCCCGTTTTTCTCTTATTTTTCCATCAAGGCCGCGCTTCGTCAATCCCTTTGAGACCTGATCAAGCCTCGACCCAAAATTGCCGATAGGATTCTTTTTTCTCAAACGATGACGCCGACTTCTGGTGATCCCTGGAATTCCGACTTATGTCCTATCGGCGATTTTGGGTCGTGTTGAAGAATTGCCGCGTATTTGGTTTAATGAAGAGACATGAAAGTCCGACGAACGCTTCCCCTGGTTTTCCTTGCTGTAAGTTTGCTTTTCCTCCATCCCTCCATTGGTCCGGTCCAACTCGTCCGGATCGATAAGGGCCCCCCCGGCCTCGAAGAGATCTTCAAGGCCCGGGACATGGAGGTCGTACAGGAGCTCGCGACCTGTTACCTTGGCCGCCTCGATAGGGAAGGCGTCCTGGCCTTGAGGACCTCCGGCGTCGCCGTGACCGTCCTCGATCGGGCCACCGTTGATAAAACCTATTTTCTCGTCCGGCCCGATTCGGGGCGGACGGCCGTCGACCTCCTGAAAAGGGGCCGCGTCGTCTCCCTCGAGCCGGGGACCCTGCTTTTCTGGGCCGAGGCCGGAGACCCTTCCGCCGTTCTTCCTCCCGGGCTCCCGAGGAAGCGTCTGCCCGCCTCTTCGATCGTTCCATACTTCCGGGCCTATCCGGAGGCTCCCGCGACGGCCCGCGTTGCCGCCCGGGACCCGCGCGTCGCGACAATCGTCGGCTGGGTTTCCAAGGACAACCTGAAAGCGCTGATCAAGACCCTCCAGGACTTCGGGACTCGGTACACGGGCACGGCCGGCTGCGACGCGGCCGCGACATTCATTCATAATTATTTTCATTGGAACGGCGTTGAGGCGGAGATCCAGGAGTTTTCCTCCGGCGGGCTGACCTCGAAAAACGTCGTCGGCCATCTCGCGGGCCGGGTTTTCCCCGATGACGTCGTGATCGTCTGCGCTCACTACGACTCGACGTCGACAGAGCCCGAGACTATAGCTCCCGGCGCCGACGACAACGCCAGCGGCGTCGCGGCGGTCATGGAAGCCGCCCGCATCCTGGCCCGATCCCCGACGGATTACACGGTCCGGTTCCTCGCCTTCTCCGGCGAGGAACAAGGGCTTTACGGGAGCAGCGCCTACGCGCTCAGCGCGGAGCAGGTGAACCAGCGCATCGTCGGGGTCGTCAACCTCGACATGATCGCCTACGCCGACGCCATGCCCGAGGACCTGGATGTCTACTTGAACAGCACCTCGAGCTGGATGGGGGACAGGCTCTTCCAGGACGCGGCCGAATACGCGGGGTTGTCCGTGAGGGCCCGCGTCGATCCCTCCATGGTCTATTCCGACCACGCCTCGTTCTGGGATCGCGGCTTCCCTGCACTTCTGGCGATCGAGGACGGGCCGCTTCAGAATCCTTACTATCACCAGACGGGAGATACGCTGGACACTCTGAACCTCGACTTCTGCGCCCAGGCGGCCAGGGCCGCTCTGGCGACCGTGGCCGTCCTGGCCCAGCCCGTCGGGTTGGGCCCTCCGCCGCCGGTCCGGCTCGAGGCGCGCTCCTCGTTCTTCAGCTCGCTCCTGGGCACGCGGAAGAACATCTACCTCAGCTGGGCGCCGTCGCCCGACGTCACCGGCTATAACATCTACCGGACGGACATCCCTTATAATTATCACGAGAAGATCAACGACCGGCTGGTCACGGAGCCGAAATACGCCGACCGCGGTGTCGCGAGCGGAATATGGCACTTTTATGTGATCACGGCCGTCGGACAGGACGGCGTCGAGAGCAATTTTTCCCGCCAGGTCGACGTCCCGCCCGTTCCCCCGAGGCAGGAAGCGGAATGAAAACCCCGAGCATGGAGGAAACATGAATCCCACACGACGTGATTTTCTGAAGATCGGAGCGGCGGCCGGCGTCGGGGTGGCCTTTTCGACGTTGAAGATCGCGTCCGCCGCAACGGCCCCCGTGACCGGCGACGCCCGGACGGTCTTCCGCGTCGCGCCGATCCCGACGGTCCGGATGGGGTTCGTCGGGGTCGGGGGCATGGGCTCGGTCCACGTCCAGAACTTCCTCAACATCGATAACGTTGTCATCAAGGCTATTTGCGATATCCGTGAAGACAAGGTCGCCAGGGCCCAGCAGTGGGTCGAGGAGGCGGGACAGCCGAAGCCGGCGGGCTATTCGCGAGGAGCCCTGGATTTCAAGAGGATGATGGCCGAGGAGGATCTCGACCTCGTCCTGACGGCGACTCCGTGGGAGTGGCACGTCCCGGTCTGCGTCGAGGCCATAAAGAACGGCAAGCACGCGGCGACAGAGGTTCCGGCGGCCACGAGCCTCGAGGAATGCTGGCAGCTCGTCGAAACGGCCGAGAAGACCAGGAGACACTGCGTCATGATGGAGAACTGCTGCTATGACCGGATCGAGCTCATGACCCTGAATATGGTCCACAAAGGCCTGCTTGGCGAGGTCCTCCACGCCGAGGCGGGCTATCTCCATGACCTTCGCGAGGTCAAGTTCTCGAGCGAGGGTGAGGGGCTCTGGCGGCGTCAGCACGCCATGAAACACAACGGCAACCTCTATCCGACCCACGGCCTCGGACCGGTCGCCCAGTGCATGAACATCAACCGCGGCGACGTTTTTGATTATCTCGTCTCGACGAGCAGTCCGTCGCGGGGACTTCAGATCTACGCGGCCGAGACGTTCGGGAAGGATTCGACGCAGGGGAAGGAGCGGTTCGTCCTTGGCGACGTCAACACCAGCCTCATCAAGACCAGGAACGGGAAGACCATCATCCTCATCCACGACACCAACCTGCCGCGGCCGTACACGCGGATCAATCTTGTCCAGGGGACGAAGGGCATCGTCCAGAAGTGGCCGGACCAGGCCTACATTGAAGGGCGGAGCCCAAAGCACGAGTGGGAACCCTTCGAAACGTTTGCGGCGGAGTTCGAGCACCCGCTCTGGACGAAGCTCGCCGCCCAAGGCGAAGGGCGGGGGCACGGCGGCATGGACTTCATCGAAGACTACCGGCTGATCGAATGCCTTAGGTCGGGCGCGCCCCTTGACACGGACGTCTACGACGCGGCAGCTTGGAGCGCCGTCGTCGGGCTGAGCGAGGCCTCGGTCGCCCGGAAGGGCCAACCGCAGGCCTTCCCGGATTTTACCCGCGGCCTGTGGAAAACGAACCCGCCGCTCGGGACGATCGGCGCTTAGTCGCGCCTTTAGGGTCCGCCGGGAGCCTACCGCATTATCAATTTCGGAAGGCCCTTGACAAAATGAATTTTTCGATTATAATAAAACTGAAAAAACTAATAAAGTATCCAAAGTGTCAGCAGAAAATACCGTTCAAGACTCCGGGCTCCGCCGGCGGATCATCGATGCCTCACGTGATCTCTTCCTGAGGTCCGGGTTCTCTCGGGTCACCATGGACGAGATCGCCGGGGCCCTCGGCATCAGCAAGGCCACCATTTACAGGCAATTCTTGGGCAAGGAAGATCTCCTGGCCTCGGCCATGGAAACGATCAAGGCCGAGATCCTGGCCGGCGTCGAGGGCATCTTTGCGGACGGGAACACGGACATCCTCGAGAGACTCGCCCGGCTCACGAGGTTCATAGGAAATTGGTTTTCCCGCCTCGGACTGGTCTTGGCCGCGGACATGCGGCGGAATGCGCCCGGGGTTTGGGAGGACGTCGAACGGTTCCGGAAGGAGAAGCTCCTGAAGAACTTTTCCTCCATCCTGGAGAGCGGCGTCCGGGAAGGCGTCTTCGACGCCCGCATGGACCGGGACCTCGTTCTTCGGATGTACTTGAGCCTCGTCCAGAATTTCCTTAATCCCGACCTTCTCCTCAACTCCCCGTACTCAGCGTCGGACATCATTGAAACTCTTTTTAAGGTCTTTTTCCTGGGGATCCTCACGGACGGGGCCCGGGAGGCATTGGCCGACCGGAAGATCTCATTTTATCATTCCAACAAGGAGGTCCTCTGATGGGCACGAAAGCGCAGGTCCGTATAACGGCGGTCGTTTTTCCCGCGGCGCTGGTCCTGGCGCTCGGCGGCCTGGTCTCATGTTCGGGAACGAAGAACGGAGGAGGCATCCGGGCCTCCGGGACCATCGAGGCCCGCGAGGTCAACGTCGCCTCCAGGGTCAGCGGACAGGTCCGGGAACTCAAGGCCGATGAGGGGAGCCGGGTGAAGACGGGCGAGGTCCTCGCCCTCATCGAGCACGACACGGCCGACATCCAGCTCCGCCAGGCCGAGGCCGGGGCGGCGCTCGCCGGGGCCCAGCTCGACCTCATTCGCAAAGGCGCCCG
>Ga0256868_10001188_pt1 | contig 14442 bp, 9 predicted proteins | sample RVTome_13_FD_187341 | JGI IMG/M metagenome (GOLD analysis project Ga0256868, IMG submission 187341) | Soil microbial communities from uranium-contaminated site in the Upper Colorado River Basin, Wyoming, United States - RVT92D227 HiSeq ... | reverse complement strand
CTGAAAATCCTCTCCTTCTAAGATCTGACCAGATGAGGGACAACCTTTTCAACTTTTCTTCAAAGTCCTCCCATCCCATTTTGATCTCTACTCCTTCTGCCTTGGTAAAACAATGGATTCCAAAAATTTCCTCCATATGGATCTCAGATATTTCCCCCAGAGCAAGATTCTTTTCTTGATCCATCATTCTTAGAAGCTCCAGTGCCTTTGTGATCTGACGCTTCGCCTCGACTGGATCTTTTTCTAAATCCTGACGTGTTAAACCGGTGAGATAAGGGTAGTTATATTCATCTCTATCCCCCACAGGAGCAAAGATCTCTCCTTTGGTACCAATATAGTAAAGCTCTTCTAATTGGATAATGGCCATCGGCTTTTTCTCTTCCACCTGAATCAATATCTTATTGGGGAAGATCTTCCTCACTCTCACCTGCTCAATCCAGGGATGGGACTCTAATCGTTTAGCAACCTCCTTTAACCTGATGGAGAAAAGGTTGGGTATTCCTTCCATCACTGTGAGGGAGAGGAGAGTCTCTTTTGGAATCTTTCGCCCCCCCGCCACCTCAACTTCCTTCACCCAAAAATATGGGTCTTCTAAGAGATGAATATAAACCCAATGGACGATAAAGAGGAAAAAGGAGAGAAGGAGAAGTTGAAAAGCCACTCGGATCGCTTTTATTACGATCTTCTGAAATCTTTCCCTTCCTTTCTCTTCCCTTCTTATTTTCGGCCGGAGGAACTTTCTATCTCGTATGGTAATAGCCTCTTCCATCTCTCTATCCAATTGTGGTTCTTTTGAGTTTATTGAATAACTCAAAACTACTTTCTGCCCTCTATCTTTAACGATGCTCCTAAAAGAATCCGTTCCACTAAGTCTTCAAATTGTATGCCTGCATAACTGGCTGCCTTTGGTAAGGAACTCGTCTCGGTCATCCCGGGCATGGTGTTTACATCGATGACAAATGGATTTTCATTTTCATCCGTCATTAAATCAACCCTCGCAACTCCCGAACAACCTAAGGTTTGAAAGGCTTTGAGACTAATCTCCTGGGCATAGAGATACTTTTCTCTTGGAATTTGGGCAGGGAGAATGTATTGGGTTTCACCCTTTGTATATTTGGAATGAAAATCGTAAAAACCGCTTTTGGGGACGACCTCAATGACGGGGAAAGGAATATCTTCAAGAATGCCAACCGTGATCTCCTTGCCCTTTATAAATTCCTCTACCAATATCTCCTCATCATATTCTCCTGCCCTCCTTAAAGCAGGGGCCAGCTCTTCTTCCAATCGGACAATGGAGACGCCGATCGTGGACCCTTCCCGGGCTGGTTTGACCACGAGAGGTAAAGGGAGGAGAACTTTTTCCGGTAAACCTTTCATTATCTCTTTTCGTCGAAAAACCTCAAAGCGTGGGGTCGGGATCTTTTCAAAAATGAAGAATTTCTTGGCCATGACTTTATGCATGGCCAGGGCGCTCGCCAGGACTCCTGACCCAGTATAGGGAATTTTCATCAGCTCCAGCATTCCTTGAATAGTCCCATCCTCTCCATATCTTCCGTGGAGGGCTAAGAAGGCACACTCGATCTTTTCTTTGACCAATTTTCCCGCAATATCGTCTCCTACATCGATTGGGGTCACCGCATATCCCTTCTCGGTTAAAGCTTTCAGGACAGCCTTTCCAGTCTTCAGAGAGATCTCTCTCTCTCGAGAAAAACCACCCATCATCACAGCGACTCTCTTCTTCTTAAGCGATTGATCCTTCATTGACTTACCACCATAATTCCGCAGTCGTAATACTTTAGCACTTTGAAAAATTGCTCCCGGACTGGCCACCGGTCAGGGATGCTGAAGAAGTTTTAGAGCGGAAACCTTTTACTGTATCATTCGGATGACTTCAATAGTATCACAGCGTTTTACCCACTCACCTCGTCTCAACGTCGTAACTATGAAAGACCGCATTCTAAAACTTCGGAAGCATCTCTGACCGGCGGCTATCTCATTCCATTTCAAAACATTAAAGTGTCACCCGCAGCTCTTATTCCGCAATCTGCATTCCCAAATCCGAATTCCGCAATCCGCATTACTGTTCACCCACCACCTTCACCTCCCTTTCGAGGGAGATACCTTTCTCATCATAGATCTTCTTTTCCACCCACTCTATTAAACGGATCACCTCCTCAGCCTTGGCCTTTCCCAAATTGATGATGAAATTGGCATGGCGGTCTGAAACCATCGCCTGGCCTATCCGAAACCCTTTCAGCCCAGCCTCTTCGATCCATTTCCCTGCAGGGCCTTCCTTAGGATTTTTAAAAATGGAACCAGCGCTGGGATACTCTAAGGGTTGCTTTTTCTTCCTCATCTCCGAAAAAGATTTCACCCGTTCGAGGATCTTATCTTTGTCCCCCCCTTTCAGTTGAAACCGGCCTTTAAGAATAATCCATGAAGGAGGAAACACCAATCTTCGATAAGAAAACCGAAGCCTCGAACAGGGCCTTTCTATGATTTCTCCATCCTCCTTCATCAAGGTCATGGAGAGGAGGACATCCTTCAATTCGGCACCCCATGCTCCAGCATTCATTGCCAACCCCCCTCCTACTGTTCCTGGGATGCCGATGAAAGGTTCTAATCCCGTAAGCCCCTTCTGAATGGAAAATTGAACCATGCGTTGAAGGGAGAGACCCGCTTCCGCCTCGACTACCTCTCCATTCACTTGGATCTTTTTCATTCCTTGAGTTAGGTTGATGATCCATCCACGGACTCCTTTATCTCTTACTATCAGATTTGTTCCTCTTCCTAAAATCAACAAGGGGACTTTCTTTCTCCTGGCGCATTGAACCACCTTCCTCAATTCGTTCACATCCCTTGGAAACAAAAGGCTGTCTGCAGGCCCCCCCACTTTGATTGAGGTGAACTGTTTCATCGGTGCATTGAAAAGAACCCTTCCTTTGATCAAATCCAACGCCCATTTTTTGTAATCCTTTTGCATCGACCTGAGTTCGGAGTTCGGAGTTCGAAGTTCGGAGCAAAAATCTGAAACTAATAACTCCGAACTAATTACTCCGAACTATCACAGTTCAAACGTTTCACCAACTCGTCTGAAACCTGCCAGATATCACCTGCTCCCAAGGTGATCACGATGTCCTCTGGAGCAATGATACGGAGAAGATGTTCCACGATCTCATTTTTATCTGACAAAAAAGTGACGTCCTTATGTCCATATTCCCTAATTCCTTCAAAGAGGGATCTCGATTCCACGCCTTCTATTCGATCCTCTCCAGCCGGGTAGATATCAGTGAGAATGAGGACATCGGCATCATTAAAAGCAGTGAGAAAATCTTTAAACAAGGCCTGTGTTCTTGTATAACGATGAGGTTGAAATACTGCAACGACCCTTTTTCCCCAACCGGTTCGTGCCGCTTTAAGCGTGGCCATGATCTCTATAGGATGATGGCCATAATCATCCACGATAAGGATCCCCTTCTTCTCTCCTTTGATCTGAAACCGTCTCTGAATGCCGCTAAAATCCCGGAGTGTTTCCTGGACGACATGGAAAGGGATATCAAGCTCAAAGGCCGTGGCTAAAGTGGCCAATGCATTGCAGACATTGTGGAGTCCAGGCATTCGAAGACTTAACCTGCCTATTTCTTGCCGTCGATAAACCACGTCAAAGGATGTCGAGAGTCCCTCAAAAACAATCTCTTTCGCTTGGAAATCAGCTTGTGTCGTCATTCCATAAGTCGCAAACCGCTTCTTCAACCTTGGGAGGAGGCTCTGAATGTTCGGATGGTCGAGGCAGAGCACAGCCAAACCGAAAAAAGGAATCTTATTCAAAAAACAGAGAAAAGTCTCTTTGATCTCGTCGATCCCTTTATAATAATCAAGATGCTCTGGATCGATGTTGGTCACCACAGCAATGGTGGGCATTAGTTTGAGAAAAGAACCATCGCTTTCATCGGCTTCTGCCACCAAGAACTCTCCCTGGCCAAGCCTTGCATTGCTTCCGATGCTGTTCAATCTCCCTCCAATCACTACCGTGGGGTCGAGCCCCCCCGCCGCCAGCACAGTAGCAATGAGAGAAGTGGTCGTGGTCTTCCCATGGGTACCTGCAATGGCGACCCCTACCTTCATTCGCATCAACTCTGCCAGCATCTCTGCTCTTGGAATAACAGGGATGAGCCTCTCTTCTGCGGCTTCCACTTCAGGATTGTCTTGACGAACCGCTGAGGAGACGACCACCACGTCTGCCTCCTTCAGATTCTCTCTTCGATGGCCGTAGGAGATCTCACATCCCAATGATTGGAGTCTTCGGGTCACCTCTGTCTCCTTGATATCCGAACCGCTAATATGGTATCCCAGATTGAGCAACACCTCTGCAATGCCACTCATGCCAATTCCACCGACACCCACAAAATGGATATGCTGTATCTTTCCTCTTCGGTACATCTTCAGTCTCTACGTTTTTTGGGTTCATTGGGTCTCTTGGGTTAACCCAATAAACTCAACAAACCCAATGAACTCAAGGAACCATGTTTTTCTTTTCCAACCAATGTATAACAGTGATCCACGATTTCTTCTGCGGCCCTCGGTCTCGCCAACCGCAGAATCGCCTCCTCCATCTTGGCACGTTCCTCTGGATGGTTGTAAAGAGAGTGGATGGTTTGAGCGATCATTTCCCCACTTAATTCCTGATCTAAAATCATTCTTGCAGCCCCCAGATCAACTAATTTCTTGGCATTGATGAATTGATGATCATGTGCTGCATAGGGATAAGGGATGAGGAGAGCGGCTTTCCCACAGACTGCCAGCTCAGCAACCGTACCTGCCCCAGATCGGCAGATGACCAGGTCTGACATCTGATAGCAGGTGGCCATGTCTTCGAAGAAAGGTCTGACTAAGGCATTGAACCCTTTTTCTTGATAGCCTTTCGAAACAAAATTGAAATCTTCATTTCCTGTTTGATGAATGATTTTGAGAGAAGTTTTTATTCCATTGAGTTGGTCTAGAGCTTCTATCATTGTCTGATTGATCCGATGTGCCCCTGCACTTCCCCCAAAGATGAGAAGGGTAAAACGATCCTTTTCCTTCATCTCTCCCTTGTTTCTATTCAGACTGGTAATAAATTCTTTCCTGATCGGGTTGCCAGTGACAATAACCTTCTGATCAGGAAAGTACCTCTTCGCCTCTTCGAAGGAGATAAAGATTTTTTGGCTGAACCACTTTAAAATGCAATTCGTCATCCCAGGTATGACATTTTGTTCTTGAATGGCCCTCTTCACTCCAAGAAAGAATGCCGCTATCAGAGTCGGACCGGAAGCATATCCTCCCACACCCAACACCAGTTGGGGTCGAAACTCTTTCAAAATCGAGGAAGCCTCAGAGATGGCAATGGGTAGACTCCAAATCGCTTTGACCTTCTCCAGAAGGGACTTTCCTTTAATGGGTTTAGCTTTAATCGTTCTCAGGGTGAATTTCCCTCCAGATATCACTTTGGTTTCGATCCCCTTCTCCGTTCCAATAAACAGAACTTCATTCCCCTTTTCTCTTTCAACGAATGCCTCAGCAATCGCTACGCCTGGGAAAAGATGACCTCCTGTTCCTCCCCCAGCAATCACACACTTCATTTTCGTTCCACATGGGTCGAAAGGTGAAGAAGTATTCCCACCCCAACGAAATTAGCGACCAGCGACGTCCCTCCATAACTGACAAAGGGAAGCGTTAATCCCTTTGTGGGAAGGAGGCCCAAAACGACTCCCATATTGATCACTGCTTGAAGAGAGATCATTAAAGTGATCCCCAATGCCAAGTAGGCACCAAATCTATCTTCGAGGGAAAGCCCAATCTGGATTCCTCTTAGAGTGAAAATGAAAAAGAGGAGCACCACAATCATAGCCCCCACCAAACCCAACTCCTCTCCAATGACAGAAAAGATGAAGTCTGTGTGTGGAGCCGGGAGAAAGAAAAGTTTCTGTCTTCCTTCTCCCAATCCCAATCCAAAGAGACCGCCGGAACCAAAGGACAGGAAGGATTGAATGATCTGGAAACTGTTGCCTGTAGGATCTTCCCAGGGCCGGATGAAACTCATCATCCTTTTTGAACGATACCCCACATTCATTAAAAAATAATAAGCCACTGGAATGGCAATTAAAAAGGCCCCCACAATATAGATCACCCTTGCACCGCTGGCGAAAAGAAGGAGAAAAACCATCGCAGTAAGAAATAAGGCTGCCCCAAAATCAGGCTCCTTCATCACCAAAGCGATGACAATACCAGACAGGAGAACTGTGGGGAGGAATCCAAAAGAGAAACTCCGAATCTTCTCCTCTTTCTTAGCCAAAAAGTAAGCCAGAAAGACCACCAAACCCAACTTGGCGAATTCCGAGGGTTGAAAAGAAAAAGACTGGATCTTTAACCAACGCATCGCTCCGCCTGCCCGATGCCCGACTCCTGGGATTAACACAGCAACTAACAGAATAATTGAAAGGATGAGAATAGGATAGGCCAATTGCTTCAAACTCTTATAAGGGAAAAAAATCATAAGGATCATCAGGACAAAACCGATCCCCGCATAGAGGGCCTGTCTCTTTAGAAAGTAATAAGGATCTCCGAACCGATCCCCAGCGATGATCGCACTGGTGCTGTAGACCATCACAATCCCAATCCCAACGAAGGCAAGGGTCACCATCAACAGAATAAAGTCAATTCTTCTTTTGCCCTTCATCATCACCCAATTTCAAATTCTTAGTTAGTTTAGTTTCTTTAGTTTCTTTGGTTTCTCTGGTCTTTTTTTTAACCAAACAGACCAAAAAAACTAAAGAAACCAGACAAACCCAATGCAATCTGCTTTTAAAGTCTTTTCACTGCTTCTTTAAAAACTCTTCCTCTCTCTTTATAATCCTTGAACATATCGAAACTTGAACAGGCTGGCGAGAGGAGAACAACCTCTCCCACCTTTGCCTTTTCATGTGCAAGGAGCACTGCCTCTTCCATGGTCTTTGCCATGAAGGTATCGGTCAACCTTCCGAGTTCTCGATTCATTCTCTCCTTGGCCTCTCCGATGAGGATCAAATATTTGACCCGTTTCTTGATCAATTCTTCAAGAGGACTTAAATCCCCATTCTTATCCTTTCCTCCGGCGATCAAGATCACGGGCTCCGAAAAACTTTGGAGTGATTTAACCACCGAACCCACATTCGTTCCCTTGGAATCATCATAGAAACGAATTCCTTCGATCTCCCGAACAAATTCGAGACGATGCTCAAGACCTTCGAACCGATTGATCACATTCTGAATCGCTTTTTTCGAGCAACCGAAGATCCTGGCTGCAGTGAGAGCGGCCATCATATTCTCAACATTGTGAATCCCTTTCAAAGGTGCCTTGGCTAAAGAATATTCTTCCTCTTCCCCTCCAATCTTAAGGAAAATGGATTGAGCATTGGAAAAAGCGCCTTCCTCGAGCTTCTCGGCCAAGCTGAATAAGACTTTTTTCGCTTTCACCTTTCCACTATATTGATTCACAATGGGATCGTCTCTATTGAGAACAGCCAAATCCCCGGAATTTTGATTTGTAAAAATCCTCACTTTTGCCTCGATGTAATCTTGGTAACTGGGATACCGATCCAGATGATCTTCGGTAATATTTAAGAGCACAGAGATTTGTGGTCGAAAGTCTTCGATCGCCTCCAGTTGAAAACTGGAGATCTCAACCACTAACACTTCCCATCGATCTTTTCCATCGGCAAAAAGTATCAATGGCTTTCCGACATTACCTCCCACCCCAACTTTCTTCCCATCCTCTTTCAGCATTTCGCCAATAAGCAGAGTAGTAGTTGTCTTTCCATTGGTTCCTGTCACGGCGATGATCGGAACGCGGATAAAATGGCAAGCCAATTCGATCTCGCTGATGACCTTCATTCCATATTTCAGTGCCTTCTGAATGGGTTTGATGTTCAGGTCAACCCCAGGACTCACCACAATGATATCCTGTTTAAGAAAGGTTTCTATTTGATGACCACCCCATTCTGTCGCGATATTCATTCCTTTCAATTCCTCAACAGCTTCCTTCATCTCTTCTTTTGGCTTCATCTCAGTGGTGGTCACAGAAGAACCCTTGGCCTTAAGGAATTTTGCTGTCGCAATTCCTGTCCGAGCCAAACCTACCACCAATACCTTTTTATCGCGAAGATCCATAAATACCGTTTTCCGTGTCTGTGTTTCGTGCCCTTAATTCTTAACTCCTAACTCTTAACTCTCGGTTATCGTAGCTTCAATGTGCTGATCGCTACCAGCCCGAGAATAATACCAATGATCCAGAATCGAACGATGATCTTCGGTTCAGCCCAACCTTTCAATTCAAAATGGTGATGAATAGGTGCCATCCTAAAGACCCGTTTCTTGCGAACTTGATAAGAGGTCACTTGAATGATGACAGAAAGGGCTTCAATCACAAAAATTCCACCCACAATGACCAAAAGAAATTCTTGTTTGGTGATCACAGCGATTGTTCCTAAAGCGGCTCCTAAAGAGAGAGAGCCCACATCACCCATAAAAACTTGGGCGGGATAGGTATTGAACCAGAGAAATCCTAGACCTGAACCGACCAAGGCCCCGCATAAGATGGTTAATTCTCCACTTCCTTTGACAAATGGGACCTGAAGATAGCCGGCGAATTTGAAGTTACCTGCAAGATAACAAAAGAGCATAAAGGTCGCACTGGCAATGAGCACTGGCCCGATGGCCAACCCATCCAAACCATCGGTCAAGTTGACCGCGTTGGCCGAGCCTACGATCACGAACGTGCCAAAAAGGACGTACCAATTTCCAAGATCCGGCATCACCTTCTTAAAGAAGGGAAAGATCAATCTGGAATCATGGTCAATGATATTGAAGAGGATGAAGCTGATCACAAGGCCTATGGCCACTTGAATAGGAAACTTATATCGAGCCCGGATGCCAATGCCTTTCTTATCCCTGACCTTCTTATAATCATCCAAAAAACCAAGGACGCCGAACGCGAGTGTAGTCAACAAGACAATCCAGACATATGGATTGGTCAGGTCGGACCAGCAAAGGGTTGGGATGAGAATACCAGCCAAGATAAGACTTCCTCCCATCGTAGGAGTCCCATTCTTAGCCATGTGTCGGGAGGGGACGTCCTCCCTTACCACCTGTTGAATCTGAAAGGCCCTCAACTTCTGGATTAACCAAGGTCCGATGATAAAACTGATGAGAAGGGCAGTTAAAATTGCATAGATGGTCCTGAAAGTGATATACCGGAAGACATTGAAGAAGGAAAATAACTCATGAAGAGGATAGAGCAAATGATATAACACTCTTTAGGCCCTCCTCTCTGTCAAACCTTCTGCGACCTTTTCCATTTCCATCCTCCTCGAGCCCTTGACCAATATCCAATCCCCGTTTTGAATCATCTGCCCTAATATGGAAATGGCCTCTGAATGACTCTCCACAATCTTTGCTCTCTCTCTCGGAAAACCATGACGAACCGCTGACTCAACGACAATGGGAGCTTTTTCTCCCAAGACAAGGAGGAAGTCGATCGAAAGTTCGCTCACCTTCTTTCCTATGTATTCGTGAGCTTCCTTCGTAAATTCTCCGAGTTCTAACATATCACCGAGAACGGCGAAAGCCCTTCCCTTCCCTCTCGCCTCTACAAGGGTCTCCAGGGCGAGCTCCATCGAGTTAGGATTGGCGTTGTAAGCATCGTTGATTAGGGCCTCTCCACCATTGAGAGGAACCATTTCCATCCTCATGGGAAAGGGCCGGATTTTTTCCAACGCCTCCTTTGCCTTACTCACCTCCACTCCAAAGAGACATGCCACCGCTATGGCAGAAAGAGCATTCGGAATAAAATGTCTTCCTAATAATGGAAGATGAATCTCCATCACTTCCTCTTCCAAAATCAGGGTGAAAGTGGTTCCTTCTGTTCCCTTGAGCTGAATCCCCCTGGCCATTACCTCTGCAGGATGTTCGACCCCAAAGGTGATCTTTTGACCTGGGTAATGACTCGCCAGATCCACCACCCGGGAATCATCCTGATTCACCAATATCGTCCCGTCCTTCCTCATTCTCCTGTAGAGTTCCCCCTTTTCTACCTTCAACTTCTCCAGACTTCCCAAGCCTTCAAGATGAACCTTTTGGATGTTGGTGATCAATCCCACATCAGGTTCTACAATCTCTGTCAGCCTTCGGATCTCCCCTGGAATATTCATCCCCATCTCGAGAACCATTACCCTTTCTTTTTCAGTAAGGGTGAGGAGAGTAAGAGGGACTCCAATGAGGTTATTCAGATTCCCCTTTGTTTTGAGAATAGGAAAGGTAGTTTCAAGACAGGCAGCAATCATTTCTTTCGTTGTTGTCTTCCCGTTACTTCCAGTTAGCGCAATCACTGGAATGCGATACTTGCATCTCCAATCATGAGCAATGTCCCCTAAAGCAGAAAGAGTATCCTTCACAGCGATCACTGTTTTGGATCGATGACCATTCCATCGAAGGTCTTCGACTTTATCCTCTTCGATCACCACCCCTGCTGCTTTTTTCTCAAGCGCCTCCGAGGCATAACGATGGCCATCAAAACGAGACCCCTTCAAGGCGATAAAAAGTTCCCCCTCGCCTACTGTTCTTGAATCCGTAGAAATTCCTTGGAAGAAAGTATTCACTTTCCCCTGGAGGAGTTTTCCTCCTGTGGCCTTCAAGACCTCTTCAATGGTAAGAATCACTTTTCCTCCAATACCTTTCGGGCCTCAATGCGATCATCGAAAGGAAACTTCTTCTTCCCGATGATCTGATAATCTTCATGGCCTTTCCCAGCGATGAGAACAGTGTCCGAAGGTCGAGCCAATTGGATGGCTATCCGGATAGCTTTTCTCCGATCTGGAATTTTTAGATATCCCTTCTTCGATCTCCATGACTCTATTTCATTTGGGTGCCACTCTTCTAAAGGAAGGGATTTAAGACCCATCTCCACCTCACCCAGGATGGCTAAAGGGTCTTCTGTCCTTGGATTATCTGAAGTGAGAATGGCAAGATCGCTGTACTTCCCCGCCACTTGACCCATCAAAGGTCGTTTGGTCCGATCCCGATCTCCACCACAACCGAAGACAGTGATCACTTTCCCATGGCTCTGGGGTGAATTCCGCAAGATGTTCCTCAATCCTGAAAGAACCCTTTCCAAGGCATCGGTTTTATGAGCATAGTCCACGATGACATGAATCCCTCTTTTATTCTCGACCTTCTCAAATCTCCCTGGAACACCTTTTAATCCTTCCACCCCTTCCTTTAGGATTTCTAAGGGAACTTCCATGGCAATCCCTACTGCCACAGCAGCGAGAATGTTATAGAGATTAAAGCTTCCGATTAATTTCGAATGGATAGAAATATCACCCTTGGGAGTTCTTATCCGGCAGGAAAGACCGTCAAAGGTGGAGTTCACCTGATCCGCCGTGATATCACAAGAAGGATTCAGACCATAACGGATAACAGGAAGGTCAATTCCTTCAATGATCTCCTCCCCTCTGGGATCGTCATGATTCGTCACGGCAAACCGTCTTTCTTTAAAGCTCTTCATTAAATAATTTGAAAAGAGCTTCTTTTTGCTTTCAAAATAATGTTCCAAAGTTTTATGATAATCGAGATGTTCAGAGGTAAAATTTGTAAAAACCGCACCATCAAATTGGCACCCAAAAACGCGGTCGAGGTCGAGCCCGTGGGAGGAGACTTCCATGATGACATGAGAAATCCCCTCCCTCCGCATCTCCCATAAAATTCTTTGTAGATCTAAAGACTCCGGCGTCGTGTTAGAAGCTGGGGTCGTTTTTTCTCCAAACCGATAATTGACTGTCCCAATCACACCTACAGGTGATCCAGTCTTTTTGAAAATTGACTCTAAAAGATAGGTGGTCGTGGTCTTTCCATTTGTCCCAGTGATACCAATCAGCCTGATCCGTGAGGATGGGTCACCATAAAAATTTGAAGAGATCTTTGCCAGAGCCTGGCGGCTGTTAGGAACCAAAATCATTGTTGGGGAGCCACTTGCTGCGCCATCCTTTGGCAGAGCCCCTCCAGTCTGGATTTTTATCTCCTCTTCTAAGACAAGGGCCTCTGAACCTCTCTCAATTGCCTCTTCAATAAATCGATGTCCATCTACCTCCATTCCTCGAATCGCCGCAAAAAGAAAACCCTTCCCGACCTGTTTGGAATGATAAGCGATCCCTTCGATCTCTTTGAAAGTCTCCCCGGTCATCATCCTGATCTCAACGCCTTTCAATAATTTCCTCAATTCCATATGGGTATTTGCAGCAAAGAAAAAAGTCGTCATTGCGAGGAGTCCCGAAGATTTGGGACGACGAAGCAATCCTTTGAGATTGCTTTGCTTTGCTCGCGAAGACTAACTGAATGTTCACTTTATGAAGGGGAGCGGAACTTTATAAAACAGATGTCTCCCCTTTCAATCACTGTCCCTGGTCTGGGGACCTGTTCCGCCACCTTTCCGTTTCCTGAAATTTTGATGATCAGTCCCTTCCCCTCAATACGGTTCAATGCATTCCGCATGGATAATCCAGTGAGATCCGGCATCATCACCATCCCTACCCCTTTCCCTACCTTTACCTCCTCTATCAAAGGTTGGATTGCCCGTAGCTCTTTTTTCGGGGTAGAGTCAAGTTCGTTCTTTACAACCATCGCCCCTTTGGGAAAAACATTGAGGTAGGGAAGAACCGTCTCCATAATGGCTTTAAATATTGGAGCGGTCACCACGCCTCCATAGTTGTTGCCTTGAGGTTCATCAACCACAATGAGGAGAACGAGTTTAGGCTCTTCATCCGGCGCAAATCCCATAAATCCACTTATATAGCGATCTTCAGAATATCCACCCAATAAAGAATCTGCCTTCTGTGCCGTTCCAGTCTTTCCAGCCACCTCATATCCTGTGGGCACCGCCGCCTCCCCTGTGCCCCCTTTCTCAGTAGTTGTTTTAAGAAGTGCTGTCACTTTTGCAGCTGTCTCTTCCGAGATCACCCTCCGGACGATCTCCGGTTGAAAGGACCGAATGACTTTACCTTTCTCATCCAAAATCTTCTCTACAACATAAGGCTTCATCAAGAACCCACCATTGGCAATGGCGGATAGGGCAGTGACCAATTGAATCCCTGTCACAGAAACTCCCTGACCAAAGGAGATCGTATCCAAGGCAACAGGAGACCAATATCTCGGGTGGTGAACGATCCCCTTTCCTTCTCCTGGAGGACCGATCCGAGTTTTTTCTCCAAATCCGAATGCAGAAATATATCGGTAGAAACGCTCCTTCCCCATCTTTTCCCCCACCTTCGATACCCCGATGTTACTGGAGAACTTGAGGATCTGTTGAAAGGTGAGCCATCCATGTTTGGAGTTATCATGGATCGTTCGATCATACACCTTATAGGAGCCATTTTCACAAAAGAAAGAATCTGAAGGTCGAACGACCTGCTCCTCCAGGGCTGCCGCAGCAAGAAAGGTTTTAAAAAGGGAACCTGGTTCAAAGACATCTGAGATCGCTCGATTTCTCCAACTTTTAGAGCGGTATTGAATGAATTGGTTTGGATTGAAAGTCGGGTAAGATGCCATGGCCAGGATTTTTCCTGTCGATGGGTCCATGGCAATAGCCATTCCTCCCTTTGCTCCCCATTTTTCAACACCGTGACCTAATTCTGTCTCGGTAATATGTTGGATGGTTTTATCGATAGTCAGGACGATATTCCGATAATGGTCCTCTTTCTCAAAGGGGACCTTGCCCATGGCGATCTCTCGACCCAAGGCATCTCTGGCAGTGGTCCATACATGGTTCTCACCGTTGAGGAGAGCATCGTACTGGAATTCGATTCCTTCCAGACCTTTCGAATCAAGACCTACAAAACCAATGAGATGAGCAGCCAATTGAGCATTAGGATAAAAACGTCGGTTCTCTTTTAAGAAATAGATGTTAGGGAGCTGAAGAGTTTTAATCTGCTCGACCTCTTTCGAGGAGATTTTTCTTTGGATCCATTCAAAGGATCGATGGCTCTTCAATCTCTGTTTTAATTCCTCCCGGTCGATCTGAAGAATCGAGTCAAGCTCACGGACCATCTTTCCTGCATTAACGATTTTCCGAGCATCAGCATAAACCGAATCGACTTCAATGCTGACGGCCAGTTCATTTCCCTTGCTGTCGTAAATGATCCCACGTTTTGGAACGAGGGGGATTTGAATATGTTGCTGTTGAGCGGCCAGCTTATAGAGTTGTTCCTTTTTCAGCACCTGAAGCTGAAACATCCTCCCCATGATGAGGACAAAACAGAAGATGAGGAAGCATGAAAGAAAGATGATTCGGACCTTGAACCAATTGATAGATTTTCGTCTCATCGGATCACGATCACCTGTTCGGGTTTGGGCTTGGCCATTCTCAACTCCTCCATA
>Ga0256868_10001187_pt1 | contig 14444 bp, 16 predicted proteins | sample RVTome_13_FD_187341 | JGI IMG/M metagenome (GOLD analysis project Ga0256868, IMG submission 187341) | Soil microbial communities from uranium-contaminated site in the Upper Colorado River Basin, Wyoming, United States - RVT92D227 HiSeq ... | reverse complement strand
TGCGCCGCGAGGTCTTGGAGATCCTCCGACCCTATGAGGCCCCAATCTCCATCGAGAGTACAAGTAGCAGTCCCTTTGTGGTGATGGTCATCGGCGTCAACGGGGTAGGGAAGACCACCACCATCGGAAAGCTCGCCTACCGATTTACCTCCCAGGGGAAAAAGGTCGTGGTGGCTGCAGCCGATACCTTCCGGGCCGCCGCCATTGAGCAGCTGGAGATCTGGAGCGCAAGGGCCGGGGCGCACTTTGTCAAACATGGCAGCGGTGCTGATCCCTCGGCAGTGGCCTTTGACGCGGTGAAGGCAGCCCAGGCTAAGAAGTACGACCTCGTTTTCATCGATACGGCGGGCAGGCTCCACACCAAGGAAAACCTGATGGAGGAGTTAAAGAGGGTCAAGAGGATCGTCGGCAGGGAGCTTCCCAATGCACCTCATGAGATCTTATTGGTCCTGGACGCCACCACCGGTCAGAACGCCATCGCCCAGGCCCGGACCTTCCACCAGGCCCTGGGGGTCACGGGTATCGCCCTGGCAAAGCTGGACGGCACGGCCAAGGGGGGGATCATCGTCGCCATCGCCCAGGAGTTGGGGATTCCCCTGCGCCTTGTCGGGGTGGGGGAGGGGATAGAGGACCTCCAGGATTTTTTCGCCGAGGTCTTCGTCGATGCCCTGTTCAGTCGAGCCAGCTGAGGATCTTACTATTTATTTTAAGCGGTAAAAGCCATGGGAACGGATACCACCAAGGTCATCATCTTTGACTGTGACGGGGTGCTGTTCGACTCGAGAGAGGCGAACGTTGCCTTTTACAACCAGATCCTTTCCCAATTTCACCTCCCTCCCCTGACCGCAGCGGAAATCGAATACGTGCACGTCAGCACGGCAGAGGAGGCCTTCCGCTATCTCATCTCGAGAAGGGACTCCGATGTCGTGGACAAGGTCATTGCCCAGCGTCCCCGCGTGGACTACACTCCCTTTATCCGCCTCATGCACATGGAGCCGAATCTCAGGGAGCTGTTGAGCGCCCTCCCTCGGCGCATAAAGAGGGCCATCTCCACCAACCGCTCCTATACCATCGGCGATGTCCTGCGCACCCATGGATTGGAGGGTGAGTTCGACTTCGTGGTTTCCGCCTTGGACGTAAAAAATCCCAAGCCCCACCCCGAGTCCGCGCTCAAGATCCTTCATCACTTTGCCATCGCCCCTTCCGAGGCCCTGTTTGTGGGGGATTCTGAGATGGATCAGCGATCGGCTCAAGGGGCTCAGGTCCCTTTTATCGCCTACAAAAACCGTTCTCTCCAGGCCGATTACTATATCGATGACCTCTTGGCAATCAAGGAGATCATCAACTATCCCGCCTCTGGCGGGACTTGAGGGTTCCAGGATTCAATCCCGCTCCTTAATTTCGATTTTATGGACAGCGGGATCCCGCAAAGCGGGAGGGGTCAAGGGTTCAAGCAGATCCCTGCTAACATCTTCGCCTAAAGATCGCTGTTTCCCTGCCGATCTCTAAGGGAAGGCAATAACAGTTCCTCTTCTCCCTCAGGCAAAATCGAAGATCCTGTTCTGGGCCGATTGCGCCAAGATGGTATCGATCTTGGTCTGTATCTCCTTGCGCGCCGGATTTTCCTCCCATGCCTTCCAATCTTCGGGGCCCTTCCAGGTGCTGATGACCACGTAGAGGGTCGGATCGTCGTGGGCACGCAGCGTCTCCCCTGAGATATATCCCCTGGCGAACATCGCCTTGGACCTCATCTCCCGCATCAAATTGGCCAGGTCCGTATCCTTCCCCTTTGCAACCTGTCTCTCGATGATCACCTTCACCGCCATGGGTTATACCTCCCTCTCATGTGATAGTTCTGTGCCTGGATTATACCACGCGCAGGTTGTGTTGCAACCACGAAGCGATAAAGACCTCCCTTATGGACAGGGGCGAGGCGTCTGTGATACCGTATCATCCATGAAACAGGGCAGGATTGCCTATCTTGATTGTTTTGCCGGGGTCAGCGGGGACATGGTCTTGGGTGCGCTCCTGGACCTCGGCCTCCCTTCGGAGCTCCTCGACGAGGGATGGCGGATGCTGGGCTTGAAGGGGGTCCAGGTCAAGCACCGGCGGGTCCAGCGCGGGGGATTGATGGGGATGCAGGTGGAGGTGAAGGATCAGGGAAAGCGCCTGATTAAGAACTATGGCGAGATGCGGAAGATAATCAATGACAGCCCTTTGCCGGCTGGGATCAAGGAGCTGAGCCTAAAGATCTTGCATCAGCTGGCCCAGGCAGAGGCCGCAATCCACGGGGTTGAGGTTGACGAGGTCCACTTCCATGAGATAGGGGGGATAGACACCATTGTCGATGCCGTCGGCGTTGCCCTGGGAATAGCTCATTTCAATTGGGAAACAATCATCTGTTCTCCCCTGCCAATGGGAAGGGGGTTTGTAGAGGCAGGGCATGGGCGTCTGCCTTTGCCTGCCCCGGCTACCATGGCGCTGCTCAAGGGAGCCCCCATCGTGCCCGCCGCAGTAGAGGGGGAGACCGTCACCCCGACGGGCGCGGCCATCGTGACCACGCTTGCCACCGGGTTCGGCCCCTTGCCGCAGATGGAGGTTACGGGTATCGGATATGGCGCCGGCATGCGGGACCCGGAGGCGATGCCTAATCTCCTGCGGATCATCCAGGGGGTGAAGACAGAGGAAAAGGCAGAAGGCGCATGGGTCTTGGAGGCGGACGTGGATGATATGTTGCCCGAGCTATTGCCTTATCTCAACCAGCTCCTGCTCAAAGAGGGTGCCCTTGACGCCGCTGTGATCCCCATCCAGATGAAGAAGGGGCGTCCCGGTTTTACCATCCGCTGCCTCGCGACTGCCGCGCAGCGTGCGGGGTTGGCAGAACTCATCTTGCGCGAATCCACCACCATCGGCGTGAGGATGTATCCGGTTGAGCGTATGATCCTGCACCGGGAGGAGCGGGAGGTGGAGACCGCCTATGGTCCTATCAAGATAAAGGTGGCCTTTGACCGAGAGGACAAGGTCATCAACCTGATGCCGGAATACGAGAGCTGCCGCCAGGCAGCAGAAGAGAAGAAGGTCCCGCTAAAAGAGGTTTACCAGGAGGCTATCAGCAAGGGGAGGGAGACCGTTAAAGACAAGGGCTGAATACGTTTGGATAGGGAAAGCAGGGGCAAAAGAGTAAAGCAATCTAGGTAACAACGTCCCCAACTTCCCCACAGAAACACGAACGGTATGTCTGGCGCTCAATATTAAAAAAGAGATGAGAGTTTTGTCATCACTAAACTTTTACCAGGAAAGGAGATTAAAATGCTTCGTTACTTATGCCTTTTTTTGACACTGATGATGATCTCTGGCTGTTCGGTTATTACTTCAAGAAAATTGTCAATTAATCAGCCAAGTGCTGAGGCGACCGCCGCATATTACTTTCTTCCAAAGGCGAGAATACACATTCAAGTCTTGGAGAAAAAAGATAACACGCAGAAGCACGCATTGCAATACGTCGAGACTATCATTGTTCCGGATGAGTCCGAGTTTTTTTTGCTCGACTACAATCAAAGTTCGCTATCCAGTGACATCCTGACAGTTCAACTTACTACTGACGGGCTACTTAGGAAAGTCGATACTGCCGTCGAGGACAAGTCTGGTGAGGTTATTGTCAAGTTGGTAGAACTTGGCAAGCAGGTCGCGAAGGCTTTAATTTTTCCTACTTCCACTTCCGTCGGAGAATCGCCAATAATAATAAGGGATCTTATTTTTTCACTTTCTGACTTAAGCGATGTAAACTCTCAACTTCTCAAAATCAAGCCAGAAAATTTTAAAATTGACCTCAAACCGATGGTTTCATTATCATCGTCAAATGAAGGAGGGGATAACAAAAGTTCGTCTGGGATATGCTTCCGGGCCCTGATGCCGTATAGTCTCAAGTTCTTCGACGGCGAAGCGGTGATTGAGCAACGAATCCTTCTTCTACCTGACGGTTCGCCGAAAATCTGTATGCCTATCGAAAGAGCGGTGTTCGTAAGGAAGGTGACAAACCTCACGTTTGACAGAGGAATCTTGACTGAGGTTCACATAGAGAAACCAAGCGAGGTGCTTGGTTTTATGGATATTCCTGTCTCTATAGCCAAAGCAATTGCTTCAATGCCAGCGGAACTCATACAGCTTAAGATTAACTACTCAAATCAAGAGAAAGATCTTGCCGATGCGCGGAAAGCCGAACTGGAAGCCAAGCAGGGGCTACTTGAATACCTGAAGAAAGTACCGGACGACCCAATCGAGCATTAGTGAGCGCAGGAAGCCTCGGAGGTTCATGATGGGAGAATACATCACGACGACCCAACTCAAGGCAAGGTTGTCAAAACAATTAAGACCTTATTGGGCAACAGATAGCAGGTCGAAGTACGCAGGATTCTCAGATTCTCGCTACTACGCGCCCACAGGTGATGAGATTATGAAGTTTTTAGATAATACCCCTCTTCAACCTACGGGCCTCTTTGGTGAGCTATTCGACTGTGACGATTATGCGTTTGTGATGAAAGGTGCGGCTAGCCTCTATGCTCGTGATGTCGCTAAGCTTGAGTCCAGTTTATGTATTGGAATTGCCTGGGCGAGATTTTTTTGGAAGCCTGATCCATTTCACGCTTGTAATTGGACATTAAACAACGAAGGGCAGGTCTGGTGGGTCGAGCCTCAAGATCACGAACTACATCCGCTAACTACATGTAAAGGGGATCTGACCTTGATTATCATTTAGGAAGAAAATTGTGATAAGTCTTGATGGCATGTTGTTCAAATCCCCTTCTTGTGCTTTTGCGTAGCTATAGCTGAATGCTCCTCTTGCTGATCTGCTGAAATTATCGGATGCTACAATTGATTAAGGTTAAAATTAAGCAGGTGCGAGAGGGGATGATAAAATATTTAAAGCATTTAACTACGTCCCCTTAGTTTTTCTTGGAAAGATTGGCAGAACTCATCTTACGCGAATCCACCACCATCGGTATCAGGATGTATCCGGTGGAGCGCGTGATCCTGCACCGGGAGGTGCAGGAGGTGGAGACCAAATACGGCTTGATCAAAATAAAGGTGGCCTTTGACCGCGAGGGCAAGGTCATCAACCTGATGCCGGAATATGAGAGCTGCCGCCAGGCAGCAGAAGAGAAGAAGGTCCCGCTAAAAGAGGTTTACCAGGAGGCTATCAGCAAGGGGAGGGAAGCTCTTAAACAAAAGGACTGAATATGTTAGGGGGGAAGGAGAGCAAATGCGGAATGCCCATTTATAAGAAAGTTGTTTACGCCCCAACGTCCCCAACTATTATAAAGGTTTTCAAAAACAGGCAAAATTATCGTCTAAAGATGCCGTGCATCTGGCATGTGCTTGTTATATCAAAAGTAATTATTTTCTTACCTGTGATTCTGAGTTGATAAAGCGTGCGAAAAGGCTAAATCTTGAAATAAAGATTATAAACCCCGTTGAATATGTAAGGGAGGTTGAACGACAATGAAAGCAAAGACTATGAATGATACACAAATTAAATTTAAAGGGATAGAAGCCTTAAACGAATCCCTTGGTCCAACTGCTGCCCTCAGGTTCCTTACCCTCCTTCATAAAGAGCCTACTGATTATGTTAAGCTTTCCAAAAAACTCTATAGGAAACAGTCTATTGACGACATTTTTGAGAGAGCGAAGAAGAGCTGGAAAGACTAGTGATCTGTCCGAAACGGCAGATTGCACAACGTTAGTGCTCGCGGCTTTTGAAAAGCACATGAGGGAAGCCCATCTATAAGAAAGTTGTTTGTGCACCAACGTCCCCAACTTATTATACTAGGAGGTGGATGATGAAGCATTTCATGAAATGGTTGTTTGTTGTTTTGGCCGTCGTTCTCCTAAACCAGTCTGCCCGGGCTATTGAAATGGGCGCGATTCCTCCCAAGGTAGAGTTAAAAGAAAAACTGGGGGGACGGCTGGATGGAACGCCGTGGAGCAGCGCGGAGCTGCAAGGGAAGGTTAGTATCCTCTTTTACGTCGATCCTGATGAAAAAGATACGAACAATGACGCCAGCGAAGCCTTGAACGCAGAGAAGTTTCCCGACGATAAGTATCAATCGTTTGGGCTCATTAACATGGCAGCAACCTGGCTTCCCAATTTTGCCATTTCTTCCGCCCTGAAAGATAAACAGAAGCGCTATCCCAAAACCATTTATGTGAGGGATTACAAGAAAGTGCTGGTGCAGGCGTGGAATATTGCGGACGATAGCAGTGATGTTCTCGCCTTTGACAAAAAAGGGGAATTGATCTTCAGAAAGGACGGCAAGCTCACCGCGGCGGAGATCCAGACGCTCATCAAGGTCATCCGCGAGCACCTGTAATTTTTATTCAAAAAAAGGGACAGGCTACTTTCCCATTCTTGTGACTATTTAAAAAAAATAGCCCGTCCCCTTTTTCCCTAAAAAGTGTAAACCTCATACCTCTTTGCCTTTTAGGTAACAACGTCTACAATTTGACAATTACCCCACGATAACGGTTGTGCAGCTATTTCTGCTCGTCGGCAGTCGCCAGGCCACCAACGAGAAGGAGTTGACCATTCTGCTGGACCGGGCGCCTCCATTTTCTAGTGTCAGTCGCGAAAACTTGCGCGCGGCCGCGACCGACGTGGTAATCCAGCTTGTCCGCCCGACCCAACCGAACACTCAGGCCACGGGAGCGCAACTCTTCCACAAGGCCGGGGGGACAAGGAACGGGCGGCAGGTCCTCCAGCTGAAGAAGGGGGCCGGCCCAGGCGTAGTATTGACCGCCGAAGGTCAGGCCTTCCCAGGCATGTTCAGATAGGCCGGCGAAAGGAGTCGGCTGTTGAGAGCGTATTGAGGCAGCCGTTGCGGAGGGGTCGAGAATCCGTGTGCCGAGAGCGTGGCAGATCACGGCCAACTCATCCGCTTGGTCGAGGCGATAAAGTTGGCGGCTGCCGAGTGGCCATGGGACATCCTCTGCTGGGAGATCGGAGGTACGCGCCAGGATCGCAGTTCGATTGGCGAACCAGGCACAGCCGGTTTCGAAGGCGACCCAAGAGCGGCCGATACTATTGGGGGTTAGAAGAATGAGAAACGAATCAGAATTGAGAAGCGCTGCCTCAACGGCTGGCAGCCATTGGGTATCAGCCCTTATGTCACCAGGGCGGGTGGACAGAAAGGTTTTGAGTGGAGGGTTTCCGGTACTCAAGGCATCGGCGACAATACGCGCGAGTTCCGCATCAGCCGCTGCATGTGAGATAAAAACGCGGGACAAGACTAATCCTCTTATAACTTAGCCGCGTGATGGTGTGCTTCAGCCATTAGCGGTGCCCAGCGACGCCTGTTGGCGCCGGTCTGGCATAAGCCAGGCGCGTGACAAAGCACATGTTGGCTGCAAGCAGCTGTTAGAAAACTCCCCGTGGTTAACTCCTAGTTCTAATCCAGCTCGGCAACGGCCAAAACTCTGGATGAATCAGGAACCCAAATATGAAAGCTATTACTAAAGCAGTCGCGAAGAAGTGCACAGTGTCATTCGGCTTTGCAATTAACTCGGCAGCTACATAAGCAGGTATGCCCAGCGGGAGCGAAAACGCCCAATAGAAGAACTTGTATTCAGGCCGTGGCGTTGGCAATGGTAATTGCGTCAGCCAGAGCGCACGAAATCCCACGCCGAGTAGCGAGCCACAGAAACAAAATAACAGGCGATCCATCACGGATTCGCTTTTGCAGTTCAAAGCTAGATAGATCGACAGTGTTAGTCCCACAGCAGCAACGGTGATATATATGAAACCAGCAATCCGACGGCACTTCGACGACTTATTATAGTACGGTTTCAATACGTCATCTAATTCTTTCTGTGAAAACAGCCAACAATTCGGCGCAACTCTGCATGGAGTTAGACGACCCTCCCGCACATGACGCCATAGTCGTTGCTCACTGATTCCGAAATACTTCGCGGCACTCAGCGAATCCAAGTTGTCAGGTCGGGTTTTTAAATCCTCTTTCATATCTTCCGTTTTGCCTAGATATAAGTACACTATAGCACATGCGAAGAATGCTGGGAAGACAGAACGAAGGAGATATTAGGGAATTCAGTGGTGCAAGGTCTTTTTTGCTGATGCCTCTTTTATCATGATGCGGCGGGCGATCTCCCTGATCTCGGGGTCTGCCAGGGGGCGCAGCGCCATGTTAGGCAGAAGGGAATATCTATATTGCTACTCTGAGCGCCTCTTGCGCCTCGTGGGATAACTGAACAAGAACGAAATAGGACCGGGGGTAAAGATAATCTTCGCCTGATTCATCAATTACTCTGAGGTATCCATCTTTTTCTGCTTCCTCGTCCGGCAGGACCTGGTAGATTTTACGCTTTTCTAAATCCTCAGAGTCCTTGTTCTCTACGCACAGCGCAAATACCTGTCCTTTCTTTTCTTTTTCCATGGCTTTAATCCAGTATCCTTTTGATTTTCATCTTCTTTCTACCGATACCGTGGGCTTCGTACCAGTGAACCTCTGCTTTACATATCCTTCCACTCTGAAGGTGAACCTTCGCCACGCCTTTGAGCTTGCGCCAACGGCCAGGCCCGTATTGTTTGCGAAGCCTCATTATATCATGAATTCTTCCTCCCACGGCAATGGTTTCAATTTCCTCTATTGCACCAATTATATCTAAATACATGGGTTATGGCACCCCAAGATTTTGAATCATCGTTAGTCTAACAATTACAATACGGATTTCTTCTTTGCTCTGGTTCAGCGGCTCAGGGTCTTTTTTGCTGATGCCTCTTTTACCATGATGCGGCGGGCTATCTCCCGCATCTCGGGGTCTGCCAGGGGGCGCAGCGCCTCATCTATCCGTGCCTGTTCTGCAGCATCCAACACAACCTCCTGATCCTTGGCAGATGGCTCGCCAAGAGGGCGAGGATCGATCATCCCCATCTGAAACCTGATATCCTTGATCACGTCTTTCCCCAGGAGCCGGTTGAGCTGCTCGCAGATTTGCCCCTTCATAAACTGGAGCTGCTGCATCCACGCCGAGGATGCGCACTTTACAAAGAGGACACCGCCGCGCATGAAGGCAGGCTGGGCCTGCTGGGCTATCGTATCCCCCACCGCCTTTTCCCAGACCCCCCAGGCGGCATACCCCTTCATTTTGGCATCGAGGTCTAATCTCCGCAGGGCCCCCTTCACGGCGGACTTGACGTTGAAATCCATGGCCCTCTTCGACCTCCTCATGGCTACTCCTCGATCCTTGGAAAGAGGGGGAGAGGTTTGGCCACCTTGCTTCCCGGTTTTAGGCCTCCCCATTTTCCGTTCTCTTGAATATTTTGCTGCCAAAGATTCCCCTCTATGCCGAGCTGGGACCACATCTTTTCAGCGGTCGCGGGCATGAAGGCCGCGATCAGCAGGGCAATGATGCGCAGGGCCTCCAGCGTCTGATAGAGCACCGTGCCGAGGCGTGGTTGATCTTTTTCCGCCTTTGCCAAGGCCCAGGGCGCGGTCTCATCGATATATTTATTGCCGGCGTTGACCAGCTCCCAGATCGACGTCAAGGCTTTATTAAAGGCCAGATCATCCAGCTGTTTGGCAAGCTGGGGAATAATCTTTTCAGAGACCTCTTCCAGCCCTCGATCCACTGCCTGCAGATCGGAAGGTGTCGGGATCAGGCCGTCGCGATATTTGACGACCATGCTGAGGGCCCGGCTAAAGAGGTTGCCCAGGTCATTTGCCAGGTCGCTATTGATCCGATTGACCATGGCGGCACGGGAAAAGTCTCCGTCCGCCCCAAAGGGCACCTCCCGCAAGAGGAAATAGCGGATGGGGTCCACCCCATACTCTTGCACCAATTGATAGGGATCGACCACGTTGTGCAGGGATTTAGACATCTTCTGCCCCTCCACGGTCCACCAGCCATGGGCGAAGACCTTCCGGGGCAGGGGGAGTTCGGCGGACATGAGGAAGGTGGGCCAATAGACGGCGTGGAACCTCAGGATATCTTTGCCGATGATGTGGCAGTTGGCGGGCCAGTACCGCCCAAATCTCTCCTGGTCCCCGGGAAATCCGGCGGCGGTAATATAGTTGGTGAGGGCGTCGAACCAGACATAGATGACATGGTCCGGATCATTGGGCACCGGTATCCCCCACTTAAAGGTCGTCCTGCTGATGCTGAGATCGCGCAAACCGCCCGTGACGAAGCTTACGATCTCGTTATAGCGGCTGGGGGGCTGGATAAAATCGGGGTTTTCCTCCAGATGCCGCAAGAGGGCATCCTGGTATTTCGACATCCGGAAGAAGTAGCTCTTCTCCTTCAGTTTCTCGGTGGGGCGCCCGCATTCGGGGCATCTATTCCCGTTGGCCAGCTGGGTCTGGGTCCAAAAGGTCTCACAGGGGGTACAGTACCAGTCCTCATAGTCGCCGAGGTAGATGTCCCCCTTGTCCCAGACTTTTTGATAGAGGGCGGCCACGGCCTTGTAGTGTCTCTGCTCGGTCGTCCTGATAAAGTCATCGGCGGAGATGTGCAGTATCTTCCAGAGCTCCTTGTACCGCTCCACCACCTGATCGGCCAGTGCGAGGGGGGTCTGGCCGGCCTCCTGGGCCGCCTTCTCCACCTTCTGTCCATGCTCGTCGGTTCCGGTGAGGAAGAAGCAGTCATAGCCGCTCAGCCGTTTATACCGGGCCAGGACATCGGCGGCGACGGTGGTATAGGCGTGGCCGATGTGGGGCACGTCGTTCACATAATAGATAGGGGTGGTAACGTAGAAGGTCTGCTTCATGCCATCTGCCTTGTTTATTTACCTATTCCGGGAGTAGAGCCTTTGCCCTTAGTTAAATCTCAGTCCCAAAGGGCTGCCCTGTCGTTCTGCGATCCCCTACCATTTAGATATCTCTATGCCGAAGGTGGCTCTTTAGCCAGATGGGATGTCGCATTCCGACACATCCCGCCCCTGCTCCTTAAATTTTAAGTCTAAGGAAAGCAGGATGTCGCAAAGTGACACATTCAGATTTTGCCGCCTTGCGGTATGATGTCCTTAAAAGATTTAAAGGAGCATCATTATACAAAGTGTCCCGCCCTACTTTCTATAAAAATATAAATGATGGGATGTCGCTGTGCGACAGGGCGGGACTCTATTTTTCGAGCTCTTCGGTCTTGATGGTGATGACCCCTCCGCTCGCCATCTCCAAGGTGATGGTCTGCAGGAGGAGATTCTGCCTGAGCACCTTGCCCTCCCCATACTTGGTGGTGATCCTCTTGCCGACCTTCGGGAGGTTTTTCTTGAGCTCCTTATAGGCATCGGCTTCAAAGGAGAGGCAACACATCAGCCTGCCGCAGAGCCCGGAGATCTTCGCCGGGTTCAGGGGGAGCTGCTGTTCCTTGGCCATCTTGATGGAGACCAGCTCAAAGTCCTGCAGGAAGGTAGCGCAGCAGAGCTCACGCCCGCAGCAGCCTATCCCCTTGACCATCTTTGCCTCATCCCGCACGCCGATCTGCCGCATCTCGATCCTCATCTTCAGCTGGGCGGCAAGCCGGCGTACCAGTTGACGAAAATCGATCCTGTGCTCGGCGGTGAAATAGAAGATGGCCTTGGATCCATCCAGGAGGTACTCCGCCTGAACCAACTTCATAGGCAGTTTCAGCTCTCCTATGAGCCGCACGCAGAGCGCGAAGGCCTCCTTCTCCTTTTTCCGCCACCGCTCTTGCTCCTTCACGTCCTTGGCCGTGGCCTTCCTGATGACCTTGCTCAGGGAACGCTTAAAGAGCCCTAACTTCTCTTCCTGCGGCGGGATGACAACCGTACCCATGGTGATGCCCTTTTCCGCATCGACCACCACGAGGTCTCCTTTTTCAAGTTGCAGATCGGCGGCCTCAAAATATTGCACCCTTCCGTTGTTATCTAATTCGACTCCTACCGCTCTCATTGCGTCATGATCCTCCTATTCCCAAGAGGGCGTGCTCCAGGGACAGTTGAAGGTTGCCGTGGGCCTCTATGCCTTGCTGGATCTGCATGAGGGACCAAAAATCCCGCAACAGCCCCTCGATCTGCCGGCCGGGGGCAACCTTTTTAATCTCCTCGAGCAGGTCGCGGTTGAGCAGCATGCCCTCCTCTTGTGTCTCGTGATAGATAATAAGATCCCTGAACCATCCTCCTAAGATCTCCAAAAAAAGTTTCCCCCGGCCCTCCTCGTGAGCAAGCTCACGGGCTACGAGTAACCTCCGATTGAGTGATGGTGAGAGGGCGGATAATAAGATCCCCTTTACCTGCGTCACTTCTTCCCCCTTCATCCGCAAGGCTCGCCCCGGGCTTCCGCCGGCCAGAGGGGCGAGGATACTGATTTCTTCCGCGGAAAGACGATCAATCAATACCTTTTTTGCTTCCTCTTGGCTCAAAGGGTTGAACCTGATCCTCTGGCAGCGAGAAAGTACCGTGGAAGGCAGGCCCTCGACGGCAATGGCCACCAGGATAAGCGTCGTCCCGGGAGGAGGTTCCTCCAGGGTCTTCAAGAGGGCATTGGCCGCCTCCCTCGTCATCCGTTCTGCCCCATCCATGAGGATCACCCGCCAGCGGGCCTCATAAGGTTTAAAGGCGATGGATCGCTGAAGCTCCCTGATCTGTTCTATCTTGATGGTCTCACCTGTGGGTTCCATCAGGATGAGATCGGGGTGCATCCCCTTTTCCATCAGCTGGCAGGACCGGCAGTGATCGCAGGCCTCGCCTGTTTGATCGACGCAGTTGAGGGCCTTGGCCATGTTCAAGGCCACCAGCCTCTTTCCGATACCCTCCATCCCCGTGAAGAGATAGGCGTGGTGTATCCTTCCCGTATCGATCACCCTGCGGAGGATCTGGAGCGGCCTTTGATGTCCTACCACGTCGCCAAAGGCCATCGTCATCTCCGATCCAAAAGGGGGCGGATGATCCTTCGGATTTCCCCCTGGATCGCCGACTGCTCGCCTTGCCCGGAGACCACCTTCACACGCCGGGGTTCCTGTCGGGCGATCCGCAGGTAGCCTTCCCGCACCTGTTGGTGAAATGTTCGGTCTTCCCGCTCAAACCTATCCTCCCCCTTAGCCCGCGCCATGCCAACCTCTACCGGACAATCCAGCACGATGGTACAATGAGGCGTAAGCTCCCCTGTGGCCCATTGGTTCATCTGTTCGATAACGGTGATGTCCAATCCCCTTCCATATCCCTGATAGGCAATGGTGGCATCGGTATAGCGATCACAGAGGATCATCCGACCTTTTTCCAGGGCAGGCCTGATGACCTCTGCCACGTGCTGTGTCCTGCCGGCCTCGATGAGGAAGAGCTCGGCCAGCGGATCTATCCTCAAATCTCCCCTGTCCAGAAGAAAGCTTCTGATCTCTTCCCCGAGCGGGCATCCGCCAGGCTCTTTAGTCACCAGACAGGAGTATCCTTGCTCCTCCACAAATGCCCTCGTCAACTCTATCTGTGTGCTCTTCCCGCTTCCCTCTATGCCCTCAAAGGTCACCAAGAGTCCTGTCGGCACCTGCATAATGCTCCACCATAGTTGTTAACAACCCCTGCGTTATCAAACAAATGAGGGGATGAAGAAACGGAGATGTCCTGAGGGGCTATCCGTGGCAGGAGGGTTAGGGCACGTGCCCTTTTCCTCCATTCATCTCCTCGATTTTTTTGCGCAGGGCCCGCTCCTGTTCCTTTTCGGGCTTCAGCTCCAGGGCCCGTTGGTACATCCGGAAGGCCTCTTCCTTCTTCTCCGACTTGAGATAACCGTCACCCAGGTGTTCAGTGATGATGGGATCATCGGGGACCAGACGATGGGCCTTCTCCAGCCACTCGATTGCTCGGGGATATTCCCTTTTTTGATAGTATACCCAACCGAGACTATCCGTGATATACCCGTTCTCGGGCTTGAGCTCCAGTGCCTTCTTTACGAGGGCCTCGGCCTCGTCCAACTGGATCCCCTTTTCAGCATAGGTATATCCCAGGTGGTTGAGGGCATCGGCGTTTTTGGGATCGAGCGCTACTACCTTCTGCATGCAGCGGATGGATTCCTCGGTCTTTCCCATCTTGTAGTACACAATTCCCAAGCGGAAGAGGGCTTCGGTATTGTTGGGCTCTTTGGTCAGTACATCCTCTAGGTTTTTCACCGCCTCCGGGTATCGGTTCAAATCCTCATAGATGAGGGCGATGGTGTAGAGCAACTCCTGATCACCCGCCTTGGCCTCGAGGGCCTTTGCCGCCACCGTCAAGGCCTCCTCTGTTCGCCCCTCCTTTTGCAGGATGAAGGCTATATACCTCGTCGCCTCGGAGAAGAATTCCCCGTCCGGGGGGATCTGTTTAAGTTCTGCCAAGGCCCCCTTGGAGTTACCCATTTGATAGAGGGTTATCCCCAGGTAATATCGGACATTACTCTGCGTAGGGCGGGCAGCCAAGACAAAGCGGAACTCCCTCTCCGCCTCCT
>Ga0256868_10001186_pt1 | contig 14445 bp, 11 predicted proteins | sample RVTome_13_FD_187341 | JGI IMG/M metagenome (GOLD analysis project Ga0256868, IMG submission 187341) | Soil microbial communities from uranium-contaminated site in the Upper Colorado River Basin, Wyoming, United States - RVT92D227 HiSeq ... | reverse complement strand
ACCGACCGCAAACAGGCTGAGGATGCGCTGCGCCAGTCAGAAGAAAAATTCTTCAAGGCCTTTCATGCTACTCCCGATGCGATTGTCATCAGCCGGGTATCCGACGGGCTTCTGCTTGAAGTTAATGATGTATTCCTTCGGCAGACAGGATACTCACGCGAGGAGGTACAGACTCGGACTACAATGGAACTGGATCTGTGGGTTGATACAAATGACCGGGAACGATATGTTGCTGCCGTGAAGTCGGAGGGGCGGGTACGTGAGATGGAAACGAGGTTTCGCACAAAATCAGGCATGGTGCTCGACGGCCTTGTTTCCGGTGAAAGCATTGTCCTGGGGGTGCAGCCATGTCTGCTGACCATTATCCGTGACATTACGCAACGCAAGAAGACTGAGGCGGAGCTGGAAAAGTACCGGCTTCATCTTGAAGAGCTTGTGAATGAACGTACGGCTGACCTTGAGGCAAAGACAAATGAACTGGAGCAATCGCAGAAGGCCCTCCAGTTACTACTGGAGGATATGAATAAGGCCAGGAAGGAACTCGAAACGGCTAATGAAAGGTTAAAGGAACTGGACCGGCTCAAATCAATGTTTATTGCCTCAATGTCCCATGAGCTTCGCACACCTTTGAACTCTATCATCGGGTTCACCGGCATGACCCTGCAGGGATTATCAGGAGAACTTAACGACGAGCAGAAGGATAATCTTGCCAGAGTCTACCAGGCAGCCAAACATCTTCTTGCCCTAATCACCGATGTTATTGACATTTCAAAGATTGAAGCCGGGAGGATCGATTTATTTCCGGAGGAAGTTTCCCTTAAAAAGATTATTGACGAGGCGATAGCTACCGTAAAGCCACAGTTGAATGATAAGCGGTTGACTTTGACGGTTGACGTGCCTGCGGACGTGAAGCTGAATACAGACAGGAAGAGGCTGCTCCAGTGCCTCATTAACCTTCTGAGTAACGGAGTAAAGTTCACGGAAAAAGGCGGAATCACTATTACGGCACGGGAACGCAACGCTGATGTAGAAATTTCTGTTACTGACACGGGAATAGGAATTACGGAAAAAGAAATGCCGAAGCTTTTCGAGGCATTTGAGCGGCTGGATACGCATTTACGCGTGAAAGCCGGTGGCACAGGTCTGGGGCTGTACCTTACCAAAAAACTTGCTACGGATATTCTTCAAGGGAGTGTTTCGGTTCAGAGCATGGAAGGGCAAGGTAGCACGTTTACCCTAAGAGTTCCCAGGGACTTACATCAAACTTCTAACATTACTAAAATAGGAGATATCCGATGAAAACAGCGCTGATCATTGAAGATAATCCTGATAATATGGTCTTGATTACCAGATTTCTGGAGAAGTTTGGTTACCGGACACTTCAGGCTGTGACCGGTATGGAGGGATTCGAAATGGCCCTTCAAAAAAGGCCTGACTTCATCATCCTCGATATCCAGCTGCCGGATATAGAAGGCACAGAGGTACTGCGGAAAATCCGGAGTTCAGAGATCGGCACCAGCATTCCGGTAATCGCTATGACCTCATATACGATGTCAGGTGACAGGGAAAAGCTTTTGTCCGCCGGGTGTGACGGTTATATCGAGAAACCCATCGACCCGGAACGTGTTATATCCCAGATCAGGCACCTGACCGGTGAAACAGCATGAAAATATTGATCGTAGAGGACGATGTCAGCTCAAGGGTTTTTCTTGAGCGTGCACTCCTGAGCCAGGGATATACTGTTGAGAGCGCTGCCAATGGAGTCCAGGCGCTGGAAAAAGCCGTTCTATCGCCTCCTGATCTGATTATTTCGGATATCATGATGTCGGAAATGGATGGTTTTGAACTGTGCCGCAGGGTAAAGACGGATGAGCGACTCCGCACCATCCCCTTTGTTTTTTATACTGCCACCTATATCGATCAGAAAGATGAAAAGCTGGCGATGGCGATAGGGGCGTCGAGTTTTCTTATAAAGCCGATGGAAACGAAGGAATTTTTCAGTACCATCAGCGGAGTGATTGAAGAGCATCGGGCCGGGCATCTTCCTGTGCCGGACCAGCTTCCGGCGGAGATGCCGGAACTGGACAGGATGCAGGTGGAAGTCCTGGCCCGGAAACTGGACAAAAAGGTGCGGGAACTTGAGAAAGAGCGTGAGGTGCTCCTGAGAAGCAAATTGCTGCTTCGTCAAACACAACAGGAATGGGAGGATATCTTTCAGGCCATAGGTCATCCAACAATAATACTCGACGCACAACACAATATCCTTTCGGTAAACCGTGCTACTTTGAAGGCAGTAGGTGCACATTCCGCAGAAGAGCTGATGGGCAGGAAGTGCTATGAAATATTTCACAATACCAGCAAACCGCCTGAAGGCTGCCCGCTCGTAAAAATGCTTGCCACAACAAAATTTGAAGAGAGTGAAATGGAGGTAGAAGCCCTTGGTGGAGTCTTCCTCGTCTCATGCACTCCTGTGTTTGATGAAAAAGGCAATATTCAAAAAATAATTCATATAGCTACGGACATCACCGAGCGCAAGAAAGCGGAGAAAGAGATTAAGAAGAAAGTCAAAGAGCTTCAGGAGTTCTATGATATTGCTGTTGGCAGAGAATTGAGAATGAAAGAACTGAAGGAGCAGATGGAAAAGTTAAAGAAGGAACTGGAAAAGTATAAGATGCCATAAAATCCGGACTTATAAAAAGAGCATCCCTTCTTTCCTGCTATTGCCTGGAAAACCAAAGTTCATTCATCGACTTGGAAAAGACTAAATTCCTAATCACCAGGGTGAAGAGATGGGCTTCTTATAACCTTTTTCAGACGCTATGATATCGAGATGGATCGTGACGATATCTTCCAAATTCAGGTCCGGTTCATAATCGAGTTTGCGGGAGTCGACCGTTTTTATATACTGTTTACATTTGTCGCACAGATCGACCCTGTATGCCTCCTGTCCTTCTGCATAAAGAAAATGAAGCTTTTCATGGTCTGTGTTTTCACAGTAAGGGCATTTCAGACGTTCACCCGGCCAGTTGAATCCGCAAAAAGAACACAGAAAATATCTTTGTCCCTCTCCCTTGAGTTCGGATATCAGAGGTAAAGAACCGCAAACAGGACAGTATCCCCTCAGCCAGTTTTTCAGGTCGACCTGTTCTTTCATTTTATCGACATTGACGATCAAAGAAGGTTTAATACTCATATGAATAAGAAAATTCAGGATGTTCCTGTCCAGTTTGAATTTTTTTGCGATTTTGTCCAGATAAGCCGTATCAGAATGCTTTTCCAGTAATTTTTCCCTGTTCAATTTGCCGGTTTTAACAGCGGTATCTATTTTCTGAATATTTTTTTTCATCTTGGTTGTCGCATCTTTAGCAATAATGCAGATGGCTGCGAACAGCCCTGATGAAGAGGGGAGATCCAGTATGAAGTCTTCTTTGTTCAACAGAGGAAAGCCCTCTGCGACCTGTATTTTCCTCAGTTCTTCTTTAACAGGTAAAGGTTTAACTTCCATGGAAGGATTAATATTCGACAGCTTCTCAACTATTTGGCTGTAGAAATCCAGCAATTCCTTATAGGCAGGTTTTTTTCCCTTGAGGCGCTTAATATTTTCTTTTGTCTTCTGTAATGTTTTATCCAATAGCAACCCTCTCTTTCAAAAAAATGGCTTGTTTCGAGTTCCGAAACAAGCCATTTTTAATATCTTTTTTCTAATTGTTAACCCGCCAGGTGAGATGCTTCTCTGGCTGATGCAAATACTGACGTGTCATCAATTGCCGCAAACTTATGATATTTCTTCGGATCATCTATCACGAGGAAAATGGTTCTGGCAAAATCGGCATTCAGAAGTTCAGCCTTGGGATACTTTTTCTTCACTTCTTTCAGGCGGTTCTGCGCCATTGCGAGAATTTTGTCACGATCACCAAAGTTCATTGCTCCTGTCGGGCAGGTCTTGACACATGCCGGCAGTAGTCCTTCTTTAATCCTGTCGATGCACATGGTGCACTTGGCCATCCCTTGAGTCTTTTCATCCCAACGGGGAATATCCCAGGGGCAGGCATCTCTAATTTGTTTGAACTCTTTCTCTTTAACCTTGATCTTTGGATTATAGAGGACAGCACCGGTTGACGCGTCCTGTGTTATGGCTTTGACTTTCAGAGATTCAGCCATTATTTTACATGGGGGAGTTGAGCAATGCCTGCACTGGTCAGCAAAGAAATACCAGACAGGCTTTCCGTCCATTTCATACTCACTGAACCTGACCAGCTTGTAGGTAAAATAGGAGAGGTCTTCCGGATTCTGATGAGTTCCGCGCTGAACGGTTTTCGTTGCCGGATTCATATTCCATTGTTTACAGGAAATTTGACATCCACGACATGCTGTACATTTTGTTGTATCTATAAAAAAGGATTTATCCGCCATTGCTTATCACCTCCCTTAAGTTTTTTTGACCTTTTTGGTCGGTTGAGTTGTTATTTTAGTTACATTAGCCATAAACGCCTTTGATTCAGGGATCATGGTATTAGGATCACCAATCGTTGGCGTCAGTAAGTTGGCACTATCACCGCCATCTTTGGGATGGAGCCATCCAAAATGATAGGGAAGCCCTATCAAATGAACCGTTTGACCTGCTATGACAAAAGGTTTCAGCCGGAGCGTAACGATTGCTACTGCTTCCAGTTTTCCACGCGAAGTTTCGACAAGCACCTTATCGCCGTTCTCGATCCCTCTCAGTTTCGCAAGCTCCTGGCTCATCTCACAGAATACCTGTGGCTCAGCTTCAACCAGCCACGGCAGCCAGCGTGTGAGGACGCCTGTCTGCCAGTGCTCAGTCACCCTGTAGGTAGTACAGACAAACGGATATCTCGGGTCGCAGGTTGCAAAGGTATCAAGCCCGCCTTCAAAAATTTTAATAGCAGGGTTTATCCTCTGGCCGGACATGAGGTTCTTTTCGATAGGACATTCCAATGGCTCATAATGTTCGGGGAACGGACCATCTTTCAGCCCTGGGCCGAAGAGCGATGCAACCCCATCTGGTTTCATAATGAACGGATAGACTCCTTCCGTGCCCATTGGCGGAGCAGGGCCGTCAGGGATATCGCCGACCCACTTCTTGTTCTCGGCATCCCATTTCAGTAATGCCCTGTTCGGATTTCTTGGTTTTCCTTCAAGGTCAACTGATGCCCGGTTGTAGATAATCCTCCGGTTGACAGGCCATGTCCATGACCATTGAGGATAAAGGCCGAGTCCTGTCGGATCATCCTTTTTCCTACGGGCAGCCATGTTGCCGGCCTCTGTATAACTTGCAGAATAGATCCAGTTACCGCATGAGGTTCTCCCGTCATCGAGCAGGAATACGAAACTCGGCACCAGGGTTCCTTTTTTGTAAGCCTTTTTGTCTACAGGATGTTCAGCGATATCCTCAAGGAAATATCCGTTGATCTCTTTCGCAACCTTATGAATATCAAATTTCCCATTTGTTTCATAGTCCCATTTCAGGTTCAGGATAGGATCGGGGAAAGCGCCTTTTTCCTTTTTATAGAGTGCCCGAACCGACTTGAACAGATCGTACATGATCTCTCCATCAGGCATCGCATCACCCGGAGGGTTTGTACATTTCCAGCGCCACTGCATCCAGCGACCGCTGTTGCTGATACTACCTTCTTTTTCCAGGAAGGCTGCACATGGTAACTGAAAGACCTCAGTCTTTATCTTCGTCGGATCCATGCCAGGACCTTTCCAGAAGGAACCTGTTTCACTATCGAAAACATTGACATTAACCATCCAGTCGAGTTTTGCCAATGCCTGACGGACCTTTCCTGCATTTGCACTCGAACAGGCAGGGTTCATGCCCCAGGCAAAGAACCCGGTAAATGCCCCTTTATACATCTGGTCAAAGAGATTCAACCAGGATGCATCCTGTGTTGGATCAAGCTTGGGCAACAAGGCGTATCCGAAGTCATTTTCTTTTGTTGCCTTATCACCATAAAAAGATTTTAAAAGACTGGCTACATATTTTGGCCTGTTTTTCCACCAGTTTACACTTCTTACATCTTTTGTTGATGGAGTGGTTTTATTGTAATCTTCCAATTTTGCCCACTGAGCACGGGGTGTTGGTAAATAACCCGGAACAATATGGAACAGCAAACCCTGATCAGTAGAACCCTGCACATTTGATTCACCTCTCAAGGCATTAATTCCACCTCCGGCAATGCCCATATTACCAAGCAATGTCTGGATTATTGACATGGCACGGATATTCTGGACGCCGACTGTATGCTGGGTCCATCCCATTGCATAGAGTTCGGTGCCGGCCTTGTCCGGTTTTCCGGTTGAGCCATAAGCTTTATACACCTTTTCGAGGTCTTCCTGCGGTGTTCCGGTTATCGCAGTAACTTTTTCAAGGGTATAGCGTGAATAATGTTTCTTGAGAAGTTGAAACACACAGCGTTCGTCCTGCAAAGTCATGTCTCTTATCGGTATTCCCTTGTCATCTTTCACCAGTGCCCATGTAGATGCATCATATGACCTCTTAGTAGGATCATACCCTGAAAAAAGCCCGTCGTCGAAACCATATTTAGGGTTCACGATAAACGAGGCGTTGGTATAGTTTTTTACGTAGAAATCATCATACAGATTGTTATCGAGGATATATTTAATCATACCGCCGAGAAAGGCGATATCGGTACCTGAACGGAGCCTGACAAAAATATCGGCCTTTGTGGATGTACGGGTGAAACGGGGGTCTACATGGATGAATATCGCCCCTTTTTCTTTGGCAGCCTGAATCCACTTGAACGAAACCGGATGGTTTTCTGCAACATTACTGCCCATGTTGAGAATGACGTCTGCATTTCTGAAATCAATATAGTGGTTTGTCATTGCGCCGCGACCGAACGACTCTGCCAGAGCCGCTACAGTGGCGCTGTGTCATATACGGGCCTGATGTTCGATCCAGACGAGACCGAGTGATCTCAGCATCTTCGAATAGAGCCAGCATTCCTCATTGTCCATTGCGGCACTGCCGACAGATGCGATTCCCTCTGTCCGATTGACCACCTTGCCGTCTTTGTTCTTTTCGACAAAACTCTTGTCCCTGCTCTTTTTGATATTCGCTGCGATTTTGCTCAGCGCCCATTCCCAGCTTACTTCCCTCCACTGCGTGCTGTTCGGGGCACGGTAGCGGATTTTCTTCAGACGGTTTTCGTTTACGGCTATCTGATAAGATGACCCTCCCTTAGGGCAAAGCGCTCCCTCGCTGATAGGATGGTCAGGATCACCCTCTGCATTGATAACCTTTCCTTGCTTGTCGGTTGCTACCAGAATGCCGCAGCCAACTGAACAGAAACAGCATATCGTGGGAGTTTCCTTGGCACCTTTGATCCGGAGTTCGGTCCGCAGTTCGGCAGCATAAGCCTGTACAGGAGTTAAATCAAAACCCATTTGACTAAAGGCCAGGCCGGCAGCGGCGACACCCGAGATCTTCAAAAAGTCTCTTCGCGTAATAACTTTCATAGACGCCCCCTTTCTTTAAATTTGTTAAACATTAAATAAGTTGAAGAGTTTAATTTTTGGATAACACGATGGAGTCCCGGAATATCAGAATAATTCATTTTTACTATTAAATAAATTCATTATATTTTGTTCAATTTATATCACATAAAAGTACATATGTCAAGGGTTTATGTTTCATTTTTTGTATTTTAGAAAATATTAATTTAAACTAATAATATTAATGACTTATACTTGGGTTTTTTTATCGCTTATTTCAGCATTTACTCTTGCAACGAGTGATGCCCTCACAAAGAAGGCTTTATCCGACAGCAATGAGTACCTTGTTGCATGGTTCAGGCTGCTTTTTTCGGTACCTCTGCTCCTGTGTCTTTTGATATTCTTACCATTTCCAGAACTTGATGCCGGTTTTTATGAAGCATTTGTGCTTGCACTGCCGCTGGAAATAGTTGCATTGGTTCTTTATATAAAGGCCCTGAGGATTTCTCCGCTGAGTCTGACTTTACCGTTCCTTTCTCTTACGCCGGTATTTTTGATTCTTATCTCTAATATCGTGTTGGGTGAAAAGGTCTCAGTAAAAGGCGGCATCGGTATTATTCTGATTACCGCAGGAAGTTACATCCTTTATCTTCACGAAATGCGCAATGGAATTCTTGAACCTTTTAGAGCTATAACACGGGAGAAAGGTTCGATTCTCATGATATTTGTTGCCCTTATTTACAGTGTTACATCTTCCCTTGGCAAGATGGCAATTGAGCATTCATCTCCCTTGTTTTTCGGAACTACATATTTTATAGTATTGACCGTTATTTTTACTCCTATAGCCCTGATTGGAGGCAGGAACGATGCAAAAAAATATTTTAAAGAAAAAAAATACCGGGGTCTGCTTTTCCCGGGCATTTTTTATTCAATAATGGTAGCCTCACATATGATAGCGATGAGCCTTACCAAGGTTGCTTACATGATATCCATCAAGAGGATGAGCATCATAATAGGAGTTGTGTATGGATATTTTTTCTTTAAGGAGAAAAAAATAAGGGAGAGGCTATCGGGAGCTTTGCTGATGTTTTTAGGCTTTGTAATGATTGTAACAGCCTCATGACTTTTAGTATCTGAACAATGGATATTAAGACTGATAAGGCTATTTCTGCTAAGGATATTATCAAGGCTCTCGGCCTCGTATTCGGAGATATCGGCACAAGTCCAATCTATACGGTTACCGTAGTATTCCTGCTTCTGCCCGTTATAGTGGGCAACATCATGGGAGTTGTTTCCCTTATTGTATGGACCATGACAATCCTTGTCACGATCCAGTTTGGATGGCTTGCAATGAATCTGAGTATCAGGGGTGAGGGTGGCAAGATTGTGCTCAAAGAAATTCTGCAGCCTCTTCTTAAATCCAAAAGGAGTGCCGGCTTTATAACACTCATTGCGATCATAGGTGTTTCACTGCTTATTGGTGACGGCATTATCACTCCGGCTATCAGTATTATGAGTGCGGTAGAAGGTTCCGTGCTGATCCCGGGTCTGGAGGGTCTTTCGAAAACAACAATTGTACTTATCTCGATGGTTATTGCAATAGTGCTTTTCCTTTTTCAGAAAAAAGGAACGGAAAAAGTAGCAGGGGCTTTTGGCCCGATAACCAGCATATGGTTTCTGTCACTCGCCCTGTCCGGAATCGCCGCTATTTCAGAAGCTCCTGAAATACTCCAGGCCCTGAACCCATATTGGGGTATCAAGTTCCTTATGGAAAACGGATTCAAAGGGTTTATCGTTCTCGGAGAGATTATACTCTGTGCTACGGGTGGAGAGGCGTTATATGCGGATATGGGACATCTCGGCTCAAGACCGATACGTCAGGCATGGGCCGGAGTTTTTATAGCGCTCGTATTGAACTATCTTGGACAGGGAGCTTTCCTGATAAAACATCCGGAAGCGAGGAACATACTGTTTGAGATGGTTTTTCATTATACAAGAACACTCTATGTGCCGTTTCTGCTTTTGAGCATCTCTGCAACCATCATCGCATCCCAGGCCATGATCAGCGGGACATTTTCAATGGTCTATCAGGGGATAACAACGAGGCTTATGCCTATGTTAAAGGTCGATTATACCTCCGAGGAACGGAAATCCCAGATATACATCGGTTCTGTGAACTGGTTTCTCCTTTTAGCAGTTCTTTTCATTATGATGGAATTCGGCGAATCAAACCGTCTTGCAGCTGCCTATGGACTTGCTGTTACAGGGACAATGACTCTGACGGGTTTCCTCATGACATGGATATTTTATCTGAAGAAAAAGAAAATATTGTCTTTCATCGCCTTTGCAGTAACACTTATAGACACAGTTTATCTTTGGGCGAATTTCTACAAAATACCCCATGGCGGATACTGGTCTATAATACTCTCCCTGATTCCTTTCATTATCATAATACTGTACATACAGGGGCAGAAAAGGCTTTACAAGATGATGGATTTTATGACCTTGGAAGAATTTCTTCTGAAATTTAACAGAGTATATGCAACAACAGCGAGGATTAAAGGAACGTCGCTTTTTCTTATCAAGGATGTCAAAGATATCCCTTTCTATGTGACACAGACAATGTTTTTTCATGGTGTTGTTTATGAAACCAATGTCTTTGTTTCTATAATCAAAAGGGATGACCCATTCGGCATTATAGGGTTTTTTAAAGAGGATATTGCAAAAGGTCTCAAGGTCTTTGAAATACAGATGGGTTACATGGAAATGATAGACGTTGAAGAAATCCTGCGGGAGAATGGGATAGAAGAGAGGGTCGTCTTTTATGGTCTTGAGGATATAACCGCAAGAAACATTATATGGAAAATGTTCGCTCTGATTAAGAGAATAACACCCACATTTATACAGTTTTATAATTTTCCGTCAAAGAAGCTCCACGGCGTTATCACGAAAGTTGCGATATAAGAAATGACTGCCCTTGAAAAACTGAGAAATGCAGGGGAATTGCTTGAAAAATACGGCATAGACGATGCTGAAAGGGAAGCAGAGATAATAATATCTCATTGCCTAGGTATTGACCGGTTATACCTCCACCGGGATAATCCCGAGATTCCGGGGGATATTCTTATTAAAATGGATGAGTTTCTAAAAAGAAGAGCCGACAGGGAGCCACTGCAATATATTATTGGATATACCGAGTTTTACGGTTTAAAAATAATGGTCGGACCCGGAGTTCTTGTTCCAAGGCCGGAGACAGAATTGCTGGTAGAGGAAGCAATAAAAATAGTCAGCAGGCAGACATTAAATCCCCCCTTACCCCCCTTTACTAAAGAGGGGGAGGAGGGGATTACTCAATCCCAAATTAATTTGACATGTTCATTGAGAATCCTCGACCTCTGCACTGGAACCGGCTGCATAGCTCTTGCACTTGCCAGTGAATTTCCCGGCGCAGAAGTTTTTGGAACTGATATATCAGGAACTGCAATTAAATATGCACAGGAGAACGCCAGACTCAATGATATTGTGAACACAATATTTCTGGAAGGAACATTATTTGATCCCGTTAAAAAACTGTTTGCTGTTCGTGGGAAACGGTTCGCTGCTGCCTTAATCATCGCAAACCCGCCGTATATCAAAACTGATGATATAAGAAATTTGCAGCCTGAAATTAAAGACTGGGAACCAACGCAAGCATTAGATGGAGGGCAAGATGGTCTTGATTATTATAGGCAGATAATCCCGGAAGCAAAGAATTATCTGAAAGAGCATGGATATCTGATATTAGAAATCGGGATACATCAGGCAAAGGAAATAAAGAAGCTGGCATTAGATGCAGGTTTTCAGAATGTATCGATTGTAAAGGATTTTGCCGGAATTGAGAGAATTTTCTTTGCAAAAAAAGATAAGAGAACACACCCCTGCACCCCTCTCAAGAGGGGACTAAAATAAGAAAGTCCCCTCTCAAGAGGGGATTAAAATAAGAAAGTCCCCTCTCGGGAGGGGATAGAGGGGTGGGTTATTTCTGTTATTATATCTTCATTAGTAAATATGGGAATTCAAGAAGAAAACAAAAAACTTGAAGAACTTGACAATAAATACATCTGGCATCCTTTCACCCAGATGAAAGATTGGCTTGAAGAAAAACCGATTATCATCTCCGAGGGAAGAGGTTGTTTTATAAAGGACATATATGGAAGATGGTATCTTGACGGTATCTCATCAATGTGGGTAACTATCTTCGGCCATAGAAAAAAAGAGATAGATGATGCGATAAAGGAACAGTTGGATAAAGTAGCTCACAGTACACTGCTTGGTCTGAGTAATGTCCCTGCAATAAAACTTGCTGAAAAGCTTATACAACTTGTTCAAAAGTCTTTTGGCCAGAGTCAAGGGTCAAATCCCGCCTTATCTACCAATAATCCCCCCATCCCCCCTTTAGAAAAGGGGGGTAAGGGGGGATTTGAAAAAGAGGGAAAAGCAGAGATTAATAACTCTTCACTCCTCGCCCACCATTCTTTGCTATGTAAGGTCTTCTATTCTGATAATGGTTCAACCGCTGTAGAAGTTGCACTTAAGATGGCATTCCAGTACTGGAAACATAAAGGGGTGAATGGAAGAAATGTCTTTGTTTCCCTGAACAATGCATATCATGGTGATACAATCGGTGCAGTAAGTGTCGGTGGGGTAGATATATTCCATCAGGCGTTCGGCCCGCTTTTGTTCAAGACATATAAGGCCCCTTCGCCGTACTGCTACAGGTGCGAACTCGGAAAGGAATATCAGGACTGTAAATTTGCCTGTCTTGATATGATGGAGGAATTATTCAGGGCACATGCAAATGAGATAGCCGCAATGATTATTGAGCCTTTCATACAGGCAGCAGGAGGCATGATAACCTCTCCTCCGGGATATCTGAAAGGGGTGAGAGAATTATGCACCAAATACGATATTCTTATGATAGCTGATGAAGTAGCAACAGGTTTCGGAAGGACCGGAAAGATGTTCGCCTGCGCACATGAAGACGTTTTGCCGGATATTATGTGTCTTTCGAAAGGAATAACGGGCGGATATATGCCCCTTGCAGTAACACTCGCAACAGATCAGATATTTAATGCATTCCTTGGAGAATTTAAGGACTTAAAGACATTCTTCCATGGTCATTCTTATACAGGCAATCCCCTTGCATGTACCGCTGCACTTGCATGTCTCGATTTGTTCGAAAGAGAACAGATACTGGAAAGTCTGAAGGGAAAAATAGAAATTCTGGAAGCATGGCTTAGAGAAGCATTGAAACTCAAGCATGTTGGTGATGTCAGAAATGCGGGAATGATGGCAGGCGTAGAATTAGTGAGAGATAAAAAGTCAAAAGAGCCTTATGACTGGTCGGAAAAGATAGGTTGGCAAGTTGCATATCATGCAAGAGACATCGGGGTCTTTATCAGGCCTCTCGGCAATATTATAGTCATCATGCCGCCATTAAGTATTAGTGAGCAGAATCTGAAGAGGTTCCTTGAGATAATTAAAGATTCTATCGTTGCAATCACAGAGCAGTAGCAAGTAAAAAGATATCATGATCAATTGATTTGTTCCCCTCTAAAAAGAGGGGTGAGGGGTGTGTTAATGAGTAAAAAATCCACAGCAATTTTATTTGTTTTACTACTAACTCCTATAATTCTTTATCTCATCTGGCCCTCTGATGAAAGCAGGATAAAGAAACTTTTTAAGGAAGGGGCCAGGGTGATAGAAAAAGAAGACCTCGATGCGGTAATGTCCAGGGTATCTTATAACTATCGTGACGAATACGGTCTTACCTATCTCTACATTAAGGAATCAATGAAACGTGTCTTTTTGCAGATGAGCAATATCAAGATCGAATATGAAAATCTCAAGATTAAAGTCAAAGAGAAGAATGCCACAGCAGACATGGATGTCAGGGTTATCGCAACGATTGGAAATGATACGGGGTATATCCTGGGTGATTTACCGAAACCCGTTCATCTGAAATTTACACTCGAAAAGGAGAGGACGAAATGGCTTGTAATCAAAACCGAGGGACTGCCGGTCCACTGGTGACAGGATTTTTATTTAAAAATATCCTTGATGCCTTCTCCAATTTTTCCGTGAATACGTAAAAACTTTACCATGGATAATGATTTTTTTGAAGCAGGAACGTATAATAATTAGATGCCGAAGTGGCGGAACTGGCAGACGCGCTAGGTTCAGGGTCTAGTGGTCGCAAGGCCGTGCGGGTTCAAATCCCGCCTTCGGCACCAAACAATACCTTTAAAATGAATCACTTCTATTTTAACAAGGTAATCAATTAAATTTGTAATCTCAACCAGCATTTTGTAGCATTCCCGCTGCTGCGTTTCTCCTTGAATCGAGAATCGCACAGTCTGATGCCATTGTCACCGGCGCAGATCCCAAAGGCACGTGGGTCCGTCTTCTTCATCCGCCTGTTGAAGGAAAATTAGTACACGGGTTCCAAGGGATGGACGTGGGACGCAGGATTCGCGTACAGCTGATTCATACAGACGTGGAGCAGGGATTCATCGACTTCAAGAAAGTTGAGTGATGAATTTTCATTGGACGTGAGCTTCTTGTAGATAGGCGGAAGACGCCTTCAGGGATTTATGAACGGCTGTCTTCCCAAAGATTCCGATCGCTGCGTAGTGGAAGTCCAATCTTGCCAGATGCCTGAAAATATACCTCCATGAATAAAAGCGCTCCATTGCCCTGAAGGTCTCAACCTGAAGGGTGGCCGGTGACATAAGCCAGGGCTTGAAAACCACATGCTGGACATCATATTTGCTCCAGTCCGTATGGAGCAGTCTTCTGCTTTCCATCATATCGTGAAAGAGCGGTGTTCCCGGTAGTGGCGTAAGAATCAGGAACTGCACCGTGTCTATCCCATGGCCTGTTGCAAAATCAGCAGTCCCGCTGATAGTCTCGATATCGTCAGTG
>Ga0256868_10001185_pt1 | contig 14453 bp, 17 predicted proteins | sample RVTome_13_FD_187341 | JGI IMG/M metagenome (GOLD analysis project Ga0256868, IMG submission 187341) | Soil microbial communities from uranium-contaminated site in the Upper Colorado River Basin, Wyoming, United States - RVT92D227 HiSeq ... | reverse complement strand
CGAATCGCTCTGCCGTCCATGTTTTCTTCCCGCTCATTTTAGGACCTTTAGGATACACGAAAGAGCGGATATCGGCAAACCAAAATTGCCGATAGGAAGCATCTTTTTTCGTGTGATATAGACAATTGCGCAGGGGCGATGCCCGGAGGAGGTCGTTCCAGGGTGGAGTGGGCACGGGTCCTCATTCTTACTGCGCGGGACTGGATGCCGCCCATAAGCCCCCGTAGCGGAGGGGGGAACCGACGGGACTGGTTCCCCGGGGGCCGGGGGTCAAGGGCGGCTCCAGGCCGCTCGCACTTCCTCTCGCCGGGCCAGGCCGCGGCCGACGGAGGGCATGCCCCGAGCCTGGAATTCATTTGTCCTTCCCAACCGGCCCGAAAAACTGGTAAAATAAGGGGGTCGTGGAGAAGATCGAGGCGGATTTCCGGGACAAAGGCCTATTCGTCAGGCTCTTCGGGGCGGACGTCTATGCCGTCGGGGGCTATGTCCGGGACCTCATCCTCGGCCGCCCTGCCCCCGAGGTCGACCTTCTCGTCGCCCGGCGGTCCCTGGAAGACATCATCCGGATGCTCGCCCCCCACGGCAAAGTGGACCAAGTGGGCCGGAGCTTCGGAATCATCAAGTTTACCATCCGCGGCACGACCTATGATGTCGCCCTGCCCCGGACGGATGCTCCCAAGGCGGCCGGCGCCAAGAGCCACAAGGACTTCGTCATCTCCGCCGATCCCTGGCTCCCCGTCGAGAAGGACCTCGAGAGGCGGGACTTCCGGGCGAACAGCATGGCCCTCCGGCTCAAGGGAGGGGCCCTCATCGACCCCTTCGACGGCCGGAAGGACACGCGCGCCCGGACGATCCGGGTGACCAACCCCTGTGCCTTCCCCGATGACCCCCTGCGGGTCCTGCGTGCCGCAAGGTTCGCCGCGGTCCTGGGATTCAAGATCGATCCCGAGATCTACGAAGCCGCCAGGGACATCGACCTCTCCGGACTGAGTGTCGAAAGGGTGAACGAGGAGCTGTTTAAACTCCTTCTCAACTCCCCCAAGCCCTCGGTCGGCCTCGAGGAGCTCTTCAAGATCGGCGCCCTGGAGAAGCTCTTCCCCGAGCTTTACGCCCTGACGCTGGCCATCCAGGACTCCGTCTTCCACCCCGAAAAGGACGCCTTCGGCCACCACACGGTCTGGCAGCACACCAAGCTGACCGTGGACCAGGCCGTCAACCTGGCCGGACTGGGTGGAATGGAACCGCCAAGGAAGCTCTGCCTCCTCCTGGCGGCCCTCTACCACGACGTAGGTAAACCCGACGCCGCCCGCTGGGAGTTCAAGCGCGGCCGGATGGCCATCACCAACTGCGGACACGACGTCCTGAGCGAGCGGATCAGCCGGAAGGTCCTTGCCCGGTTCAAGATCTACTCCTGGAACGGCTGTAACCTGCGCCGGATGGTCCCCCTTCTCATCCGGACCCATCACCGCGCCTCGGAATTGTGGCAGAACAGGAAGTCCGTCACCCGGAGGGCCTTCACGCGCCTGGCTGCCGAGGTCATTGGCGAGATCGAGCTCCTCGTCTACCTGGACACCGCCGACAGGGGCGGACGGAAGGACCGGCCCCTCAAGGCCCTCGACCGGGAGGCCCGGTGGCTTTTCAGGAAGTTCGAGGATTTCCACGTCAACCGGGAAACTATCAAGCCCTTCATCATGGGCCGCGACCTGATCGCCATGGGAGTAGCGCCGGGCCCGGACATGGGGAAGGTCCTCAAGAGGCTCTTTGGGATGCAGCTCGACAACGAATTCGAAACGAGGGCCCAGGGACTCAAGGCCGCCCTAGGCATCCTCAAGGGGAAGAAGTGATGAAAATCCTCGTCACCGGGGGAGCGGGATACATCGGCTCCCACACCGTCAAGGCGCTCCTCGGAGAGGGGTTCGACGCCGTCATCTTCGACGATTTTTCGACCGGGAAACGGGGCCTCGCGCCGGGAGGGACCGTGATCGAGGGAGACCTCATGGAGGCGGCCGCCGTCCGGAAGGCTTTTCGGTCCCATGACATCGGGGCGGTCCTCCATTTCGCCTCGCTCATCCAGGTCGGGGAGTCCTACCGGGACCCGCAGAGGTACTATCGCCACAACTTCGGCACGTCCATGAACCTTCTGGAAGCCATGCTCGAGGCCGGAGTCCGCCGGTTCATCTTCTCCTCCAGCGCGGCCGTCTACGGCATCCCGCAGCACCAGCCCATCACCGAAGACCACCCGGTCAATCCGTATAACCCATACGGCATGACCAAGTACATGGTCGAGCGGGTCCTCCAGGACTATGACCGGGCCTACGGCCTGCGTTTTGTCTCCCTCCGCTATTTCAACGCCTCCGGGGCCGACCCGGACGGCAGGCTCGGCGAGATGCACGATCCGGAAACCCACCTCATCCCAAACATCCTGCTCTCCCTCCTAGGGAAAAAACCGGTCCTGGGGATCTTCGGGACGGACTTCCCGACCCCGGACGGCACGGCCGTCAGGGACTACATCCACGTCACAGACCTGGCTGCGGCCCACGTCTTGGCCCTCCGTGCCCTGCTCGGAGACCAGCCCAGCGAGTTCATCAATCTTGGAACGAACCTGGGCTACTCGGTGCTCGAGGTCATCCGGGCGGCGGAGCGGGTCACGGGGAAATCGGTCCCATATAAGACCCTGCCCCGGCGCGAGGGCGACGTCCCGGTCCTCCTGGCTTCCAGGGAAAAGGCCGAGCGCGTCCTGGGCTGGATCCCCCGCCTCTCGGACATTGAGACGATCCTCCGGACGGCGTGGGCCTGGCACCGGACCTAAAATGGCCGATAGGACGGGGGGTCGGAAATCCGGGTATCACCAGAGGTCGGTGTCATCGTTTGAGAGGACAAGTACCTATCGGCGATTTTGGCACGGGAAAAGCGTTTGACGGTAAGCCTCCCTGATGGTATAAAAAGAGATTAAGATCGATCATGAAGCACAGACAAGATATCTCTTTTATTGCTTTTATCGCAGCCTTGGGGCTTCTTGTCGGGAGCTGGGCCTGCTCATCCGGACGGAAAGCCGCTAAGACGACCCCCCAAGCGTCGCCCGCTGCGAAGGAGAAGACCGCCAACAGGAAGAATGGGGCGGGCATCAAGCCTGACTCGAAACAATCGGCGCCCCCGGCCCGGGCGGCTGCGCCGCTCCCCCTCCTTGAGAAGGATGATTTGGACGGCGAAGCCGAAGTCGGGAAGAACGGCGCCCAGGCCCCGGACAAGGAAGAGGCGTCGGGCCTCCTCGAGGAGGCCCTCACCGCCTACCAGGAAGCCCAAGCCGCCCTGGACCGGGGGGAGACTGAGCCAGCCCTGTCCAAGCTCGACGAGGCCTACGGGCTCATTCTCAAGGCAAATACCCCGCCGGATTCCGACCTCTGCCAGGAGAAGAACGACCTCCGCATCCTCATCGCCCAGAGGATCCAACAGCTCTACGCCTCGCACCTGAAGACGGCGGCCGTCGGCAACGGGACCATTCCCCTCGTCGAAAACAAGTGGGTCCAGGACGAGATCCGGTCGTTTCAGACAAAGGAGAGGCAATACTTCGAAGAAGCCTACAAGCGCTCCGGCCTCTACCGTCCGATGATCATTGAGGAACTCGGGAAAGGGGGCCTCCCCGAGCATCTGTCCTGGGTCCCGATCATCGAGAGCGGCTTCAAAGTACGGGCCCTGTCCCGGGCACGGGCTCTGGGGATGTGGCAGTTCATCCGCTCGACGGGATACCGATATGGCCTGAAGCAGGACAAGTATGTCGACGAACGAATGGATCCGGTCAAGGCAACCCGGGCGGCCGTCAGATACCTGGCCGAGCTCCACGATTTCTTCGGGGATTGGACGACGGCCCTGGCCTCCTATAACTGCGGCGAGTTCAGGGTCCAGAACGTCATCAAGGCCCAGAAGATCGACTACCTGGACAACTTCTGGGACGTCTTCAACAACCTGCCCTACGAGACAGCCCGATTCGTCCCCCGCATCATCGCCGCCATGCTCATCATCGAGAATCCCGCGAAGTACGGGTTTACCCTACCGACCCCCGACCCATCTCTCACCTGGGAGACGGTGACCGTCGGCCAACCGGTGAAGCTGGCCTCGATCTCGTCGACCCTGGGGCTCGACCCCCTGATCCTCTCGTTCCTCAACCCTGAGCTCAGGCACGACTCGACCCCAAACTATGACTACGCCCTCAAGGTCCCCGTCGGCTACGGGGAGAAGGTCCTGGCGGCGCTCCCGGCCCTCCCCCGTTATATCCCGCCCGACGTCGTCTACGGCTGGCATACCGTCAAGTCCGGGGACACGCTGGGCGCGATCGCCCGCCGCTACAGGACCTCGACCGACGCCATCATGCGGCTCAACGGCATCAAGAACCCGCGGAGCCTCCAGATCGGGCGGAAGCTCAAGATCCCGGGCAAGGGCGATCCGGCGGGGGAAGCGGGGGCCCAACCGGCCGCGCATTCCCCGGACGGGATGACCGTGTATATCATCAAAGAGGGCGACACGCTCTTTACCCTGGCCCGGCAATTCAACACGACGGTTGAAAAAATCAAGACAGACAACGGGCTTGCCGGCGACAGCTTGAGAGTCGGGCAAAGGCTTGGCATCAACGGCGGGAAGACATAAGCCCGAGTCCGGCGGCGCGGGATTCGGCCCTCGGCTAGTTCCAGACGTCCCCTTCGACCCCCAATCCCGGCTTATCTCCGAGGAAGAGCCTGTCTTTGACCGTTTGGACGCCCTTGAACGGGTCGTTCGTAATGAGAAGATTTCCGTCGAGGTCGGCGCAGTCGAAGAGGGGAGCGATGGACGCCCCGGCGGTGATGCCGAGGGACGTCTCGATCATACAGCCCAGCATGAGCTTCAGGCCCAGAGCCCTGGCCATCGCGACCATCCGAACGGCTTCCTGGATGCCGCCGCACTTCATCAGCTTGATGTTGATGCCGTGGAAACCCCCGGCGATCATGGGGATGTCCGTGGCTTTCATCAAACTTTCGTCGGCGAACAGGGGGAGCTTCGACCTCTCCTTGAGCCACCTGTGCTCGTCGGACATGCCCGTGGGCATAGGCTGTTCGACCAGCTCAACGCCCCTGCCGGCCAGCCAGTCGATCATGGCCAGCGCCTCTTCCTTCGTCTTCCAGCCCTCGTTCGCATCGACCCGGATGGGCTTCGACGTGACCTCGCGGATGCCGTCGATGATGGCCTTGTCGTCCTTGGAGCCGAGCTTGATCTTGTAAACCGAGAAATCCCCGGCCTCCTTGACCTTCTCCTGCATGAGCTTCACCTCGTCGATCCCGATGGAGTAGGTCGTCGGCGGCGTCTTGTCCTTGTCTAAGCCAAGGAACCGGTATACGGGAACGCCGAGCTTCTTCCCGACCCAGTCGAGGATGGCCATGTCCAGGGCCGCCTTGGCGGCATGCTCGCCGGGAGCCAGGGCATCCAGCTCTTGCCACCGCTCGAAGTATTGCCAAAGGTCCTTTCCCAAGATGGATCGGGCTTTCTCGATGAAGGCCAGGACGCCTTCGGCGTTCTCGTTATAGCGGGCGATGGGGGCCGCCTCCCCCATCCCGGCCGCCCCGTCCTTCTCGATCCGGACGAGAGCGTTCCGGCGGACGTTCCATGTACCGCGCGACAGGGTCCAGGCGTGTCTAAGTTGGACCTCATAGATGCGGGCGTCTATCTTGGCCGGGCCGGTCGCGGCGTCTTTGAGTTCCGTGAAAACGGTCTTCCCCGGCAGGGCGGACCCGGCCAGCACCATCCCGGAAAGCTTGAGGAATTCCTTGCGTCTCATCATCGTCTCCTTCGGGTCGGATTTGCGGAACCAATTATAAGCCAGAAGACGGGGTCAAACCTACATTATTAACAATCCTTCGATGACCGTGATGGGAGGGCATGGGGAAGGGCTGCAGCGACCATGCGGAGATCAGCCTGAGACGGGCGTCCGACGAGGGCGGCCTAAGGCCTCCGATGGACGGAGACACTTCCCGTATAGCCCAAGATATTAATCCCCTTTTCCCCTTGGGCAATCAAGGGGGACTGCCGGATAGTGTCTCCGGCAGAGGTCGGAGGATGGGCTTCTTACGGAAATTGAAGGCCTCGTTAAGATTGTAGGTTTGACCCCTACTTTATTTGACACCGAAGCCCGGGGGTTATATAAAAATATCAGAATCAAACGGGAGGCGTTCATGCTTAAGAAGACCGCTTTTATTCTATGGCTGATATCCTTCTCCGTCATGTTCGCGGCCGGCGCTGAAATCGCAAGAACGGCCGTTGTCATCAAGACCGTCGAGAACATGCACAGTGCATCGAACGACGCCGTGGACGTCGTCAGCCAGGCGCTCCTCGGGACGAACGTCAAGATCCTCGCCGCGGAGAAGAACGCCAAGGGCGAGGAATGGTTCCGGATCGAGACGCCGGACACCTACCAGGGCTGGATTGTCGCCACGGCCCTTAAGTTTCTGAAGCCTGACGACAAACCATACGCCTCGGCAGGGAAGGTTTTTGTCGTCACGTCCCTCCTGGCTAACACCTACTGCGAGCCGGACGTCACCAAGCACAAGCCTGTCAAGGTGGCTCCGATAAGCTGCGTCCTCGAGGTCGCCGAGGAGCGCGACGAGCGCTGGCTCAAGGAATACGGTGAGCGTTATCTCGAAGTGAACCTCCCCTGCGGGACGAAGGCCTGGGTTCAGAAGGGTGACGGGGAGATCAGGGACGCCGCCGCTCCCCGGAAGAAGCTCTCGCCGGACGAGACGGTCGCCCTGGCGAAACGCTTTTTGGGACTTCCTTATCTTTGGAGCGGCGTCACCCCCTATGGCCTGGATTGTTCCGGCTATGCCCAGCTCCTCTACCGGTTGAGCGGTATCGACATCCTCAGGGATGCGGCTATCCAGATGACGAAAAGCGGCCTCGTCGAGGTCCCTGCCGGACAGGAACGGGCCCGCGACCTCGTTTTCTTCGGTAAGGTCAAGGACAAGATCACGCACGTGGGGATGATGATCAGCGGAGAGGAATTCATCTCCGCCACGACGCACGGCAGGCCCATGGTCCAGATCTCGCGGCTCAAAGACACGTACTGGCAGGCGATGTACCAGGGCGCGCGGCGACCGAAAGAATAGGAGCACTCGTTCGTGTGGATCGACTTGGGTCTATGCGACCTTCGATGACCGTGAATTCAAATTCCACTTTGCCTGACAGCAGGATAACTTGCGGGCCTTTAGGACTTGGCCTTGGCCAAAGGATTCTTCTTGGCCTTTTTATCCTTTTCGGCCTTTTTCTTTTTGGTCTTCTTCTTGAACTCGGAACCGATCATCTCCAGAACGGCCATCTGGGCGCCGTCACCCGCCCTGGGTGCAAGCTTTACGATCCGGGTGTAACCGCCAGGCCTCTCGGTGAAGCGGGGGCCGACGACGTCGAAGAGTTTCTTGACGACGGACTCCTGAAAGATGTAGGCGAGGGTCTGGCGCCGGGCATGAAGGGTGTTCCTCTTGGCCAGCGTGATCATTTTTTCCGCGATGGGCTTGGCGGCCTTGGCCTTGGCCACGGTCGTCCTGATCCTTTCCTTGTCGATGAAGGACGTCACGAGATTGCGCAGCAGAGCTCTCCGGTGGGCCGAGTCCCGCCGTAAATAGCGTTTCTTAACTTGGTGCCTCATTCATCCTGCTCCTTCTCTCCGGTCCCTTCCTTGATCTCGGCTTGGATCCTCTCGACGAGCTTGGGGTGAAGTTCCAGACTCAATCCCAGGCCCAGTGTCGCCAGAGTCTCCTTGATCTCGGCCAGCGATTTGCGGCCGAAGTTCTTCGTCTTCAACAGCTCATCCTCGGTCTTTATGACGAGCTCGTAGATCCTCTCGATGCCGGCCGACTTCAGGCAGTTATTGGACCGGACGGACAGCTCCAAGTGCTCGATGGACTTGGAAAGGATATCGATCTGGGAAAAATAAGGGATCTCCTTTTTCGCCGCCAGCGGCTCCTTCTCCAGGGGCTCGTCGACGACGTTCAGGAAGATCACCAGGTGGTCCCTGAGGACCTTGGCCGCCTGCGACAGGGCGTCCGTGGGGCGGATCGCGCCGGTGGTCCAGATCTCAAGGGTCAGACCCTCATAGTCGATCCTCTTGCCCACGCGGGCCGGCTCCACCCGGTAGTTGACTTTCTGGACCGGCGAATGGGAGGAATCGAGCGGGATGAAGTCGACGCTCAGGGTCTCGTCGAAGTTCTGGTCGGCTGGGACGTAGCCGCGGCCGTTCTTGACGATCATCTCGATCTCGAGTTTCCCGTCCTTGTCCAGGGCGGCGATATGGACGTCCTCATTGAGGATCTCGATGTCCGCGTCGTGAGAGAGGTCCGCGGAAGTAGCGGAGGCCGGTCCTTCCTTTTTGAGGGTCATGGTCTTCGGGCCGTCCCCCTTGAGTTTGAGAGGGATGCTCTTCAGGTTCAGGAGGATGTCGGTGACATCCTCCACGACGCCGGGGATGGTCGAGAACTCATGCAGCACCCCCTCGATCCGAACGGCCGTGACGGCCGCCCCGTTGATGGAAGAAAGGAGGATCCTCCGGAGAGCGTTCCCGACGGTCACCCCGTAGCCCCGCTCAAACGGCTGGGCCTGGAAGCGGCCGTATTTTTCCGTCAAGGTCTCAAAATCACACTCCAAGCACTTCGGTCTTTGAAATCCTAATTCGTTCATTGGTCCTCCTTTTGAGGATGTCTCCCTCTGAGACGTATTCGTTATTTCGAATAAAGCTCGATGATCAGGTGTTCTTCGATGGGCAGCGTGATATCCGCCCTCTGAGGCAGGGACAGGACGCGCCCCTTCATGCCGTCCCAGTCGACTTCGAGCCAGCCGGGAAGGGCCTTGTTCCTGTTGGAAGCGACGAGCGCTTTCATGTCCTCGCTCTTGGCCGACCTGTCCTTGAACCGGACAACGGCCCCGGCGGAGACCAGGAAGGACGGCACATTGACCTTCTGGTCATTGACGAAGAAGTGGCCGTGGGTGATGAGCTGGCGGGCATGGGTCCGGGACGCGGAAAATCCCATCAGCGTGACGACGTTGTCCAGGCGCCGCTCGAGCATGGAGAGCAGGTTCTCGCCGGTGACCCCCTTCTGACGCTCGGCCCTCTTGAAGAAGAGACGGAACTGCTCTTCGGACATCCCGTAATACCTTTTCATTTTCTGCTTCTCGCGGAGCTGGATGGCGTATCCGAGGATCCGTTTTCTGGCCCTGCCATGTTCGCCGGGAGGATAGGACCTCCGCTCGACGGGGCACTTATCGGTCAGGCACTTGTGGCCTTTGAAGAACAGCTTCGTCTTCTCGACGCGGCAGAGTCGGCAATCCGCACCTTGAAATCTTCCCATGGTTCTCTCCTTATCTCCTCATCCCCTCAGACCCTTCTCCTTCGCCGGACGCGGCAGCCGTTGTGCGGGATGGGGGTAACGTCCTTGATCGTTTTGATCTCCAGCCCGGCCGCCTGGAGGGCGCGGATGGAGGACTCGCGTCCCGCCCCGGGCCCGGTGATCCGGACGTCCACTTGACGGACGCCGAACTCCTTCGCCTTGACGGCAACGTCTTTAGCTGCCAACTGGGCGGCGAACGGCGTCCCCTTCCTGGCTCCCTTGAAGCCGGAGGTCCCGGCGCTCGCCCAGCAGACCGTGTTCCCGTAGTGGTCGGCGATGGTGATGATCGTATTGTTGAACGTGGACTGGATGTGGGCGATCCCGAAACCGATCTCTTTACGGACCTTTTTCTTCCTCGTTTTGGTTTTGGCTTTAGGCATGTGTGCGCTCCCTCACGTTAGCTTGACCTGCTTTCCTTGAGTCTCTTGATCGTGTGCCCGCGGGGCCCCTTGCGCGTCCTGGCGTTCGTCTTCGTCCTCTGGCCGCGGACGGGCAGCTTCCTCTTGTGCCGGAATCCCCGGTAACAGCCGATGTCGATCAGCCGCTTGATGTTCATCATCACTTCTTTGCGAAGATCGCCCTCGATCTTCTCCCGCTTCTCGATGATTTGCCGGATCTTGTTGACTTCGTCCTCGGTCAGGGCCTTGACCTTCTTGTCCATGTCGATCTTGGCCTCTTCGAGGATCGCTTTGGACTTGGACCTGCCGATGCCGTAGATGTAGGTCAAGCCGATCTCGATCCTCTTGTCCGGGGGAAGAGTGATACCTGCTATTCTTGCCATTTTGACCTCGTCTTATCCTTGTCTTTGTTTATGTTTCGGATTGGAGCAGATGACTCTGATGATCCCATTCCTTCGGATGATCTTGCAGTTCCTGCAGATCTTCTTGACCGACGCTCTGACTTTCATGGTATTCGTCCTCTATTTGAATCGATAGGTTATCCGTCCCTTGGTCAGGTCGTAAGGCGACAGCTCCACCAGGACCCTGTCCCCGGGGAGGATGCGGATGAAGTGTTTCCTCATCTTGCCTGAGATGTGGGCCAGGATGACGTGCTTGTTGGTCAGCTCGACTCGGAACATGGCGTTGGGCAGGGTCTCCAGGACGACGCCTTCGGACTCGAAAACATCCTGTTTAGGCATTCAGGCTCTCCTTGTCCATGACGTTCCCGATGCTGTCCCCGGGCCCTTCCCAGGCGCTCAGGATCTCGACCCCGTCCCCCGTGCAGGCCACCGTGTGCTCGTAGTGGGCCGCGAGACTCCTGTCCTTCGTCACGGCCGTCCAACCGTTGGCCAGGATCTCGACCTCCCAGTCGCCCATGGCGATCATGGGCTCGATGGCCAGGACGAGGCCCCGACGGATCTTCGGCCCGTGGCCGGGGAGTCCGAAGTTCGGGACCTGGGGCTCCTCGTGGAGCGACCGGCCGATGCCGTGCCCCACGAACGACCGGATCACGGAGAAACCGTCGGCCTCCACGCACTCCTGGACGGCGGCGGAGATGTCCGAAACGCGGTTGCCTTCCTTCATCCGGGCGATCCCCGCGTCAAACGATTCCCGGGCGGTCGCGATGAGACGGGCAGCCTCCGGGCTGATCTCCCCAACGGGAACGGTGACGGCCGAGTCACCGAAGTGCCCCTCGAAGACGACCCCGCAGTCCAGGCTGAGGATGTCCCCTTCCTTGAGCTTCCTCGAGGACGGGATGCCGTGGACGATCTCCTCGTTGACCGAGGTGCAGAGCGAGGCGGGGTAGCCCCGGTAGCCCTTAAAGGCCGGGGCGGCGCCCATCTCCCGCGTCCTCTTCTCTGCGTATTCATCCAGGTCCTTCGTGGTCACCCCCGGCTTCACGAGAGGCACGAGCTCGGCGAGGACACGGGCCACGATCCGGCTCGACCTCTTCATGGCCAGGATCTCGTCATCGGTCTTATAGATGATCATGGCCTGGCCGCAGCTCCTTTGGACCTCGCGATCTCGATATCCAGGACCCCCCGGATCTCCAGGAAGGTCTCCTCGATACCCCGGCTCCCGTCCACCCTATGGAAGACGCCCTTGGCCTCGTAGTGGGCGTGGAGCGGCCCGGCCTGTTCCCGATAGATCCTGAAGCGCTCCCGGATGACCTCCGGCCGATCGTCCTCCCGAAGCACGAGGGCGGAGCCGCAGACGTCACAGACGCCCTCCCGGGCGGGCTTCCGGGCGCTGAGATTGTAGACCGCTCCGCACTTCAGACATGCCCGTCGGCCGGCGAGCCTCTCCAGCAGGGCGTCTTCGTCGAGGGCGATCTCGATGGCCGACTCGGGACGGGCCGGGTCCAGGGCCTCGAGACTTAGGGCCTGGCCCAAGTTCCTCGGGTATCCGTCCATAACGTAGCCGTTCCGGCAGTCGGGCCGGGAGACGCGCTCCCGGACGAGCTCTAGGACGATCCCGTCCCGGACCAGCCCGCCGCGGTTCATCGCCGCTTCGGCTTCCAGGCCCAGAGACGTCCTGTCTTGGACGGCTTTGCGGAGAAGGTCCCCCGTGGAGATCCTCGGGACTCCATACCGCTTCCCGATCAGGTCTCCCTGGGTGCCTTTTCCGCCGCCGGGCGGGCCGAGGAGAATGATCCTCATCCCCTTCTCCCCCTGATCCGGCCCCGGCGCATGAAGCCGTCATAGTGACGCATCACGAGCTGCGCCTCGATCTGCTGAAGAGTGTCCATGGCCACGCCGACGACGATGAGGATGGACGTCCCTCCGAAGTAGAAGTCGATATTCATGCCCTGGGTGAACCACTTGGGGAGGTTGGCCTCAAGAAAATTCCCGATCCAGGGCAGCGCCTGGACCTTGAACCCGGTGAGCAGAAACTCGGGCAGGAGGGCGATCGCGGCTAAATAGATGGCGCCGACCAGCGTGATCCGGGAAAGAATGTCGTCGATGTGGTCCGACGTGTTCTTCCCCGGCCGGATGCCCGGGATGAACCCGCCGTACTTCCTGAGGTTCTCGGCGACATCGGTCGGGTTGAAGATGATGGAAACGTAGAAGTAGGTGAAGAAGATGATGGCCGTGATGTAAAAGATATTATACAGGGGCATGCCCAGGCTGAACTGGGAGGCAATGGTCTGGAAAACGGGCACCTTGACGAGCTGGGCCAGTGTCGAGGGGATGGTGATGATGGAAGCTGCGAAAATGATGGGAATGACGCCGCCGGTGTTCACGCGGAGAGGCAGGTGGGTGCTCTGGCCGCCATAGACCTTTCGCCCGACCACCCGCTTGGCATAGGACACCGGGATGCGTCGCTGCCCCCTCTCGACAAAGATGATGAAGGCCACCACCGCCAGCATCAGGGCCCCCAGGAAGATGAGCCGCAGGGGGTCCATGCTGCCCGTCCGTAAACCGGAGATGACGCCGTTCAGGCCGCGGGGGAAATCGACGACGATCCCGGCGAAAATGATCAGCGAGATGCCATTGCCGATGCCCCGCTCGGAGATCTGCTCGCCGAGCCACATGACGAAGACCGTGCCCGTGGTCATGGTCAGGATGGTCAGGAGCTTGAAGCCCAGTCCCGGATTGGGGACGATGGGCGCCCCGCCTGGGCTCTTCAGCGCTTCGAGGAAGATGGAGATGCCGAAGGCCTGGATCAGGCAGATGGCGATCGTGCCGTAGCGGGTATACTGGGTGATCTTCTTCCGGCCGAGCTCACCTTCCTTGGACAGCCGCTCGAGGTAGGGCCAGACGACCTGGAGGAGCTGCAAGATGATGGACGAACTGATGTAAGGCATAATACCCAGGGCGAAGATGGTCATCCGGGACATGTTCCTCCCGGAGAAAAGGTCGATGAATCCCAGGATGGACCCCTTCTGGGCCTGCCAGAACTCGGCCAGGGCCGAGGCGCTGATCCCGGGGTTGGGGAGCTGGGCGCCAACCCTGTAGACGGCCAGCAGGAGGAGGGTGAAGATGACCCTCTTCCGAAGTTCCGGAATGCTGAAGATGTTTCTGATGCTGTCGAGCATTAGCGTTTCCCGATGATGCGGACTTGGCCGCCCTTCTCTTCGATCTTCGTCTTGGCGGATTCAGAGAATTTATGGGCATGGACGATCTTGGCGGAGGTCAGGTTCCCCCGGCCGAGGATCTTGACCCGGTCGGAGGCCCTCTTGATCAGGCCCGCTTCGACCAGGTCCTTGGGATGGACCTCGTCCTTCCCGACCTTGTCCAGGCGGTCCAGGTTCACCTCGACGTACTCCACGCGGTGGATGTTCGTGAAACCTCGCTTGGGGATCCTGCGGGCGAGGGGCATCTGGCCGCCCTCGAAGGCCCAGCTGCGGGAGTAGCCCGCGCCCTGGAGCTGTCCCTTGGACCCGGCGCCGGCCGTCTTGCCCGTTCCGGACCCGGGCCCGCGCCCGACCCTTTTCCTGTTCTTCTTTGAACCGGCTGCTGGACGCAATTGGCTGAGGTTCATTTTCCCTCCACGGCATCCACATTCAATACATGGATGATCTTCTGGACCATGCCCCTGATTTCGGGCGTATTGGGGCGGACGACTTCCGAATTGAGCTTTCTCAGTCCGAGACCGCGGGCCACGAGCCGCTGCTTCCCGGGGTAGCCGATCAGGCTTCGGACGAGCTTGATCCTGATGAAGCCCGGGCCTTGGAGCGTCTTCGCGGTTTTCTTCCTTATTGCCATGACACACCCTTCGCTTTCCCTCTCATTTTCGCCACACCTTCAGCATTCTTGATCCTCTTCAAGGCTTCGATCGTGGCGTTGGCCACGCTGATCGGGTTGCTGCTGCGTATGGACTTTGTCAGGATGTCCCTGATCCCGGCCAGCTGCATGATGACCCGGACCGCTCCGCCGGCGATGACGCCGGTCCCCTTGGACGCAGGCCTGAGGATCACGACGCCCGCCCCGTCGATGCCCTTGATCAAGTGCGGGATGGTGGTCTCCGCCAGGGGGACGTCAATCATGTTCTTCTTGGCGTCCTGGACGGCTTTGGCGATGGCCTGGGGGACCTCCCGGGCCTTTCCCTTCCCGATACCGACCTTACCGCGCTCGTTGCCTACGGCCACGAGGGCGGAAAAACTGAGGTTTTT
>Ga0256868_10001179_pt1 | contig 14528 bp, 8 predicted proteins | sample RVTome_13_FD_187341 | JGI IMG/M metagenome (GOLD analysis project Ga0256868, IMG submission 187341) | Soil microbial communities from uranium-contaminated site in the Upper Colorado River Basin, Wyoming, United States - RVT92D227 HiSeq ... | reverse complement strand
CTGTTTATCGGCTATCTTGCGGCTGTATTCCTTTATATGTATTTTGGCAATGCGTTTGCCCAGTATTTTTATCCATTGTTCAGGCCAGCCGAAGGCAAGGATATTGCCGCAATCAAAATAAAATCTGACTAATGGACTATTGAACTGATCAACATAATTTGCGGCCTCCATCGGGCTGAGAAGGAAATTATTCCAGACATTCTCAATGGCTATTTTTACATTCAGTTTTTCAGTTACGGGCAGGGCTTTCTTTATCTCCGCCACGGTTCGGTTCCAGCATTCGTCATAGCTTACGGATTCAGTTACACGGCCCGGAACCAGTAAGACTGTGTCTGCACCATAGATACCGGCATCCTCAATCGTTAATTTCAGGGCATCCAGTCCTTTTTCACGAACCTTGGGATCCGGATCCGATAACGGAGAATCCCCATGCCTGGTTCCACAAACACTGGGTATTGACAGTCCTGTTTTATCACGGGCTGCCAAAACTTCATTCCTGTCCAGATGCGACATCATCTCAACTCCTTCAAAACCGGCTTGTTTTGCATGTTGAAATTTCTCAGCGATTGTTTTTCCGGTGCCAATGCTTCCCCACATGATTCCTTTTTTAACGGTTCTGCCTGCACGGACTGTATTCATTGAAAAACCGGGAAGGGAGGGGGCTAACAAGGCGGTGGACGAAAAGATCATGTTCCTGGTAAATTGTCTTCTGTTCATGGCCTGACGTATTGTGAATGTTTGTAAATAGTAGTTACATTTCCAAAGGAACTGATTCAATACCGATGACAGGTTGTATCTCCGGTATGTCCGGCACCGGTCCCAGGACATAGGTCTTTGGTCCCAGGTACAGGTCCGAATTAAGTATTTCATCCCAGGTAACATCTTTGCCGGTATAAGCGGAAATCCGGCCCATGATGGTTGTCAGCGTTGAATTTACCTGAGCTTCGGCATCGTTTACATATTTGCCGGTGCGGATGGCTGTAACCAGGTTGACATGCTCCTGAACAAAGGGATCATTTACCTTCCATTCATTCTCAGTATCTTCTTCGGCAGGATACGGATATTTCCAGATCTCTGCCCCGTCAGGGCCATACAGTATTCCGCCGCAGTTTGCATAGCCTTTTGTACCCGTAATGATTTCTTCCCTCAGGTTACTGCAGCCGTTAATCTGCCTTGTGGCACAATGGGCATGCATCCCGTTGTCATATACGTATTCGATACTGAAGAAATCATACTGGTCACCGGATATCCTGCGCTGCCGGCCGCCCCAGCCAATTGCTTTAATGGGGATTTTCCCTATAAACCAGTTCATCACGTCAATCTCATGAATAAACATCTCCACAAGATTGTCGCCTGACAACCAGCAGAAATTAACCCAGTTACGGATCATATATTCCATGTCGGTCCACCCGGGTTTTCTTTCCAGTCTCCAGAGCGCACCCCCGTTACGAATGATATGGGCACTTACGATTTCACCAATCTCGCCATTTGCTATCCTTCTTTGCGTTTCCATGTAATCTTTCTGGACTCTCCGTATCGTGCCGCTTACAATACAGAGTCCCATCTGTTCAGCTTTTTTTGCCGAAATCAGAACTGACCTGGCACCAACAGGGTCGACCGCACAGGGTTTCTCCATAAAAACATGCTTACCGGTATTTACTGCGGCTTCTAAATGGGCAGGCCGAAAATGGGGTGGTGTGCAGAGCAATACAACATCCACACCTGAACTGATTACTTTTTCATAACTATCAAATCCCGTAAAGCAATTTTCATCGGGGATTTCAATATTTCTCTCAGCCTTCAGTTCCTTGCGGCATATATCAACCTTATCCGGAAAAACATCTCCCAAAGCTACAACCTGGAGATTCGGGCCAGCGTTAAAAAAGTTCATAGCAGCTCCGGTTCCCCTTCCGCCGCAACCTACCAGGCCGGCTTTCAGAATTTTTCCATCGGGAGCCTGTTTTAGCAGAACAGGGAGTTTCTGATGGCCGGATCTTTTGTCCGTTCCGCTACAGGATGTAATCAGTGCTGTGGCACCTATTGTCCCGAGAGTACCCAGCGCAGTACTGGCGATGAATTTACGACGGCTCAGATCTTCGCGATTTTTCATTATGACTAATTATTCAAATAAATTATAATAAACATGTTATTAAAACGAAAGGTTTTAAAATATTCACCATTTCAAAAAAGACATTAAATATAAAAAATAATCATTAGTGTCCGATTAATTTAAGTTGATTTTTAACTGGAATTAATCGGATACCAATGATGTTAAATATATTGCTAATAATCGACACTTCAATGCTTAACTGACCATTTAAATTAATTAATACCAAGAATGATTTGTTATCTTTCAAATTCATCAAGTTAACGAAAGAGTCATTTATTTTACAACATTTTATTCTTACCTGTGAAAAGCCGGGAGAAAGGTTATGAAATAAAATGTTTATGAATCATGTGTAATTTGTTTTCATAAATGATAGAGGGTAACGATTACTTTTGTTAATTTAGGTTGTGCCAATGTGTCATTTCGATTTCAGAATAAAGACAATATAAATCAAATCGTTATGACCTCTCGGAAATTAATTATTTATAAGATCAACAAGGATCAAGATTTCTTAAAAAGTGTATATTTAAAGATTAATAAACTCAAATTAACCAATTATTATGTATACAAACCGTCGGAATTTCTTCAGGATCGCCGGAGTCGCCGGTGCAAGCGTGCTCTCGGGAAGTCTGGCATCATTTGCCTGTAAAGCTGACAAGAAAAATCGTGATTTGAATGATCCGATTGAAATGGATGCCAATGAAAAACACACCCAGCTTTTCAACATGAGTGGATACGCTGCACCCAGGATCGATACCGTGCGGGTGGGCTTTGTCGGATTGGGACAGCGTGGACCAGGTGCGGTTGAAAGAATTGCCAATATTGCGGGTGTTGAGATTAAAGCACTATGTGATAAACTGATGGACAGGGTGGACAAGGCACAGGAGATTCTCGCCAGCTACGGATTGCCTGCAGCAAAGTCGTATGGTGGCAATGATGAAGCATGGAAAGAACTGTGCCAAAGCGAGGACATCGACCTGGTATATATATGCACACCCTGGAAACTGCATACGCCCATGGCCGTATTTGCCATGCAGAACGGCAAGCATGCTGTATCGGAGGTTCCTGCAGCAACAACACTCGATGAAGCGTGGCAGCTGGTGGAAACATCGGAAAAAACAAAGAAACACTGCATGATGCTGGAAAACTGCTGCTACGACTTCTTTGAATTACTCACACTGAATATGGCCAGACAAGGTTTCTTCGGAGAACTGTTACATGCTGAAGGAGCCTACATACATGACCTGAGAACCCTTATGTTCGATAAAAACGGGTATACGGATATGTGGCGCCTGAAAGAAAACCACTCACGCAATGGCAACATTTATCCGACCCACGGTCTCGGACCTGTTTGCCAGGCCATGAACATCAACCGGGGCGACAGGATGGATTACCTTACATCAATTTCTACCATTGATTTTCAGATGGCTGCTTTGGCAGGTGATCTTGCGAAAAAGGATCCCTTCTATAATGAGTTTACATCGCCCACCTATCGGGGTAACATGAATACAACTGTTGTTCGCACTGAAAAAGGTAAAACAATCATGATTCAGCATGATACTACTTCTCCGCGGCCGTATTCACGAATCCATCTGATCAGCGGCACCAAAGGCGTTGCTTGCAAATGGCCTGAACCTGAGAGAATTGCACTGAGCCACGAATGGTTTAATGAAAACCAGATGAATGAGATCCGTGATAAGTATACGCCTGAAATCGTGAAACGGGTGGGTGAAATGGCACAAAAGATCGGTGGACATGGGGGCATGGATTTTATGATGGACTGGCGGCTGATCGACTGCCTCCGTAATGGATTACCCCTTGACCAGGACGTATATGATGCCGCATTGTGGAGCTGTATCGCGCCGTTAAGCGAATGGTCCGTGGCTCACCGGTCCAATTCCATAACCGTTCCTGATTTCACCAGCGGTTCATATAAAACCAACGTTCCTGTGGATATCAGCCTGGCAAAAGGCGGCAATACCAGTGTGAGAGCCAGGGTCAATAACGCTGAAAAGCAATTGAACTTACAATGAAGAGGCCCTATTATTGTCTGATCCTGACAATTACTTTTATGAGTTTTCTTTCATGCAGTGGTGGCAGGGAGAAACTTTTTACCTCCCTTTCACACCACAGAACCGGTATTAAATTCAGGAACTGGGTGAAGGAAAGCGAAAATTTCAATATTCTCGATTACGGTTATCTGTATAACGGTGCCGGTGTGGCCATAGGGGATATCAACAATGACGGATTACAGGACATTTATTTCACCAGTAACCTCAGCGATAACAAGCTTTACCTCAACAAGGGCAATTTCAGGTTCAGGGATATCACGGACAAGGCGGGCGTGGCAGCCTCAGACTATTGGAATACGGGGGTTACCATGGCTGACATAAACGGGGACGGATTTCTTGATATCTATGTATGCAGCTCCGCAGATGGTAGGGCACGTTACAGAAGGAACCTTCTCTATATTAATAATGGTGATCTGACCTTTACCGAATGTGCAGCCAAATACGGGATTGCAGATTCATCCTATTCCACACACAGTGCCTTCTTTGATTATGACAAGGATGGGGACCTGGATCTTTTTGTGCTGAATCATTCGCTCGACAGATTTGCCCTGTTCGACAGAAATTCCATAAAATTCAAGAAAGAAAAAGACTACCGGTTTGAGCACAGACTTTACAAGAACACCGGGGAGAAGTTTGTTGATGCTAACCAGGAAGCCGGTATGACCACCAATCCCCTGAATTTCGGACTGGGACTTGCCATTGCCGATTTCAACAATGATAACTGGCCGGACATATACGTATGTAATGATTATTTCGAACAGGACTATTTTTATATCAACCAGCAAGATGGAACTTTTTCGGAACAAATGGAAAAGTATTTCAGGTATGTGTCCCTGTCCTCGATGGGCAATGACGCTGCAGATTTCAATAACGACGGCTATATTGACCTGCTTACGCTGGACATGCTGCCGGAGAGCAACTACGATCAGAAACTGGTGGCCGGACCGGATAATTATGACAGGATCCATATTCTTGACACCATCGGATTTTATCATCAGACAACCCGTAACATGCTGCAAATGAACAATCATGGTAAATACTTTACCGAGATCGGGCAATACGCGGGAATTTACAGTACCAACTGGAGCTGGTCGTCGCTTTTTTGTGATTTTGATAACGACGGACATAAGGATCTGCACATCAGCAACGGGTATGGTAAAAACAGCACCCACATGGATTTCATCAGACTTACCGTTGAGCAGGTCATCAAACAGCAGCACGGGGAAGAAATTATGCCCAGAATGAGCTTTGTTGAAAAAATTCCGGCCACTGTGCTCAAGAATTATTTTTATAAAAATAATGGTGACTCAACCTTTACCAATGTGACCGATGCCTGGGGGATTGAGTTACCCTCCCTATCAAACGGGGCCGCTTACGCGGACCTGGATAATGATGGGGACATGGATCTTGTGGTCAGTAATATCAACGACTATGCATATGTATTCAGGAATAATGCAGAAAAAATCAACACAAATCATTTTCTAAAGATAAAGCTGGTTGGGTCCGGACTAAATAAAGGCGGAATTGGTGCCCGGGTGGAGGTTACCTGCAAGGATCAGACATTCACACAGGAGTTTATGCCCTCAAGGGGCTACATGTCTTCTGTGGGTCATGAGCTTATTTTTGGCCTGGGTCAGGCAACATTGGCTGACCGGGTTAAGATTACCTGGCCAGACCTGCGTGAACAATTATTAACCAATGTTCGGGTTAACCAGACAATCATACTCAACAACAATGACGCTATAGCCCCCGGGCTAAAGACCGGGGCCGTTTATCAACCCCGGTTCAGGCCTTTGAACAATAAAAAGGTCCTTGATTTCAGGCATGTTGAAAATGAATATGTTGACTTTAGAAGACAAATTCTTTTACCTCATTTTCTGTCCACTCAGGGGCCACGCATGGCCAAAGGGGATGTAAACCATGACGGACTCGAAGATATCTTCATCGGAGGGGCTGCGGGTCATGCGGGTAAATTATTTGTTCAGAACCGGTCAGGATCTTTTGCAGCACAAAATGAATCGTGTTTTGAAAAAGACAGGGATTGTGAAGATATCGGCACCCTGTTCTTTGATGCAGACGGTGATAAAGATCTGGATCTGTATGTGGCCAGCGGTGGTAATGAATTCAATAAAGACTCGCCGGCACTGCAGGATCGTCTTTATTTGAACAACGGGAAAGGTAGTTTCAGTAAGTCAACGGATCAAATTCCCGTCATGCTGACCAGTAATTCATGTGTGAAAGCAGCAGATGTTGACAATGACGGAGATCCGGACCTTTTTGTGGGGGGAAGGCTGATTCCAATGACCTATCCGGTTGCTCCCAGGAGCTACATCCTCGAAAACAACGGAAAGGGATATTTTAAGGATGTTACGGATCAATATAACAGGGCACTGATGAATCCCGGCATGGTTACGGATGCAGTGTGGACCGATTTTAACAAGGATCAACTGACGGATCTGATCCTGGTCGGCGAATGGATGGGTATCAGGGTATTCCGAAACGAAGGGAGGAAGCTGACAGAGATCAGTGATAATTGCGGACTGAATAACACGGAAGGCTGGTGGAACAGAATTGAAGCAGCTGATTTTGACCGGGATGGGGATATGGATTATGTGTTGGGTAATCTTGGGCTGAACTCCCAGATCAGGGCATCAGAAACTGAACCTGCATCCATGTATGCGCGCGACTTTGATAACAACGGCAGCATGGATGCCCTCATGTGTTATTTCATTCTGGGAGAAAGCTATCCCTATAATTCAAAGGATGACCTGCAGGATCAGATCCCCTTTATTGAAAAGAAATATCCGACCTATGAATCCTATACAAATGTTAAGATAACCGATATTTTCACGGAGCAAGAACTAAAGAGTGCCCTGTTATTGAAGGTTAATAATTTTGCCAGTTGCTATATGGAAAACAAGGGTAACAACCGGTTTTCACTTTCACCCCTTCCCCTGATCGCCCAGTTCTCCCCGATCTATGCAATGCAGACCGGGGATATGAATCAGGACGGCAATCCCGATATCATCCTGGCAGGCAATTTCTACGGCACACGAATGAAATTCGGACGGTTTGATGCAAATCGCGGCTTGTTGCTCCTGGGTAACGGTAAGGGGAATTTTTCACCGCGCAATGATCTGCAGAGCGGTTTTAATATCACCGGTGAGGTTCGGGATATTGCGGATGTAAAGCTGGCTTCGGGGAAGATGTTGATGATATTTGTGTTAAACAATGACTCTGTTAAGCTTTATGAGATGAATCAAAAATAGAATTTCAAATAGATCATTCCTTTATCATGTATCGCATTTTAAATACTAAAGTTTTATTTCTGGTGGTTATACTGATGGTAACAATCAGCGGTTGTTCCCTGAAAAAGGACCATTCTCTTACACCGGAGGAATACCGGAAGCTGGGCATACCAGGTCCTCAAAAAATCTGGACGAACCAGGATTTCCTCAGGGCGCAGGAAGCACTTTCCGGCCTCAGGGCAAGGAACTTCCTTTCACTGCCCAGAAAAGGCAGCCAGAAATCGGGAACTGTATACGATCGCATGCTGAACAAAGAAAACCTGTCATATGTGAATGATACCTCAATATTGATCAGTGACAGGGCTTTTCAGATCATGTATTTTTCAATCTTTTTCGCTGATCTGGACCGCATGTATACGGATAACCTGAAAACCGAACAATTCTATAAAGATGAATTGATAGATATTTGTATTTTCAGATTATTCGTACAGGGAAAAATGCTTGAACTCGCAGGGAAGATTATGAATTCAACAGACCCATCCAGTGTTGGTATGAGATCCGGCGGGCAGGCAGTGGCATCAGGCTATTCCAAACTGATCTTCAAAGCCCTGGAAGAACAGGTAAAATTCAAAACCTACCGCACACGGGACCTGGAAAGACTAAGCATGGAGGTTTCACAATCTTTAAATGAAAACCTTAAATGGATAGATTTTGCCGAAAAACAAAAAATAGTAGCCGAAATCCGAAATGTAATTGAAAAATCTCCACCAAAAAGTATTAAAAATAATTACAGGAAAATCCTGGAAGTGTTTCAAGGTGAGAATAATTAACTGTCTATTAATTAGACAAGTAAATCGTTTTATCAAACATCTTTCCGAACAGCAATTTCATAAGGTTTATTAAATGATGCATAAAAGCTTTTGAAAGATTTGGAAAATTATAAAATAATTCTAAATTTGTTAAAGATTGTTAAAACATGTAAAAATTCCATAAAAATCTGGTTCCCTATTTACGCATAGTCATTAATTCTTATTAACCCTAAATGCTTTTTTATGAAAATGGACCATTTATTAACTTATTTGAAAAGCCTGATTAAGCTAATGCTTTTCAGTGCTTTTCTGGCTGTATTTGTTCATTCATCCTCAATGGCGCAGGAGCACAAAGTGACCGGTACTGTTATAAGTGCCGAGGACAACACCCCTATGCCAGGAGTATATGTGGTTATCAAGGGCGGAACAACCGGTACCACTACTGATGCGAATGGAAATTATTCAGTGAATGTACCGGGCACTGATGCCGTTCTGTTTTTTTCCTTTATTGGCTTTGTTTCACAGGAGATAGTTGTGGGTACCAATCCTGTTTTAAATGTAACCATGGAACCTGAATTTACGCAACTGGGCGAGATCGTGGTTACCGCGCTGGGTATTGCCAAGGAGAAAAAGGCACTTACCTATGCGGCCCAAACAGTTGATGCGGGTGCTTTACAGGAAAGCCGGGAACTCAATGCCATCAATGCGCTGGGAGGCAAAGTGGCAGGTTTGGATCTGATGAGGTCAAATGCCGGTGTAGGTTCTGCCTCCAGGGTCGTGCTGAGAGGTAACCGCTCGATCGCCGGAAATAATCAGCCGTTGTATGTTGTTGACGGTGTTCCCATCCAAAACAACACGTTTATGCAGACTTACGGTGAAGGTGGTGGTTTGACTTCCAGTGATGGTATCTCCAACATCAATCCGGATGACATAGAAAGCCTTACCGTTCTGAAGGGTGCTTCTGCAACGGCATTGTATGGCACCCGGGCCAATAACGGTGCTATTATTATTACCACCAAAAAAGGTATTTCAAAAAAAGGCATTGGCCTTGAATACTCACTTAACTACAGTATTGAATCACCGGTTATTTTGTCCAAGTTCCAGAACACCTATGGTCAGGGAGCTTCAGGTATTTATCAACCAGTCCAGGAATTTGACTGGGGCCCCCCGTTGGACGGGCGCCAGGTTGAACACTGGACTCCGGATGTAAATTCACCAAAATATGGAACAACATACTCCTTCGTTGCCCATCCGGACAATCTTAAGGATTTTTTCCAGAATGCAACTAATGTGACCAATACTTTGGGACTCACTGCCGGTAGTGAAAATGTACAAGCCTATTTTTCCTATACGAATACAAATTCAAAGGGAATTATCAGGAACAATGAACTGAAAAGACATAACTTCAATTTGCGTATTACTTCCAAGCTTTCAAAACGCTTAAGTGCCGATGCAAAAGTCACCTATTATCACCATCAGATTAATAACCGGGTATCAACAGGTGATGATTTTTACAACCCGATGCGTGCCATCCTGCGGCAACCCACCAATATTTCAACTGAGGAAGCCCAGACCTACGAATACTTTGATAATAGCGGATTCAGGCTCCAAAATTACTGGAATCCCCATTCAAACGGTGGTGAAAATCCCTGGTGGATGATCAACAGGATCCCTGCTAAGGAAACGCGTGACAGGGTATTGGGAATGGCATCATTGAAGTATGAACTGATGGATGGACTTAGTATACAGGTCAGGTCGGCAATAGACTATGCCAGTGATGCATATGCTCAGCAATCATATACTGATACTTATACCATTGCTGATCGCGGTAATTTTCGTACGTATAAATCCCTGAACTATGAATTGAACAATGATCTTCTGATTAATTATAACAAAACGTTCGGCGATTTTTCAGTCAATGTCTCAGCCGGAGGCAATTTGCTTACCCAGGAATGGCTCAATACCAGTGTAAATGCTGGTAGTTTGTTGAAACCAAACCTCTTTACATTTGGAAATGCCGCCGGCCTGTCAGCCTCTGAAGATGGAGCAACAAAGAAGCTCAATTCAATTTATGGTTTTGCCTCACTGGGCTATAAGAACTATCTTTTCCTCGATCTTACCGCCCGGAATGACTGGTCATCCACATTACCCCCCGAAAACTGGTCATATTTCTATCCCTCGGCAGGCTTGACCTGGGTCATAAGCGATATGATAAAATCGTTGCCTGCATTTCTCACCTTTGCCAAGGTGAGGGCATCCATTGCCCAGGTAGGTAATGATACGGATCCCTACCAGCTTGCCCCGCAGTTCACATTCTACCAGGGCGGCGCCAATGGTTATGCTTCCAGAGGCGGCACACAGCCTGCAACTGATCTGAAGCCCGAGATCACCACGTCGAAAGAAATCGGGGCTGATATCCGGTTCTTCCAGAACAGGCTGGGCATTGATTTTACCTGGTACAGGTCTAATAGTAAAAACCAGTTGCTGGGTGTTAGTTTACCTGTTGCATCCGGATACAACTCCAAATTTATCAATGCCGGTAATATTCAAAACACTGGCGTTGAATTGGTTTTGAATGGCACACCCATTAAAGGTGATCTCACCTGGGATATCTCGGTTAACTGGGCCACAAATCAGAGTCTGGTCGTAAAAATAACGGATGAGATGAAATCTTATCCCCTTACCGGCAGGCAGTGGATGACCACAACCATTGTAAGAGAGGGCGAGGAATTTGGTCTGATATTAACCAAGAAGTTCCTGAGAAATGATGCTGGCAGGGTACTGATAGATCCTAACGGGAAACCATTGGTATCTGATGGTCAAACCGAACCCGGCGGAACATATAATCCCGATTGGATAGGTGGTATCACCAACACGTTCACCTGGAAAGCATTTGATCTGCAATTCATGATCGATTTCCGTCAGGGCGGTATGATCTACTCATTTACCGAGGCTAATCTGTCAAGCGATGGTTTCTCAGATTATACGCTGGAAGGAAGGGATGGATTTGTGGTTGACGGTGTTATGGCATCCGATGGCTCGGAGAATACAATTGAGATCACGTCAGAAGCTTACTGGCAGCACCTTGGCGGAAGAAATACTCCCACAGGTGAACCTTACGGTTATGATGCTTCCAATTCCAGATTAAGGGCACTGGTCCTTGGATACACACATAACTTCAAGAATTTTCCGCTGCGAAATCTCAGGATATCTCTCGAAGGCAGGAATTTATTCTTCCTGTACAATAAGGCTAAATATGTAGACCCAAATTTGGCATCGGGCAACAGCAATGTCCAGGGTGTTGAAGGGTTTGGTCTTCCCTCCACAAGGTCGATCGGGATGAACCTCAGACTTACCTTTTAATTAAAAAGTCCACGCAATAAATTACAAGATATGAAAACAAACAAATTAATAAATATCCTTTTGTCCGGCTTGCTGGTGGTGTTTGTATTCGGCGGCTGTACAAGTGATTTCGAGGAAATAAACACAAATAAAAGGGTTTTGGCGGAGCTCGACCAGGCAACAATTGGTAATGTTTACGCCGCAACCCAGTTCAATGGTCTGATGCAAGGCTGGGATTTTCAGACTTCCCAGAACCTGTTCTCCGACCTTTATTCTCAGTATTATTCGAACTGGCAGACCAAGTTCCAGACCGACCGGAATGTGCTGAACCGTGACTGGCTTGGTGGTGCATGGAGCGGTTTTTACGGTCAGGCAGGGAAAAACATGGAGGTTATTCTGGACGCTACGGATCCGGCTGTTAGCCCAGGTCTGGAAAAACAATATGCACTGGCTCAGATCTGGAAGGTTTTTATGTATCAGCGTATAACTGACTACTGGGGACCCATACCCTACTCGCAGGTTAACAATGCTGAGAATACAGTACCATACGACAGTCAGCAGGACATTTATGCTGATTTTATATCCCTGCTAGATGCTGCAACCACCATGCTGGCTTCTTACCATGGTGAGAACGCCTATGGCACCAATGACCAGATATATGGAGGTGATGTTGACAAATGGATTACCTTTGCCAATACACTCAGGTTAAGGGTTGCACTGAGGATCTCCAAAGTGGATCCTGCCAGGGCAAAAACCCAGGCTGAAAAAGCAGTGGCCGATGGAGTTATGGAAACCAATGATGATAATGCCATCTTTCAAACCTCAGGTAATGAAAATACGGGGGGTTGGAATGCCCTATGCATCATGCTACCGTGGAATGAATTCCGCATGAGCGCTTCCATGGAGAGCGTCCTGAAGGGTTATAATGATCCGCGCCTGTCGGCCTATTTCCAACCTGCCGTAAATGATGGTGAATACCGTGGAATGAGAAATGGTTTGTCTGTTGTACAGATTTCGGAACCACAACGTCATTATGATAATATATCCACCATGTCTCCAAGATGGGCTACTTATGCGAATATAGGTAAAACTCCCGTTGAAGTGATTCTGGCTTCCGAAGCCTACCTCCTGCGGGCTGAAGGTGCATTGAAAGGATGGAGCATGGGCATTACCGCTGAAGAAGCATATAATAAGGGTATCGAAATGTCACTTGAATACTGGGGCGCTGATGCAGCTACCATTGCTGCCTACCAGCAAAGTATGGCCACACCTGCTGCTGTATCCGATTTTGATAGTCCGCCAATGACAAATATCCCTGTTAAATTTGGCAGTGATCCGGCTACCCAGTTGGAACAGATCATTACCCAGAAATGGCTGGCCTTGTTCCCGGATGGCTGGGAAGCCTGGGCTGACAGACGCAGGCTGGAACTGCCCAAATTATATGACATTATGGTTTCAGATAACCCGGATGTTCCGGTTGGTCAGATCATGCGGAGGGTAGGATATGTACCCGGTGAAATGGCTACCAATAAAGAAGCCCTTGATGATGGCATTGTGAAACTGGGTGGGCCGGATAAGGCCAATACCAGACTGTGGTGGGATCCGCCTCTTAAATAGGCAGGTTGCGGTTTAGAAATACACAAAAGGGCTGTCTGCAGACAGCCCTTTTATTTTATAACCTCATCCCATGCGCCGCATCCCTGTATGCCTTTAGATTCTCCACCGGTGTATCCGGCGGTATCTCGCAACCTGCAGAGACAATGCCACGACCCTTTGTTTCCTGCCAGCAATGCCTGACACTGGCTTCAATTTTCTCCCGGGTACCGTCACGAATTACGGATACCGGATCACTGTTGCCCGAAACAACCTGCTTTTCGGAAAGCAGAGGTATATAATCTGACATGGATGCTACCAGATGGTCAATATCAACTATATCGGCTCCGGTACTGATCATGTCAGGCATAATGGCCTTGGTGTTGCCGCAAATGTGTAGCTTTGCCTTTGCATTCAATGTATGTGCATGGTCGATCAAAGCTTTCTCAAGGGGGAAAACAAATTCCCGGTATAATTCCGGTGATATCAAAGAGCAAACAGCATCGCCGATGCCAATACAATGTGCTCCTGCCTGAACCTGTGCCGATATAAAGCCCATTGCGCTTTCCGTTATAACATCCAGGGCCAGCCTGAGCTTTTCCGGATATTCAAGTATATCCATACAGGCCGCAGATACGTCCCTGATATCACAGTAAGCTGCAAAGGGCCCTTCGACCCAGCCACAGATAAACTGAGTATTACCCACTTTTCTTTTATAGGTTTCGAGCTCCCGGATACGCTCTTTGAGCCGTTTGTGCTCAGTTACTTTTAATAGAGCAAGCTTATCAATATCCGGTATCTCCTGTATGAAAAATTCAAGCACCTGCGGGAGGTTGTTTTCAGGATAAAAAAGTTTTGTCCCGTAGGCCTCTGCCTCGGCGAACGCGTCGGACATAACATTAACCCAGTCATATGAAAAGTCCGAAGCACACCGGATATTGGTTTCACATTTGGTTTTATGATCGAGACAGAAATCTTTATATTTCACCCCAGCATATTGCGCTGCAAATCGCATCAGTATCGGATGAAACGGCGGACGGTCAACGGTAAGACCGTTGATAAAGTCCTGGGTTTTTTGCAGGGAATTCATATCGTACCTGATCTTCTGGCCTATTTATGCGTTTCCCGGCCTTCCCAGCCACTCTTGCCCTTGTCCATGAAAACTTCCTGTAATGTTTTCGAAACCCGTTTATCCACTTCTTCAACCAGCTGAATTCTTAAAGGCTGCGTCAGGCGTTTGTGCCATTCAATCACAGGTGTATATGGTTCAGGGGTTTTATCGGTTTCAAATACGAGATATGCCCATTTTTCGGCAAACACATTTCCTTTCAATACAGGAATAACCTGTTGCATATTG
>Ga0256868_10001177_pt1 | contig 14539 bp, 13 predicted proteins | sample RVTome_13_FD_187341 | JGI IMG/M metagenome (GOLD analysis project Ga0256868, IMG submission 187341) | Soil microbial communities from uranium-contaminated site in the Upper Colorado River Basin, Wyoming, United States - RVT92D227 HiSeq ... | reverse complement strand
ACCCCAATTCGGCGACCGAAAATCCTACCAGATGGATTCAGCTAATGGAGATGAGGCCCTGAGAGAGGTTCGACTCGACATCGAAGAAGGTGCGGATATCGTCATGGTCAAACCCGCTCTTCCTTATTTAGATATCATCTATCGCGTGAAGCAAACTTTTAACGTGCCAGTAGCAGCTTATAATGTCAGTGGTGAGTTTGCTTTAGTCAAGGCTGCCTCGCAACTCGGATGGGTGGATGGAGACCAGGTGATGATGGAATCTCTCACTTCCATTAAAAGGGCAGGCGCTGATGTTATCCTAACCTACTTTGCCAAAGAAGCAGCTAAAAAAATAGCTAAGAGTTAAGAGTGATGAATGATGAATTATGAGTTAAGAATCATGAGTCACGATTTATCAAACACAACTAAATCTTCACACCTTACGCCTTACGCCCCACGCCTCACGGATCACCCATTGAGGATGATCGCCTGGGAGTTGACACGAAGCTGCAACCTTGCCTGTGTCCACTGTCGTGCTTCAGCGGAGTATGGCCCGTATGAAGGAGAACTTTCAACACAGGAGGTTTTTAGGGTGATGGATGAAATCGCCTCCTTCAGTAAGCCTGTCATCATCCTGACCGGTGGAGAACCTCTGCTTAGACCGGATATCTTTGATCTGGCATCCTATGGATCAGCAAAAGGATTCAGGATGGTGATGGCCACAAATGGGACCTTATTCAATAAAGAAATCATCCAAAAGATGAAGACTTCAGGGATTCAGCGGATTAGCGTCAGCATTGACGGCCCGACTGCTGAGACACACGATGTCTTTCGAAAAGTGAAAGGCTCTTTTGAGGGCTCCCTTCGAGGAATCGAAATGGCAAAAAAAGGAGGAGTCGAATTCCAGATCAACACCACCATTACACAAGTCAATCTCCATCTCATCCCTGACATCCTCCGTCTGGCTGTTGATCTGGGTGCGGTCGCACTCCACATTTTTCTTTTAGTTCCAACAGGGAGGGGAAAAGAGCTAAAAGATCAGGAAATATCTGCCCTCGACTATGAAAAAACCCTCCATTGGTTTTATGAACAGATTGATAAAGTGCCTCTTCAACTGAAGGCGACTTGTGCGCCTCACTATTATCGAATTTTGCGACAACAAGCCAAAAAGGAAGGGAAGAAGATCACTCCCAAAACACATGGATTGGATGCCATGACCCGTGGATGTCTGGGAGGCATTTCCTTTTGTTTCATCTCGCATGTCGGCCAGGTTCAACCCTGTGGTTATTTAGAATTGAATGGGGGAAATGTCAGGGAAAGGCCTTTCCGGGAGATCTGGGAGAAATCAGAAATCTTCCAGAATCTTCGCAATACGGATGGCTATCAGGGAAAATGTGGAAGATGTGAGTTTAGAAAGGTCTGTGGAGGTTGTCGGGCGCGGGCCTATGAAATCTCCGGCGAATATATGGCAGAGGAACCCTATTGCATCTATGAACCGGTTTAAATCCTTTTTCAATTTTCGAGTCAGCTTAACCTTTAAATTCATCGTCGCCATGTTTTTTTTGGTCTTAATGAGTGCGGTGGCATTCGGCTATTTCTCTGTTATAAGGGAGATGACCCTTTTTCGAAGCCACTGGGAGACTTATGGAAGATCCATGGCCAATTCCTATAGCCTTCTCATCGAGTATGGAATGGGTTTATCGGATCGGTCCTTCCTACAAAAGATGGCAGAGAGAATCGTCGAAAACGAAGATGTTGCGTTATGTTCGCTTTATAATCTTTCTGGAGAGAGGTTGGCTCATGCGATGAAGAGAGGAAGTTTTTCCAACCCTCAATCGACCTATCAAATTACTCAAACCATTCACTCCAAAGAAGGTCAGATGATTGGAACGCTCCAAATCGGCCTCTCCCTTTCGAAAATAGATACCCAGATCAATGAGTTGAAAGGAGATATTCTTCTTGTCACCCTGGGGGTGATCGGCATGGGAATTCTGTTCACCCTCATCCTAACCCGGGTTCTCCTCCGGCCAATCGAAAAGTTGGCGGAGGCCACCGAAAGAGTGGCAAGGGGAGAACTGGCACAGACCGTTAATATTCGGTCCAAAGATGAAATTGGAGATTTAGCAAGAGCCTTCAACCAAATGACCCTCCAGTTGAGAGAATCCCGAGATGATCTCGAAAGAAAAGTGGAGGAGCGAACCCATCAGTTGGAGGAAAACATTACAGAACTGAATCAGGCGAGGACCTCAACTCTGAAGATGCTTGAGAAACTCCAATCCGCCAAGAAGGAATTGGAAATGGTTAACCTGGAATTAAAGGAGATGGACGAGACCAAAATAAAATTCATCGGCATTGCCTCTCATGAATTAAAAACTCCACTGACGGCCATCAAGGCCAATATCGATTTCATCCTTTCCGAGAAAGAAGGGAAGATTCCCGAGAATCTGAAATCCTATCTCCTCACGATTCAGAGGAATACCAATCGAATTCAAATGAGAATGGATCAAATGCTTGATCTGAGCCGGATGAAATCGGACCATCTCTTCTTCAACCGAGAACAAATCCTGCTCTCTGAGGTCATGGGAGGGTATATCAATGAAGTCAAACCGGTGGATAAGAACCTCTCCGTCCAGGTTGACCTCCCCCCCGACCTCCTCATCGATGCCGATAGAAATGCCCTTCATGATATCTTCATCAATCTCCTCTCCAATGCATTCAAATTCACTGATGATGGAGGTCAGGTCTCCATCATCGCCAGTCAAAGGGATCAATCCATTCTCCTCCAAATTAGAGATACGGGGATGGGAATCCCAGAAGACAAATTTCAAAAGATATTTGATGAATTCTACCAGGTTGAAGGGGGCAAACATGGTGGAACAGGCTTGGGGCTTGCGATTGCCAAGCGGTTGGTTGAAGAACATGGTGGAAGGATCTGGGTGGAATCTCAATTGGGAAAAGGCTCCACCTTCTATTTTACCCTCCCCCTCTCTGTGGAGATCAAAGATGGAAAAATTAACCACTCATACAGAAATTAAGGGGAAAGTCCTGATCGTTGATGACGCACCGGATACCTTAGAAATTATCCAGAAACTCCTCCATTATGCGGGATATGATGTGATGATTGCCTTGACCGGGGAAGATGGAGTGAAGAAGGTTGAAGAAGAAAAACCCGACGTGGTCTTGATGGATATCAATCTCCCGGGGATGGATGGCACTGAGGCATTGAGGAAAATTCGAGTCATCAATCCGATTCAATGCGTCGTGATGCTGACTGCTTTTGCTACCGTGGATAATGCCATCCTCTCCCTCAAAGAAGGGGCTTTGGACTTCGTGAAGAAACCTTTTGAGAATGAACATTTGATCCACATCGTCAACCAGTGTATGGAAAAATACAAAACCCTGAAGGAGAAAGAAAAATTGGAGGAGGAGGTGAGAAGGCTCTCCATCACCGATGATTTAACCGGCCTTTACAATCACCGTCATTTCTTTAAGACCTTAGAGGTTGAGCTGGCTCGCCTCAAACGTCAGAAGACCTCCCTCTCGCTTTTGATGTTCGATCTCGATAATTTCAAAAGATATAATGACCTCTACGGTCATTTGGAAGGGGATAAGGTTTTGAAAAGCATCGGTGAGATTGTTATGCATTCAATCCGGTACAATGTCGATTCTGGATACCGTTACGGAGGGGATGAATTTGCCGTCCTCCTCATCGGCGCCTCTTTGGACCAAGCCCTGACCATTGCTGAACGCATCCGTTCATCCATCGAGCAGGTCAACTATCAAAACATTACGGTCAGCGTCGGTCTATCCGAATATAGAGATCCTTTCGACCTGGAGGCGTTTGTGAAATCCGCGGATGATGCCATGTATATGGCCAAGCATTCTGGCGGAAATCAAATTCATACGAATATTCCAGGACTATAAATCCGAAATTCGAATGTCGAATTTCGAAACAAAGATGTCAAACCCTAAACTCGAAATCCTAAACTCTAAACAAACTCAAATGTCCAAAACACAGGAAAAACATGACTTGATCAAGGAATCAACAGAACTTATGAAGATATTCGGTTCAATTGTTGAGAAGTTGAAATAATCTTTTGAGTTTTAGATTTTGGATTTGCTCGCCCTGTTAAGTACAGGATTAGTTGTTCCTGGGTTGATTTTCATGACTCTTGCGGAAGAGGGAGGTCATCAATTTTTTATGGAATTACTTAACAGGGTGAAGGTTTAGATTTTAGTGTTTAGAGTTTAAATGAATTAATGGTTATGTCCGATCGTCCCAAACTCTTTCTCATCGACGGCTCCTCTTATCTCTACCGAGCTTTTTTTGCCATTGGTCATCTCTCCAATTCCAAGGGATTACCGACCAATGCAATCTTTGGCTTCACCCAGATGCTTCTCAAAGTGCTCAAGGAACATCGGCCGGATTATCTTGCTGTCATCTTCGATTCAAAGGCTCCCACCTTCCGAAGCGAGGTCTATAAAGAATACAAAGCCAACCGGCCTGCCATGCCAGAGGGACTGACCCCCCAGATTTCTTATATCAAGAAGATCATCGAAGGATATCGAGTTCTCTTCTTGGAGATGGATGGATACGAGGCGGATGATCTCATCGGAACGATAGCGAAGAGGATGGAGTCAGAAGTCGATGTGGTGATTATCACGGGTGACAAAGACATCCTTCAACTGGTCAGTGATCGGACTCAGGTCTATGATACCATGAAGGAGAAAAGGTTCGGGGTGGAAGAGGTCATCGAACGTTTCGGGGTTTCTCCTGAACAGGTGGTGGAAGTGATGGGGCTGGCCGGAGATGCCATTGATAACATCCCGGGTGTTCCTGGCATTGGAGAGAAGACAGCCATCCAATTGATCAAAACTTATGGATCGATTGAAAATCTCATGACCCATATCGAGGAAATTTCCAAGAAGAAATTGAAAGAAAATTTAGAGACCTATGGAGACCTCGCTCGTCTCAGCAAGCAGTTGGCAACAATTCATACCGATGTGCCTATCCACTACCCGTTAAAAGATTTCTCCCTCTCCCCCCCTGATCTGAAGAGCCTTAAGGAGATCTTCAAGGAGTTGGAGTTCAACAAACTTCTCAAAGAACTCTCTGAAGAAAAGACCTCCTTGTCGGCAGGGAGGGACTATCGTTTGATCACAAATCAAAACGAATTCCTCGTCTTATTAGAAGACCTGAGAAAGGCCGCATATTTTTCTATCGATCTGGAGACCACATCCCCTTATCCAATGTGGGCGGATCTTGTTGGGATTAGTCTGTCCTATGCCCCACATCAAGCTTTCTATATTCCCCTTGGCCACCACTATTTGGGGGTAACTCAGCAACTCCCTCTTCCTTGGACATTGGAACAGTTAAAACCTATTTTAGAAGACAGGGGATTGAAGAAAGTAGGTCAGAACATCAAATATGAATGGATTGTTCTGAAACGATATGGGATCCACCTTCAAGGAATGGATGGAGATACGATGATCGCCTCTTATCTCCTCAATCCCACCAAACATAACCACAACCTCACTGAAATTGCCCGGGAATATTTGGATCGCTCTGTCGCTGACTTCAAAGAGGTCGTAGGGAGTGGAACGAAAGCTGTCACCTTCGACCAGATCGAGCTTGAAAAGGCAAGGGATTATAGTTGTGAAGATGCGGATGTCACCCTCCAACTCTCTCATCTCCTTTTCCCAAAATTGAAGGAGGAAGGATTTGAAAACCTTTTTGACCAGATGGAGATACCCCTGGTCATGGTCTTAGCAAAAATGGAGATGAATGGAGTTAAAATTGATCTGGACCTTCTCCAAGAATATTCGAAAGAGATCGAAGCCCAACTCCAGCAGAAGATGGAGCGAATCTATGGGTTGGCCGGGGAGGTCTTCAATATCAACTCTTCGCAGCAATTAGGAAAAATTCTCTTTGACAAACTGAAACTGCCTGTAATCAAGAAGACCAAAACGGGTTATTCAACGGATGTGGATGTGCTGACCAAACTCTCACTCCAACATGACCTCCCCCTCGAGATCCTCGGCTATCGTAACATGAACAAACTTAAATCCACTTATATCGATGCCCTTCCCAAATTGATCCATCCGAAAACCGGACGCGTCCACACCTCTTATAATCAAACCGTAACTGCCACAGGACGGCTCTCTTCAAGTGATCCCAATCTCCAGAATATTCCTATCCGTGCAGAGGAGGGAAACCGAATTCGCCAGGCCTTCATCCCGGAGAGGGGATGGTCCATCGTCTCTGCCGACTATTCCCAGATCGAATTGAGAATTTTAGCCCACCTCTCCCAAGATGAAACCTTAATCAAAGCCTTCCGAAATGATGAAGATATCCATGCCCGAACCGCTTCAGAGGTCTTTAACGTTCCAATAGAAAAGGTGACGCCCCCGATGAGGAGGGAGGCCAAGGTGATCAACTTTGGGATCATCTATGGAATGAGCGCCTATGGCCTTTCACAACAATTAGGGATAGAGCCAAATATTGCCCAGGTCTATATCGATGGATATTTTAGAAGATACACCGGGGTCCAAACCTATATTGAAAGGAGTTTGGAAGAGGCCAGACAAAAGGGATATGTGATGACCCTTTTACATCGCCGCCGCTATCTGCCGGACATTCACTCCCCTACCGTAGCCATTCGACAGGCTTCGGAGAGGATGGCCATCAATTCCCCTCTCCAAGGGACAGCAGCAGATATCATCAAGTTAGCAATGATTCGCATCCAGAGCCGGATTGAGGAACTCGGTCTCTCCTCCAAGATGATTATGCAAGTTCACGACGAATTGGTCTTTGAGGTTCCTGAAGAGGAACTTCAAAAAGCAATCCCCATAATCCAGAATGAAATGGAGAGGGTAATGGACCTCTCTGTTCCACTCAAAGTCTCCATCCATTCAGGTAAAAATTGGGCAGAAGCACACTAGTGAATAGTTCGGAGTTCGGAGTCGGGAGTTCGGAGTTTAAAAAAATCAAGTGCTCCGAACTACGAACTTATTACTCCGAACTATTATTTGGAGGTAGTCCACTTCCCTTTAAATGAATGGAGAGGAAATTGATCGACATAAGGGACAAAGGCTAAGCTTACTTCGCCGTAGTTTAAGAAGGCTGTTAAGATTTCCTCTGTCTCTTTCCGTGGGGCGAGATTATAACCGACCGCCTCGTTACTCTTCCAATCGAGAATCCAAACTTTCATCAGAACCCTGGAGGGATCTCCCACTGCCTCAACTGCTTTCCGGGTCGCCTCAGCCATTAAACCGATGGCATCCTTCATTCCTATATTTCGATTTTTCATGGCCTGACGATGATAGGCCATAATGGCATAATAGTCAAAATCGTTTTCCAGGGCCCCTGAAAGGTTCTGTGCAAACCAAGTCACACCATTAAATTCGTTGATAACGGCCTCAAAATATAGATTGATCGCAAATTTCAAGTTGGGATTCGACTCTCTGGCTGCCTCCATCAGTCGCTTGGCTATATTCATTAACCAGCGGTTCTTCCAGTTTGCCCAAGTCCAGAAGTGGTCTGTATATGCCTTGACATAATATTTTCCAGACTCCGATTTATAGGGATGGATGTAAAAGAGGTTTGGATGGGGCAAATATCCAAACTCTTTCAGAAAGGTTTTATTGGCTTCGGTGCTGAAATCTTCATTATGTTTGAGGATCAGATCATCTTGAAACAGGACCCCATCAATGGGGTGACGACCGAGATCTCGGAAAAGGCCCTCAAGGCGTTTGAGGACATCAGGATGAAAAAGATTGAAACCCTTAGCCACTTCCATTTTTTTCGTCTCGAAATTATAACTCTTGCAACGATATTCAGGATGTCCATCCAGACCATAGGAGGCATAACGTGTGGTAATCCATGCGAAGAGTTCAAGTCCATTCCGGTGAACGATCTCTGCAATCTGGCTTAAGATATCATCAATGACCGGCGCATATTCGGTTTTAAAATAAACTCCCTCTTCATGATGGGCCTTGGTAAATTTATACTTTCGATCCCCTTTATTCTGGAAGACCCTGAGGATAATCGTATCCACACCGGCATCTTTCAACTCCTTGATGCTCTTCTCCACTTCCTCAAAGCTCTTTCCTTCGAAATAAGAGACCTGTGCGCAGATCCGTCTCTTCACCTTCTTCTTATCAGGGGAGGATCTTTCCATAACTATTTTAGAAAAGGTGGGTGGAGGAGGAACTCTGTCTTTCAATTGTTCCTTTAAGTTCTGAATCCTTCTCTCCGCATCTCTCACACGGTCACCTTCTGGATAGGTTTTGATATAAAGATCGAGTTGTTGAAGAGCCTCTTCATCTTTTCCCATTTTAAGGTAACAGAGCCCTATCATATATTGGGAGTAGGAGACTAATTTACTGTTTGGAGCGGATTGAATGACCTTCAAAAAACCTTGGATCGCCTCTTCCCATTTACCTTGATAATAAAGTCCCATGGATGAATCATAAACTTCCCCTGGATTTAAAGGGTTCTCCTGACCATCACCTGACGAGTGAGAGAAGCAGGCGAAAAGGATCAAAATGATAATGAGAATTTTTTTCTTCATCACGCCCCCAATCAAAGTGTCAAAGGCTGAAGCTCCAATATCAAATTAATGACAAAATCCAAGCTAAAACTAAAAATATTTAAGGTCGAGGCTAAGGTTGAGGTTGAGAAAAAACTTAACCTAAGCCTAAACCTTAACCTATACGAAGTGCGAAAACCTCAGCCTTAACTTATTTTAAACTTTGGACTTCGAGCTTTGAAATTTAAAATTGTTTTTTAAAAGAGTATTTTTATTGCTTCTTGAATCGTTCCGATTCCGATTAATTCAATGCCCTTAGCTCCTTTCATCTTCTCTTGATTCTGCTTCGGCAATAGGCATCGCTTAAATCCCAACCTTGCTGCCTCTTTCACTCTGACCTCCGATTGGCTAACCCCTCTCACCTCTCCTCCCAGCCCCACTTCTCCGAAAACTACCATTTCTGGATCAATCACTTTATCCTTAAAATTTGACGCAATCGCAGCGATCACTCCTAAATCAGCCGCGGGCTCCTCCACCCTCATTCCACCAGCGATATTGAGAAAAATATCCTGGCCGCTAAGGTGGATTCCCTGTCTTTTCTCCATCACAGCAACTAAAAGGGATACCCGGTTGGCATCAACTCCTTGAGTTGTCCTCCTGGGTATTCCAAAGCTGGTGGGAACGACCAGAGCTTGAAGTTCAATCAAAATGGGCCTTGACCCTTCTATGCTGGGCATGACAACAGAGCCGGAAGTGGGCTGGGTCCTTTCAGAAAGGAAGAATTCAGAAGGGCTGATCACCTCAACCAATCCGGAATCCTTCATCTCAAAAACGCCAATCTCATTGGTGGAGCCAAAACGATTTTTAACCGCCCTCAAGATGCGGAAGGCGTGAGTGGCTTCCCCTTCGATGTAAAGTACGGTGTCAACCATATGCTCCAAAACTTTTGGCCCTGCGATAAAACCCTCCTTGGTTACATGACCGACAAGGAAAATAGGGATAGAGAGATGTTTGGCCAAATAGAGTAAACGACTCGACGCCTCTCTTACTTGGCTGATCGATCCAGGCGTCGAAGGAAGTTCAGAGGAATAAATCGTCTGAATCGAATCAACGACCACGGTTGAGGGTCTGAGAGTCTGGATGTCCTGAAGAATTTTTTCTAAGGATGTTTCTGAAACCACAAAGAGGTGTTCTGAAGAAATTCCTAATCGATCTGCTCTCATTTTGGTCTGCTGGAGCGATTCTTCTCCAGAGACGAAAAGGACTTTTTTCCCCTTTGAGGCCAAACGGTTCATCATCTGAAGAAGAAGTGTGGACTTTCCAATCCCAGGATCACCTCCGACCAAGATCACCGATCCGAAAACGATCCCACCGCCCAGGACGCGATCAAATTCTCCGATCCCGATCTGAAATCTTCCTCTCTCCTCACCAACAATTTCAGTGATAGGTGTTGGAACAGCCTCGCTCTCAAAACCAAGAAGGTCTCGTTCAGGAGCCTTTTCTTCAATCACCCGTTCTTCAACAAAGGTGTTCCATCCCTGACATCCCGGACACCTTCCCAACCATTTAGGGGCCTGGTATCCACAGGACTGACATACAAAATGTGTTTTAGCTTTAGTCATATGAGTCCCCCTCTCCCCCTCTTCCCTGTCTGCTGACAGGTGAGCTTGATGGCAGAGAGGTAGGGGTGAGGTTGAATTGTGGGCATTCTAACAGAAAAACAGTTTAGAGGTCAAAGAATTAAAATTAGACCCCTTCCTCCCATATCATTGACATTGATTCACAAACAAAACCAGGGTTGAAAAAAAGAAATAAATACGGTATATATTATATTATAGTAATACAGTAATGCGAAGGGGAGAGACGGTATGGGAACGACAGTGAAGGTTAGAGAAAAATATCAGGTGACAATACCAGAAGAGGTTAGAGGGAAGATTCCCTTGAAAGTCGGCGAACGGGTTGAGGTGACTGCACGGGGAACCGAGATCATCATCCGTCCAGTGGTAGAAATCCCCAGGGACCAGGCATGGTTCTGGAGCAAGGAATGGCAGGAGCAAGTGAATCAGTCCGTAAAAGATCTTGAAAAAGGGAAGATGAAAGTCTTTAAATCTGTAAAAGAGGCGCGAAAACACTTTGGCGACTAATATCGTCATTCCCGATACCGTTCTAAAAAGACTGAATGACTTGCCCAAAGAAGTCAGAATCAAGTTCTGGGAGCAGCTCGAAAGACTGACTGCGAATCCATCCTATCCAGGGTTGAGAAATGAAAAGCTGAAGGGAACTGACGCGTGGGCATTCAGTATTACGATGAACTACAGGGCGACCTATGTGCGAAGTAAAATGGGGATTATCATTACCACTGTTGGAACTCACAAGGAAGTCTTTGGAGATTAAAGCCATTTTATGAGACCTTGTGCAAACATCAATGAGCCAATAACACTCCAGACTTGACCTGACCCAACTCTATTAAAAGTTTCACACCTTTCTTGTCACCCCTAGGTGACCATTCCATTCTGTAATTTCTTGGCAAGCCCCCATTGATCTCAAGTTCTCTAAAAACTTTTTCTCCCGCGTCGCTAACGGTGGAATTTATTATCTTAACACCTCGTTCCATGGCAAAATCCAGTATTGCTTTGAGATACTGCCATCCTTCAGTTTTATCATTTTCAATAATCCTTCCCATAGAAGAAATATTCCAAACTTTAGGTTGATCGCTAATTTCCCTTATACCCAAAAGAGCTTCATCACAGCCATTTGCTGACATGATAGGATAGCTTCTTTCTTTTTCTGGTAAGGCGATAGGGTTAAATTCATCCTGAAATACATCTCTAAAAAACCTTTGTAAAAAATTGTCAGAATGGTCTATCACTAACCGTTTAAATACCTCCCGTGCTTCAAATTTAGAAACTTGTCTTACCTCTATCTTTTGCATAACTTCCCATTCCATTCGCTATTAGATTTACAGATTTTATTTATATCCCATCCAAGGCCATACTTGATTATCCAAAACCTTTCCATGCAGAAAGGTCTTTTTCCCATTTTTTTCATTCTCTTCGATACTTTTCTTGATTCCATCTATATTGAAATTTAGGAATGCTACTACACACTTCCCCTCTCCCCTGAACAGAAGATCAATCGCGGACATTTTATCAGAAAAACACTTTTGAGGTCAAAAAATTGTCAAAAAAGTGGATGGTCAGATTTCTCTTGGAAAATTAACGAGTTTTTGATATCATTTGACCAAACTCTTTAGGGAGAAGTAATATGATAAAACGATTGCAGGTAAAAAATTATAAGAGTTTAAAGAATTTAGATCTTGAACTTGGAAAACGGAATTTGTTGGTCGGACCTAATATGTCCGGGAAAAGTAATTTAATTGACTCCCTCAAGTTTTTGACACAGACTTGCATTTCTGGAGTAAACGCAGCCTTTTTAGAACGTGGTGGATTTTCTGAAGTTGCTTGGAAAGGCGAAGATGCGGGCCCAATTTCATTTCGGCTAATTATTGAACTGGAAGCAGGCGAAAAGGAGATGGGAAAAAGCTACGAATATGAGATTTCAATTATTGGGAGTCAAAAAGGTCTAATATCAATTGAAAGAGAACACTTGATACTCAAAACAGCGGAAAAAGAATCAACATTGATTGACCTCAGAAATGGTCAAGGTAAGATCGAACGTGTAGACGGAAAAAATGCATTCAATACAGAAGATCCCAGCCGATCCGCTTTGGAATTTTCGGTGCCAGACTGGGAAGGGATGGAAGTTAAAAGTCATATTTCTTCGTATCGTTACTATCATTTGTCCCCAGCCATTATGAAACAAGCAAATGCTGCAGTTGCTCAACAATATCTCATGGAAAATGGCCAGAATTTTTCAAGCTGGCTTATGACTTTGCAAACTAGATACCCAGAAGAATTTCGTTCAATAAGACAAGTGGCAAAAGACAGTTTGTCGGGAATTGAGGAGATCTTAACTTCTCCAACGCAAATTGCCACAACATATGTGACAACTCGAGAAAAGCATCTTTACCAACCAATCAATATTTGGCATATGTCAGATGGTGAAATTCTATTTTTAGCTTGGTTGTCTTTGATTTTTGCCCCGGCGTCTTTCGGAGCACCATTGTTTTGTGCTGAAGAATTAGAAAATCATTTACATCCAAGATTGTTAGAAATTTTGGTTGAAGTATTAAATCAAAGACAAAAAGAATTAGGCTCCCAAGCAGCACAAATTATAGTAACTACACATTCCCCCCACTTGGTGGATAAGGTAAATCTTGATGACCTTGTTGTTTTTGAGAAAAGCGACGGTGCTACAAGGGGCAGACGACCGTCATCTAAGGCACACCTCCGAGAGCTTTTGGAGCGTGAACAACTCGGACTTGGAGAACTCTGGTATTCAGGGGCACTTGGTGACGATTAAATGAGAGTCTACGGCATAGTGGTAGAAGGTGAATATGATCAAGCTGCACTCACAGAAATAATTAAAAAATGCTACGTGGGCGAAATAGAAATAATTCCACGTAGATGCGGCGGTAAGAATCAATTGTTGAAGAGGTTTCCAGGCCTTCTTAAATCACTTCGTTACCAAATGCAAGGGGCGCACCTTCACAAGACATTTGTGATCTGTGATGCAGATGGCGAAGATTCTGATGAATTAATAGGGAGAATGAGAAACAAAATTGCAAATCGAAACGATCTTTCCGAAGCAAAATTCATCATCATTGTTCAAGAACTTGAAGCATGGCTTCTTGCAGATGAAGAAGCGATTTCCAGAGTAACTCGCCCCCAATCGGGAAGAACCATAGCCAGAGTTAACGAAAATCTTGAGTCAATTACTGATCCAAAAGAAAAGCTTGAAGAATTACTTTCTGAGGCGAGGGTATATTACACTCCCGAAGTTGCGAGACAGATTGCTAAGGAATCAGATTTGGATAAAATTGAATATCGTTGTCAAAGGTTTCGGGAATTCCGACTGGCTGTCATCGACTGTTAGACAACATTCCTCTTTCGCTTTATCTAAGCCTCAATCCTTTCAGGTATTTTACCAGCCATTCGAGATGCATCGGTGAGGCCAGTGCAGTAGCTTCGCTAAGGCCATATATTAAAGCAAAAACCCCTCCGCCTTGGGTAGAGAGTTGCATGCGATTCATTTCCCAAAAACTTCTTTCAGGAGATCGGTGGTCCGTGCGGCTGGGTTTTTCCGGATTTTTTTCTCTTCCTCGCCTACCATGAGGAATAATCCATCAAGTGCCTTGGTTACTACATATTGGTCAAGATCAAAACTCTCTTTCTTCATGAAAGGTATATTCTCGTAGCGTCCAACCAGCTCCTTGTATTGTCTGGTCACCCCAACATCATTCATCGCATTTGAGACAATTGGTTTGAATACATCTGTTAGTTTATTTGTGGTTTTACCCTTAAAATAATCTGTGGCTGCTGTATCATGTCCTGAAAGGACTTTCTTCACATCCTCAAAAGTCATCTCCCCAATCGCATCCCAAAAAAATTGTTTGGCAGAGGGAGCCGCTCTTTCAGCAGCACGATTCATACTCAGGATAAACTCATCCACTTGGGGACCATAACCCACTGCCCTTAAACCTTTTTCAAAGGTTCTCAGTTTCTCAGGCATCAGAATCTTGATCACCTGATTCATAAAGTATCCATCCGTCTTTCCTGTCAATTTGACGGCATGCTCAGTGCCAATCTGGAGTGCCTCCTTCAGACCAGAACCGATCTTCACATCGCTTAGACCACTCTTTTCACCCAGTCCCAATCCCTTGAAGATCCGATCAAGCTGGGCTGAAGCAGGTTGTGCGATAAGTAAGACAATCATCACACTCGTAATAACTCGAATAATCATAACGATGCTCCTTTCTACTCCATTATGATTAATAAATGATGACCTCCTCATTCTAATGCAAGCTTACCAAACTCAGCTAATAAAATCAATGAGAATCAACAGGCCAGTCATTTATTGCTTTTGCTGCATTAAAAAGATTAGAATAAAAATAGAGTGGCCTACGTCTA
>Ga0256868_10001176_pt1 | contig 14543 bp, 26 predicted proteins | sample RVTome_13_FD_187341 | JGI IMG/M metagenome (GOLD analysis project Ga0256868, IMG submission 187341) | Soil microbial communities from uranium-contaminated site in the Upper Colorado River Basin, Wyoming, United States - RVT92D227 HiSeq ... | reverse complement strand
GGCGGTCAAAGTCAACAGGATTTTTTCCCGGCAATATCGTCTGCGGGGAGTTCCTTTGCGCCAGCCAATCGATCCTTGACTTTTGCAGGTAGACTTCCTACTATGAAGCAGGGGAATGTTTAGAAATCTTTGAAGATTAAGTTCTCGGTCCGCCTGAGGCCGACGGTTTTCACCGGAGTGACGACTTTTTACGAATCCATCTTTCTTTAAGGGGATTGCTTACATTTCACCCTTTGGAAAATTGGAGTGTCCCACGAGAAACTTGCGGTCCAAATAGAAGGAGGAATCAGTCAATGAAAATCACTCCCCTGGATATTCAGCAACAACAATTTCGGGTGCGGTTTAGAGGGTTTGATATGGTGGAGGTGGATAATTTTTTGGACCTTCTCTCCAATGAGTTTGAAGAGTTGTTGAAAGAAATTAATCAATTGCACGAAGAAGACCGCCGGAAAGCAACGAGGATGAAAGAACTGGAAGCTTCGGAAAAAGAGGTACGGGACACTCTGGTTTCCGTGCAGAAGATCACCGAGGAGATGAAAAACAACGCCCGCAAAGAGGGGGAATTGATCCTGGAAGACGCCAAAATGAGCGCGCGGAAAATCATCGAAAGCGCCCAGGCCCAAGCTTTGCAGGTCGAAGCGGGGATCAATCAACTGAAACGTCAAAAGGCTCAATTCGAGGCATCCCTGCGGGCCACCATCGAAATGCACCGCAAGCTAATGGAAGCCCCCCTGGAGGGTCCTGGTCCGTCTCCATCAGAAGAAGGCCAATGAAGAAGGAAAACCCGTCTCCCGTGGAGAAGATAATAAACCTATGGGTCCAGCCCCGGGCCTCGCGGAATGAAATTCTTGGGTACCGGCATGGGTTTCTCCGGCTTCGGGTTACTGCGGCGCCAGTGGAAGGGGAAGCCAACCGTCTTTGCCAGAAGATTTTGGCCGAATCCCTTGGAGTTTCCGCCTCCCGGGTTGAGATTCTGAACGGGCAAAAGTCGCGCCGGAAGCGGTTCCGGATAAAGGTGAATTTAGCTCAATGGCAAGGTTGGGAGTATGGACCGGAAGGCGACCGATGAATAAAAAACAGAAGGCCGCATTCCTCTCCATCCTTTCTAACAGTACCCTGGTTATCCTCAAAGTAGCCGTAGGGTTGACGATCAATTCCATCAGCGTTCTTTCGGAGGCGATTCATTCCGCCATGGATTTGGCCTCGGCATGGATCGCCTATTTCACGGTTGGCAAATCCAGCGAGCCCGCCGACCAAACCCATCCCTATGGCCATGGAAAATTCGAAAGCTTTTCCGGAACGGTGGAAGCGGCCCTGATTGGTGTGGCTGGAATTTACATCATCTGGGAATCGGTGGAACGGCTCATCTCCCCCAAAGGTCTTCAATTCGTTCCTTATGGCATCGGGGTCATGTTCTTCTCGGCGATGATTAATTTTTTTGTCTATCGGCATAACATTAAAATTGCTCGAGAGACGGAGTCGATTGCCCTGGAAGCCAACGCCTTCCATCTTAGCGCGGATACTTACACCTCATTGGGGGTTTTGGCCGGGTTGGCATTGATTTCCTTAACCGGGATCGAGGCTCTCGACCCCGTAGCTGCTATCTTCGTAGCTCTTTTTATTGCCAAGACTTCTGTAAGCTTAATGAGAAAAGGGTTGCGCGATCTGATGGACTGGAGACTCCCGGAAAACGAGGAGAAGGCCATCGAAGCCATATTAAAAGACCATTACCGTCAATTCGTGGAATTCCATAAACTTCGTGCCCGAAAATCAGGCCCCGAGAGACATGTTGATTTGCATCTGGTGTTTTCCAAGGCAGTAGACTTACCAACCGCTCATAGCGTATGCACCCACTTAGAGGAAGAAATTAAAGAACGGTTTCCTCTCTCGCAGACAACCATCCATATCGAGCCATGCCAGGATTCATGCGAGGGATGTGAGAAGGATTGTCCCCAGTATCATTATTCCAGATGATGATGAAGCGGCAACTTCCGGGGCTTTCCTTACCGGAAAATAAAGAGGAGAAAACCGACGTGCGGTTGATACTGGTCCGCCATGGGGAAACGCCATGGAATGAAATTCACAGGTTCCAGGGAATTTCGGACATTGAACTGAGCCGCAAGGGTATTGGACAAGCGAAATTCCTAGCAAAATCTTTAAGAAAGGAACCTCTGGAGGCGATTTATACCAGTCCTTTAACCCGTGCCCGGCAAACCGCGGATCAGATTGCCAGATATCATGATTGCCCCCTGATCATCGACAAGAGTTTGCAGGAGCTAAATCAGGGCCAGCTGGAGGGTTTAACCGGCGAAGACCTCCGGCGCGACCACGCGGGTTTTTTAGAAAAATGGATAAAAAATCCAGGATCCACCCGGTTGCCCCAGGGGGAATCCCTGGGGCAGCTTCAGAAACGGGCTTGGTCTTCGATCGCAAGGATCATCCGGAGTCACCCCGAAGGTACCGTGGCGGTGGTGGCTCACAGCTTTGTCAATTTAACGATCCTCTGCCGCGTTCTGGACGTACCATTGACTCATTTCAGGCGGCTCCGCCAGGAGGCCACGGCGAAAAACATCATTGAATTCTCGGAGCGAGGAGCCGTTTTGCGATGTCTCAACGACACCTGCCATTTAAATGAAACTGCAAGGAAGAATCCGAAGAGGGGGGGCGGGCGCAGGGGCAAGAGAGAATACTAAAGGGTCGAATATGAGAAAGAATAATAAAAAACCAATGAGCCTGGGGGATGTTTTAGAGAGCTTTCTCAGCCGTTCAGGACTCAAAAGAAGGATTCAGGAACAAAAGATTTTGGATTCATGGGAACGGGTCGTTGGCAAAGCCGTGGCCGAGAGAACCGAGCCCATTCGAGTACAAAACCGGGTGTTGCAGGTGAAGGTTGACAGTTCGGTGTGGATGCAGCAGCTTCAATTCATGAAAGGTCTGATTATTCAAAAATTTCAACAACAGTTGAGGGGCAATTTTTTACAGGATCTGAGGTTCTTCATCGGGGAACTAAAACCTGCTGCCGAAGGGAAAAGCGAAGAAGAGGGGCAAAGAATGAAAAGTCCGGATGGGGTTGTAAAAGAGGAAGAAAGGCGGTGGATCGAGAAAGAGGTTGAAGGGGTCCGGGATCCAGAGATGCGGGAAATTCTTTTGCGGGTTTATATCAAGGGACAGGCGGTAAGGAGGGATTATAAGAACACGATCCCAGATTTAAATTTGAAACCCATGATAACGGAGGATATCCGGTGAATGTTTTGTTAATGATTTCAACAGCCGGTTCTGAAAAAGAAGCCCGTAAGATTGCCCGTAAGCTTGTCGAAGACAAAATGGCTGCTTGCGTGAATGTCATACCAAAAATTGCCTCTTTTTTCTTCTGGAATGGGAAGCTTTGCGAGGAGAATGAGGCTATGATTTTCATCAAAACCGGCAAGAGGAGATTGAGTGAATTAATAAATAAAATTAAAGCGATGCATAGTTATAATGTTCCCGAAATCATTTTTTTGGAGGTAGACGGGGGGGAGAAGAGGTATTTGCAATGGGTAAGGGCGATGTCCTTGGAAAAGAACAAAACGAATGGTAAAAAAAGCGCCAAGAGGATTGGAGGGAAGGCTACATCCCTTTTTCGGTAACTTGCTAAAAAGTTATAAAAAATTATTGACAAGAGAAAAATAAAAATGTAACATTATATATTTTGTAACAGTTTAGCCTTTTGAAAAAATTGGCTAACCTTCAATGCAAAATGCAAAATTTAATCCGCCTCAGGCGGAGCCAATTTAAAAATAATGGGCATTTCTCCCTGAAATTTAGCGGTTCTTTTCAAAATGCTAAATTGATATTTTATATATAAAAATAATTTCGTATTGCTTTCCGCTGGCGTAGCTCAATCGGTAGAGCAGCTGATTTGTAATCAGCCGGTTGCGGGTTCGAGTCCCATCGCCAGCTCCAACCGAGCTTGCAGCTGCCAGTCATCCAATTTTTAGCAATTGGCAGATAAAAGCGGAAACCCAGCCAGTGGAGAGGTTCCCGAGTGGCCAAAGGGAACAGACTGTAAATCTGTCGGCGAAGCCTTCGGAGGTTCGAATCCTCCCCTCTCCACCAGAATTTTTGAAAATCTGCGATTTTCAAAAATTACCTTTAGCTAATGGCAAATAGCTATTAGCTAAGAGTAAATTTTGAAATGGTTTTCAAAATTTCCGGGCGGGAGTAGCTCAGCTGGCTAGAGCAACAGCCTTCCAAGCTGTGGGTCGCGGGTTCGAATCCCGTTTCCCGCTCCAGGCCCACGTAGCTCAGTTGGTAGAGCGCATCCTTGGTAAGGATGAGGTTCACCGGTTCAATCCCGGTCGTGGGCTCCATAAAAAATCTGCCAGAACCTGAAGCAAAGGAGGGGACATGTCGAAGCGGAAGTTTGAGCGGACGAAGCCGCATGTGAATGTGGGGACGATTGGGCATATTGATCATGGGAAGACGACGTTGACGAGTGCGATAACGAGGTGTTTAGCGGTGAAGGGGCTGGCGGAGTATGTGCCGTTTGATCAGATAGACAAGGCGCCTGAGGAGAAGGAGAGGGGGATTACGATAGCGACGGCGCATGTGGAGTATGAGACGGAGAAGAGGCATTATGCGCATGTGGATTGTCCTGGGCATGCGGATTATATAAAGAATATGATTACGGGTGCGGCGCAGATGGATGGGGCGATATTGGTGGTTGGGGCGGATGATGGGCCGATGCCGCAGACGCGGGAGCATATATTGTTAGCGCGGCAGGTTGGGGTGCCGTATATAGTGGTGTATTTGAATAAGGTGGACATGGTGGATGATCCGGAGTTGATTGAGTTGGTGGAGTTGGAGTTGCGGGAGTTGTTGAGTAAGTATGAGTTTCCTGGGGAGGAGATACCGATTATACGTGGGAGTGCGTTGAAGGCGATGCAGCATGGGTGTGGGGATGAGAAGTGTGAGAGTTGTGGGTCGATTTTTGCGTTGATGAAGGCGGTGGATGAGTATATTCCGGAGCCGAGGCGGGATGTGGAGAAGCCGTTTTTGATGCCGGTAGAGGATGTGTTTTCGATATCGGGTCGTGGTACGGTGGTGACGGGTCGGGTGGATCGTGGGTTGGTGAAGGTGGGGGATGAGGTGGAGGTGGTTGGGATACGGCCGACGTTTAAGACGGTGTGTACTGGGGTGGAGATGTTTCGGAAGATATTGGATCAGGGGCAGGCTGGGGATAATATAGGGGTGTTGTTGCGTGGGACGAAGCGGGATGAGGTGGAGCGTGGGCAGGTGGTGGCGAGGCCTGGGAGTATCACGCCGCACACGAAGTTTAAGGGGTCGGTGTATGTGTTGGCGAAGGAGGAGGGGGGTCGGCACACGCCGTTTTTTAATGGGTATCGGCCGCAGTTTTATTTTCGGACGACGGATGTGACGGGGGTGGTGACGTTGCCGGAAGGGGTGGAGATGGTGATGCCTGGGGACAGTGTGGGTTTTGAGGTGCAGTTGATTACGCCGATTGCGATGGAGAAGGAGTTACGGTTTGCGATTCGGGAGGGGGGTCGGACGGTAGGTGCCGGAGTCATCGCCGAAATCATCGAATAATCTATTAAGGATATGCTCTGCAGGATCGAAATAAGGAAAAATCTTAGGAGAACCAAAATATAAGCGAGAAATGAAGAATGGTGATCAATAGTCAAAAGATACGGATTCGATTGAAAGCTTACGACCACAGACTGCTCGACCAGTCCACCAAGGAAATTGTGGACACGGCCAAGCGCACGGGTGCCCGTGTGGCCGGGCCGATTCCTTTGCCCACGTCGATTAATAAATTCTGCGTACTTCGTTCTCCCCACGTGGACAAGAAATCTCGAGAGCAATTCGAGATCCGGACCCACAAGCGACTCTTGGACATTCTCGAGCCAACCCAGCAGACGATAGATGCCCTAATGAAGCTTGACCTGGCTGCAGGGGTAGATGTAGAGATTAAATTGTAAGCAGCTTTCAGCTATCGGACTTCAGCAAACAGGATGTTTCAACCCCAATTTTTAATTACGGAATGCTGATCGCCGACCGCTAAAAGCGATTCTAAGGATCGTGAAAATGTTGAAGGGAATCATAGGAAAAAAATTAGGAATGACCCAGATCTTTCATGAAGACGGAGGCGTGGTTCCGGTAACGGTCATAGAGGCTGGGCCTTGTCCAGTCGTCCAGGTAAAAACGCCTTTGAAAGAAAAATACGCCGCCCTGCAATTAGGATTCGAGGAGCGGGGCAAGAAGCGAGTGAAAAAACCCCTTCAGGGGCATTGCGCCAAGGCGCAAGTTGCTGCTGTCCATCATCTGAGAGAGTTTCAGGTTCCCGAGGTGAGCCCCTACCAAGTTGGACAGGTGATCACGGTTGAAGAATTCAAGGTGGGCGACCTGGTGGATGTAACGGGGATATCCAAGGGAAAAGGTTTTATGGGAGTGGTGAAGCGCTGGGGATTTCGCGGAGGCCCGGCTACCCACGGTTCCATGTTTCACCGAGCTCCTGGATCCATTGGAGCGAGCTCTTACCCCTCCCGGGTCTGGCCAGGGCAGAAGATGGGAGGACATACCGGGAACCAAAGGGTTACCTTGCAAAACCTGGAGGTGGTGGATGTCCGGCCACGGCAAAATTTGCTTTTGATAAAAGGAGCAGTGCCGGGTGGCTCACGGGGCTTACTGCTGATCCGTAAGGCCAAGAAAAAACAACCCAAGGTCACGGGTTGAATCCTGGGATGGAGCGAATATGGTGAGAGTGGATATCATTGACATTCATCGTCAAAAAACATCAGAGATAGAGGTGGGGGATCATCTTCTGAATGAACCGGAGAAACCCCATTTGGTATATGATGTGGTACGCATGCAACTGGCTTGCCGCCGGAGCGGGACGGCGTCCACCAAAGAACGTTCTTTGGTCAGTGGTGGAGGACGGAAACCATGGAAGCAAAAGGGTACCGGTAGGGCGCGGGCGGGTTCTACGCGATCCCCTCTGTGGCGGGGAGGGGGGACAATTTTTGGGCCGCACCCCCGAGACTATTCTTTCCAACTGCCTAAAAAAGTGCGCCGGGCTGCCCTTTGCTCCGTGCTCTCCGGTAAATTTCGAGAAGAGAAATTGCTCGTTCTGGAACGCCTTGACTTAGAGGAAGCTAAAACCAAAAGATTCATGGCTGCCCTGAAGACCTTGGGAGTCAAGGACGCGCTGATTGTCCTCGATGGTCGGGATCAAATATTGGAAAAATCTTCCCGTAATGTTCGGGGAATCCAGGTGATTGAGTGTGAGGGATTAAACGTACACGACATTCTCAGACACGAATACCTGGTTTTTTTGCGGTCCAGCTTGGAGAAGGTGGAAAGGAAATTGCGTCCATGAGAGAAGCCCATCAAGTTATTAAAAGGCCCTTGATCACGGAAAAAAGTAACCGTCAAAAAGAGGAAGGGAATCAAATTGCCTTCGTGGTCGACCCCAAAGCCACCAAGATCGAAATCCGCCAGGCGGTCGAAAAACTATTTAAGGTAAGAGTTCGGCGCGTACATACCATGAATTTGGTGGGAAAACGGAAACGCACGGGAAAGTTTTTCGGCTGGAAGTCTGATTGGAAAAAAGCCATCGTTACTCTGAAAGAAGGGGACCGTATCGAATTCTTTGAAGGGGTGTAAAAGAAAAAGAAAGGTTGCGCATGCCCATCAAAAGCTATAAGCCGACATCGCCGGGAAGAAGGTTCCAGACCGTATCAGATTTTGAAGAAATCTCCCGGCGGCGGCCAGAAAAAAGATTGCTTCTCCCGTTAAAGAAGAGTGGAGGAAGGAATACCTATGGGAGGATTACCAGCCGCTATATTGGCGGCGGGCACAAGCGTCGCTATCGGCAGATCGATTTCCAGCGGGAAAAGATTGATATTCCCGCGCGCGTGGCAACGATCGAATATGATCCGAATCGCTCGGCGCGCATTGCCCTGCTCCATTACGCCGATGGAGAAAAACGATACATTCTATCTCCTCATTCTTTAAAAGTTGGGGAGACGGTAATGGCTGGTGAAAGTGCCGACATCAAGCCGGGCAATGCTTTGCCGCTGAAGAATATTCCCTTGGGTACTTTAATCCATAATGTGGAACTCAAGCGGGGCAAAGGAGCCCAGATTATTCGCAGTGCGGGATCCTCCGGACAACTAATGGCCAAAGAAGGAAAGTATGCCCATGTCAAACTCCCCTCGGGAGAAGTCCGGCTGGTCCATTTGGGATGTTATGCTACTGTGGGACAAGTGGGCAATCTGGATCACGAAAATATTTCCCTGGGAAAGGCTGGCCGCACCAGGTGGCTGGGCCGGAGTCCTCGGGTCCGCGGGGTTGCCATGAACCCAGTAGATCATCCCCTGGGGGGTGGAGAAGGAAAAAGTTCTGGCGGGAGGCATCCGGTCACTCCTTGGGGAGTCCCTACGCGAGGGTATAAGACTCGGCAAAATAAGGCGACGGATAAATTTATCATCAAACGGAGGAAATAAGTTCAGAGTCTTTGAGTTCGGAGTAAAAAAATGATTCTTGACCTCTGAACCCTGAACTTTAAAGGAGTCAAGGGTGGGACGATCGATTCGCAAAGGATTCTATGTGGATCCTAAATTAAGGGAAAAGGTGGAAGAAGCCATCCGGACGAATAACCGAAAGGTCATCAAAACTTGGTCCAGGCGGTCCACCATTACTCCAGAAATGGTCGGGCAGACCTTTGCCGTCCATAATGGCAAGAAGTTTATCCCGGTATTTATTACGGAAAATATGGTCGGGCATAAGTTAGGAGAATTTTCGCCCACCCGTATCTTTTTCGGCCATTCGGGTGACCGCAAAACCAAGTTGAAGACGGCACCGAAACCAGCCTGAAGGAGGAAGGATGGAAACCCAAGCGATAGCCAAACATCTTCGTGTCTCGCCGCGCAAAGTACGGTTGAGCGCCGACCTCGTCCGGGGAAAGAGGGTGGAAGAAGCCCTGAATATCCTCTCTTTCACTCCCAAGACAGGTGCCAAAGTCGTTTCCAAAGTGGTGCGTTCCGCCCTGGCGAATGCCAGGCAGAATAAATCGATCGATGTGGATACACTCTTGATCAAGACCATATTTGTCAACCAGGGGCCGACCCTGAAGCGCTTCCGCCCTAGGCCTATGGGGCGGGCCGGCAAGATTCGCAAACGCACTTGTCACATTACCGTAGTGTTGAGTGAGCCATAAGAAAAATTTATTAAAGAAGAGAAAAGGAGGTTGAACGTTGGGCCAGAAGGTAAATCCCATAGGGTTACGCCTGGGGATCGTGAAAACCTGGGATTCTCGATGGTACGCGGAGAAAATGTATTCCAAATTCCTTCAAGAGGATATTCTCCTTCGCCGGTACATTAAAAGAAAACTTTACCATGCGGGCATTTCCAAAGTAGAGATCGAACGCACCGGCAACCGCGCCAAGATCGCCATTCGCGCAGCCCGTCCGGGGATCATCATCGGACAAAAAGGGGCGGAGATTGAGAAGCTCCAGAGAGAAATCCAAAAAATGGTCCAGCGGGAAATTTCTATCAACATCCAGGAAGTTCGACGGACAGAAGTGGATGCTCAACTCGTTGCTGAAAATGTAGCATTACAACTCGAACGGCGGGTGGCTTTCCGGCGGGCAATGAAAAAAAGTGTCACGGCCTCGATGAAATTTGGGGCCCAAGGGATTAAAATCGCCTGTTCGGGGAGGCTGGGAGGGGCGGAGATTGCTCGGGCGGAGTGGTATCGCGAGGGCCGGGTCCCTCTCCATACCTTGCGGGCGGATATTGATTATGGGTTTACAGAAGCGCGAACGACCTATGGGGCGATCGGGATTAAAGTTTGGATTTATAAAGGAGAAGTGCTTCCGGTTACCCGTGGACGGAAAGAGTCGATGTAGTAAGGAGCCGATGAGAATATGTTAGCACCTAAAAAAGTGAAATACCGCAAGCAACAGAAAGGGCGGAGAAAAGGGATGGCTTCCCGGGGGAATCACTTAAACTTTGGCGATTATGCTCTGCAGGCCAGTGAATGCGGTTGGCTGACCACCCGGCAGATCGAAGCCGCCCGAGTGGCCATGACTCGTCATATCAAACGAGGCGGCAAAATATGGATTCGTATTTTTCCTGATAAACCTATTACCAAAAAACCGGCGGAAACCCGGATGGGGAAGGGAAAAGGGGCACCAGAAGATTGGGTTGCGGTAATCAAGCCAGGAAGGATCTTGTATGAAATGGAAGGGGTAACCCGCGAAACGGCTCTCCAGGCGTTTCGTCTGGCGGCTCATAAATTGCCTCTGGCCACAAAATTTGTCGCCCGGGAGGAAGCCAGTGAAAGCGCGTGAACTTCGGGATTTGAGCGAAGCGGAGCTCCGTCAAAAAGAGCTGGATTTGATTACCGAATTATTCAATTTGAAATTTCAGCATGCTACCGGGCAACTTGAAAATACAGACCGTTTGCCCCAGGTACGTAAAGACTTAGCCCGAGTCAAGACTATTTTAGGCGAGAAGATCTCGGCCCAAGCCAAGGCCGTATGAGGAAGAAAGAATGAAGGAGAGAGGGATTCGTAAGACGAGGGTGGGGACGGTGGTGGGGGACCGAATGGACAAGACGGTCGTGGTTCAGGTTCAGAGATTGGTCAAGCACCCCCTGTATCAGAAGTACACCCGCAAGAGAGCTCACTATAAAGCCCATGACGAGAAAAACGAGTGTCGGATTGGCGATCGGGTCCTGATGATGGAGACTCGCCCTCTGAGCAGGGAGAAACGCTGGCGGGTGAAGCAAATTTTAGAAAAAGCGCAATAATTTACACCTCACCTTCGGCCATCCGTTGGAGGTTCGTTAAAGGGCGACAAAGCAGTTGCAACTTAAAGAAAAGTAAATTGTTAAGGGTAGCGTCATGATTCAAATGCAAACCTTATTAGAAGCGGCTGATAATTCGGGAGCCAAGAAACTCTACTGTATCAAAATTTTGGGAGGAACAAGGCGGAGATACGCCAGTTTGGGAGATGTGATCATCGTTTCCGTGAAAGAAGCCATTCCCAACTCCAAAGTCAAAAAGGGGGATGTAATGCGGGCGGTGATCGTCCGCACCGTGAAGGAAGTTCGACGCCTGGACGGCAGCTACATTAAATTTGACGACAATTCCGCGGTTTTGATCACCCCCCAAAACGATCCGGTAGGGACCCGAATTTTTGGACCGGTGGCTCGAGAATTGCGGGCAAAAAAATTTATGAAAATTATTTCCTTGGCTCCGGAAGTACTTTGAATCAGGGGAATCGTCAGTAGAGGTTTTCGATGGAACCCATCAAGTTTCATGTAAGGAAGAATGACATGGTTTTGGTTGTTGCCGGGAAGGAGAAGGGCAAGAGCGGCAAAATTCTGAGAGTTCTTCCCAAGAAGAATCGGGTGATAGTGGAAAAGGTTAACTTCGTCAAGCGCCATTCCCGGCCTTCGGGCAAGACCCGTCAGGGGGGAATTATTCAGAAAGAAGCCCCGATTCATATCTCCAATGTTTTGTTATTATGTCCCAAGTGCAACCAAGGTGTGCGGACGGGGAAGCGATTATTGGAAAACAAGAAAAAGGCCCTGGTGTGCAAAAAGTGTGGCGAGCTGATCGAAAGGACTTAGGGGATTGGCTATCATGACCCGATTGCAAGAGATTTATTTGAAGGACGTCGTTCCCCAGTTAATGAAAACATTCGGATACAAGAACGTAATGCAAGTCCCGAAGCTGGAAAAGATTATTCTCAACATGGGACTGGGGGAAGCGGTTCAAAATATCAAAATACTGGACCCAGCGGTAGAAGAGCTGAACCTTATCTCTGGGCAAAAGGCCGTCATTACCAAAGCCAAACGCTCCATAGCGACCTATAAGCTCCGAGAGGGTATGCCCATTGGTGCGATGGTAACTCTGCGCCGGAATCGTATGCTCGAGTTTTTCGATAAACTGGTGAACGTTGCCCTGCCGCGGGTAAGAGATTTCCGAGGAGTTTCCGGAAAAGCCTTTGATGGACGGGGGAACTATGCTTTGGGGATCCGGGAGCAGATCATTTTCCCTGAAATCATTTTTGATAAAATTGACAAAGTAAAAGGGTTGAACATTTCCATTGTTACCACCGCCAAAACGGATGAAGAAGGGAAGGAATTGCTCCGCCTATTGGGGATGCCGTTTCGGAATTAAAGGAAATTTTATCGGACGCGGATAAACGCAGATTTGCAGGATTGAAATAATTTTTATCCGTTTTTTCTGCGAAAAATCTGTGTCCCATCGAATAGGAGAAAGGATCGGCTGTGGCCAAGACTGCCTTGATTGTAAAAGCTAAAAGGAAACCAAAATTTAGGGTACGGGCTTACCACCGCTGTCCAGTTTGCGGGCGGCCGAGGGGATATTACCGCAAGTTCGATTTGTGTCGGATCTGTTTTCGCAATCTGGCCTCGCGAGGAGAGGTTCCCGGCGTTATCAAATCAAGCTGGTAGAGGACTTCATTCAGGGAGGAAAAAAGAGATGGGGATGACCGACCCCTTAGCAGATATGCTGACGCGCCTGCGGAATGCCAATAAGGCGAAGCACGAGAAAGTTGACGTCCCGACTTCGAACCTTAAAGCCCATGTAGCCCGCATTCTCAAAGACGAAGGCTATATTAAAAATTATAAAGTTATCAAAGATGGAAACCAGGGAACCTTGCGGATCTACTTGAAGTATGAGGGAGAGACGAAAAGGCAGATTATCAGCGGATTAAAAATCATCAGCCGACCCGGACTGCGGAGGTATGTACCAAAGAACGAAATCCCCCCTGTGCTCCGAGGCCTTGGGCTTTCCATTCTTTCCACCTCCAAGGGAGTTCTCACGGATAAAGAAGCAAGGAAGATGAACGTGGGCGGGGAACTGCTCTGTTCGGTCTGGTAAGATTTCGAGGGAGAAGACCATGTCGCGAATCGGGAAAAAACCTATTCCCCTTCCCCCGGGGGTGAAGGTCGTGTTGGAAAGGCCTTTCATAAAAGTATCAGGCCCCAAGGGAAATCTGAGTCAAAAATTGGCCGGAGGGGTGGAACTGGCGGTGGAGCAGGATAAAATATGGGTTCACCCCCCGGAAGACCTTAAGAAAGGAAAAGCTCTGCAGGGACTTACCCGTACCTTGATCGCCAACATGGTAAAAGGGGTAAGTCAGGGGTTTGAGCGAGTGCTGGAAATTAATGGCGTAGGCTACCGGGTGGAGTTACAGGGGAGTGCTTTAAATTTCAACCTTGGATATTCCCATCCAATTCGGTTTCCCCTCCCCGAAGGGATTAAAGCGGATGTGGAACGTCAGAATCGCATTACCTTGAGGGGGTCGGACAAGCATCTGTTGGGATTGACGGCAGCAAAAATTCGCGGCCTCCGTCCCCCGGAGCCATACGGGGGAAAAGGGATCAAGTATGCGGAAGAGGTCATCCGGCGCAAAGCTGGCAAGACCGCCGTGGGGTAAAATGAGTGATTAGGGTAAGGGTGAGTGTCAGTTAGATGAAATTAACTCAGACTCACACTCACACTGACACTATTCGTGAGGAAAATGGTGTGTTAAGAAAAGAGAAAGAGATAGCGCGCAGGCGAAGAAAGAAACGAGTAAGTTCGAAAGTACGGGGCACCCCGGAGCGCCCCCGGCTCTGTGTATTTAAAAGTTCCCGGCATATTTACGCGCAGCTAATCGATGATTTACGGGGGCAAACCTTGGTCGCAGCTTCTTCGCAAGATTCGGAGTTGCGGGGAATAGAACGGGGCAGGAAAAAAGTGGAAATGGCCCGGCGAGTCGGTACTTTGATTGCCGCCAAGGCCTTGGCCAAGCAGGTTCAGAAAGTTGTTTTCGACCGCAATGGGTTTTTATACCACGGTCGGGTGAAGGCCTTGGCCGATGCGGCGCGTGAGCAAGGGTTAGATTTTTAAATAGCTATCGGTTATTAGCGTTCAGCAAACAGCAGGAGAGAAAAAAAGTTCTGGCTGACGGCTGATCGCTGAACGCTTTTTTACAGGGAGGAAGTTCATTGACGCAAATTAACCCAGAAGAACTTGAGCTTGTCGACCGCGTAGTCCATATTAACCGCGTTGCCAAAGTCGTCAAAGGTGGTAGACGATTTAGCTTCAGCGCCCTGGTCGTGGTGGGGAATGGCAAGGGAGTTGTCGGTTTCGGGTTGGGCAAGGCGAACGAAGTTCCCGAAGCGATTCGCAAAGGAATTGACCAAGCCAAAAAGAACTTAATTGAAGTTCCCCTTGTCCGAGGTTCAATTTTCTACGAAGTGGTCGGACGGTTTGGGGCAGCTCGCGTACTTTTAAAACCCGCCTCCGAAGGAACAGGGGTTATTGCCGGAGGAGCGGTAAGAGCGGTGCTGGAGTCAGTCGGGATCGTCAACGTTCTGACGAAATGCCTAGGTTCGCGAAATCCCCACAATGTGATTAAGGCAACCATTGAAGGTCTGAGCATGCTGAAGACGCCCGAGGTCATCGCAGCCAAACGAGGGAAAGTAGTTGCCGAGATCCTTTAGACCCGCGGGCGATTCA